>JABLTP010053994.1_pt1 | contig 16326 bp, 18 predicted proteins | sample 7160111 | NCBI WGS metagenome assembly JABLTP01 (sample SAMN14651227, study PRJNA627086) | human gut metagenome | isolation source: feces | host: Homo sapiens
AACACAGAAGTTAAGCCACTTAACGCCGACGATAGTGTATGCGAAAATAGGAAGTTGCCAAGATTTTTTTTGTTTTATTTTAAATTTTACAAAACATCTTGAAATCTTATATTTTACTTTGTTATAATGGACTAGATGGAAAGAGGGAAGATTATGAATTATAAAATTACATCATATAATGAAAAAGATACTATATCTTTAGCTGAAAATATTGAATCAGAACATTTTCCTAATATGGTCATATGTTTAATAGGTGATTTAGGTAGTGGAAAAACAATTTTTACTAAAGGCTTTGCATCAGCCTTAGAGGTTCAAGAAGAAGTTACTAGCCCAACTTTTAATATAATAAAAGAATATAATAGTGGTCAACTTCCACTATATCATATGGATGTTTATCGATTAGATGGGAAAGTAGAAGATATTGGTATAGAAGATTACTACGATAAGGGTGGAGTTACTATCATTGAATGGGCAGATATGATTAAAGATTATCTTCCTGAAGAAAGACTAGAAATCAAATTTAAGCTTTCTAGTGATGATGAAGATACTAGAATTATAACTATTACTCCATACGGTAAACAATATGAAGATTTATGTGAGGACGTACTATGAAAGTTCTTTACGTAGATACATCTTCAGATTATTTATATAGTGGAATTGTTATAAATGACGTTTTAGTTAGTGAATGTCAGGAAAAATTAGGTAAAGATTTATCTAAAGAGGCATTACCCAGAATCATAGGTGTTTTTAAAAAAGCTAATATAACACCAAAGGATTTAGATAAAATCATAGTAGTAACTGGACCTGGATCTTTCACAGGAATTCGAATAGGTGTTACTATTGCTAAAACCATCGCTTGGAGTCTTAATATACCAATTGTACCTATCTCAGGACTTACTGCTATGGCAATTTCAAATAAGCAAGAGGGTTACTCTATGCCACTTATAGATGCTCGTCGTGGATTTGTCTATGGAGCCTTATATGACAATAATATCAACTCTATAGTAGAAGATTCACATATACTCTTAGAGGAGTTAGTTAAAAAGTGTTATGATTATAGACCAATTACTGTTATTACCAATAATGAAATAGTGACTAACTACAATGTAAATGGATATGAACCAGATATTTTAAAAATAGTAACATATTTTAAAAATAAAGAAGGATTGAATCCACATATGATAAATCCAATATACTTAAAAAAGACAGAAGCTGAGGAAAAAGCTAATTTATGATAAAAGAATATAATAGTTATCCACAGATATCTGTGGATAACTTTATTTATAAGCTTTCAAAACAAGAGTTTTCCACAGATCCGTTCTTAAGATTATTAGTATTTGAAGATGATAACACAATAAAAGGCTTCTTACTTTATAGTGAAATATATGATAGAATAGAAATTAATCAAATTGAGGTTTTAAAAGAGTATCAAAAGAATCATATAGCATCATCATTAATGGAATATTTAATAAATAGGGCTAAAGAAAAACAACTTGATAATATTACTCTAGAGGTAAAAAAAGATAATTATCAAGCTATAAACTTATATCATAAATATAAGTTTATTGAAGTGGGAAATAGAAAAGGATATTATAATGGTATAGATGCTATATTAATGGAATTAATATTAGATTTGGAGGTGTAAAAGATGAAAAATATTTATATATTAGGAATAGAAAGTAGTTGTGATGAAACTAGCTGTTCTATTGTAAAAAATGGAAGAGAAGAAATAGCAACTTCAACATCAACACAAATTTCTATTCATGAAAACTTTGGTGGAGTAGTACCAGAAATAGCAAGTCGTGAACATGTAAAGAACATAACTTTTGTAATAGAAGATTGTCTTAAAAAAGCAAAGATGCAAATAGAAGATGTTGATGCTATAGCAGTTACTTTTGGACCAGGCTTAATAGGAAGTTTATTAGTAGGATTAGAAGCTGCAAAAACATTAAGCTTTGTTTATAATAAACCACTAATACCTGTTCACCATATAGCAGGTCATATTTATGCCAATAGTTTAGTGGAAGAATTTAAATTTCCTCTGATAGCCTTAGTTGTAAGTGGTGGTCATACAGAACTAATTAAGATGAATGAACACTTAAACTTTGAAAAATTAGGAGGAACACTAGATGATGCAATAGGTGAATGTTATGACAAAGTAGCTAGAGTAATTGGTTTGCCATATCCAGGAGGACCTAAACTTGATAAATTAGCTCATACTGGTAAGAATACATATCAATTACCAATGCCATTAAATGACGATAGTTATAATTTTTCATTCAGTGGTTTAAAAAGTGCTGTTATCAACTTAGCTCATAAGGAAAAACAAAATAATAGAGAAATAAATCAAGCAGATTTAGCTTGTTCCTTTCAAACAGTAGCCATTGGTAGTATTGTAAATAAAACAAAAAAAGCATTAGTAAGTGAAAACATTAATAATCTAATAGTAGCTGGTGGAGTAGCAGCTAATCAACAACTAAGAGAAGAAGTAGATAAGCTAGCTAAAGAATTAAATATTAATTACTCAATTCCACCACTTAGCTTTTGTACTGATAATGCAGCTATGATAGCAGCAGCCGGTTATTATCTTTATCAAAAAGGAGTAAGAGCAGACTATAATTTAAACGCTATTTCTAGTGTCAACTTGTAAAGAAACATATTTAAAATATGTTTTTTTTATGGAAAACATTTCTTTTTTTTAAAACTGTGCTATAATCAATAATAGGGAAGAGTAGATTAATAAGTAGAAATTATTAATCAAAAATTCAACAACTCATACTTGATATGAGGAAAAGAATAGAAGGAGAGAAGTTTATGTTGAAAACAAAAGTAGGGTATAGTACTCAAAAAGACAGTTTTACTAAAGGTGTAGAAACTGCCAAAAAAGCAAAACTGGGAATGAAACCAAAACTAGGATTACTTTATACTTCATGTCAAGATGATGTAGAAGAAGTAGTAAAAGGAGTTCGTTCTACAATGAGAGGAGTTCCAGTAGTTGGTTGTACATCAAGTGGAATGGTTATGACTAATGACGGAATAATTGCTAGTGAAGATGGTTTTGCTGCAATGATGAGTTTTGATGATAAAAACTTATCAGTTGGAGTTGCCTGTCACGAAGCCGGAAAGAATGCTAGAGAAATAGGAAGAAAAGTAGCAAGAGAAGCAGTATTAAATGCTGGAGCAACTTATTCACCAGATTATTTCTACATGGTAGCAAGTCCAAAAGAAGAAGAAGATTACTTAATGGGAATCCAAGATATTATTGGACGAGTTCCAATGTTTGGAGGAAGTGCAGCTGATGATACAGTAGAAGGTAATTGGAAAGTCTATTGTAATGATAAAGTATTTTCTGATGGAGTAGCTGTAGTATTTTTCTATACAGACAACGAAATAGCAACATCTTATACAGGAGCATATCGTGAATCTGATAATGTTGGATTAATTACAGAAGTTAAAAACAACCGTACATTAGCAAAAATTGATGGTGTTTCTGCACTTAAAAAATATGCTGAATGGACTGGTACAACTGTAGATAAATTACATGGTCAAAACTTGTTAGTAGCATCAATTACTAAACCATTAGGAGTAAAAGATCCACTAGGAAACTTAACTGTTGTACGTCATCCAATGTTTGGTGATGATCAAGGAACTAAGACTCCAAATGATGATACTATTAACTTAGGAAATAAAGTAGTAGAAAAAACAGCTATTATTCAATTAGAAGCAACAGTAGATGAATTAATTGATTCTACAAAAGCAACATTAAAAGACTTAAAGAGTCAATTATCATGTGATCCAGCAGGATATGTATTAGTACACTGTGGAGGAAGAAAACTAGGAATTGGTAATAGAATAGACGAAGTTTATAATAATCTAGTAGAAGAAGCACATGGCGTTCCATTTATTACAATCTTCACTTTTGGTGAATATGGATATGATGAACATTCATGCAACATCTGTGGTGGACTAATGTTATCATTCACTGGATTTGGAAAAGAATAGGAGGATAAATGAAAAATTTAATTGGAGGAAAATTTGCAGATGCTAGTAATGGAGAAAAAGCAGATGTAATTAATCCAGCAACTAATGAATTAATTGATACTGTTCCATTAGCAACTGAAGAAGATGTAGACCTTTGTGTAAAAGAAGCTGCAAAAGCTCAAAAAGGTTGGGCTAAAATGCCACTTCATGAAAGAGGAGATATACTTTATAAATTTGCTGATTTAGTAGAAGCTAATCATGAAGAACTTGCTCAATTATTATCTAAAGAAACAGGAAAACCAATAAAAGAAGCAAGAGCCGAAATTAGTAATACAAAACATTTTGTTCATGGATATGTAGAAAAAGCAAAACATGATTATGGAAATGTTATTCCAGCAGGTAGTGAAGTTGGACAAGAAAAAACTATGCAAATAACAGTTCAACAACCATTAGGAGTAGTAGCTTGTATAATCCCATTTAACTTCCCATGTGATTTATTTGGTCAAAAAGTACCTAGTGCTTTAATAATGGGAAATAGTGTAATTGTAAAACCATCTACTGATAATCCACTAACATTACACAGATATTGTGAGTTACTAAAAGATGCTGGAGTACCAGATGGTGTTATTAACTGTATATCAGGACGTGGTTCTGTAACAGGTAATGCCTTAGCAAAACATCCCCAAGTAGCTTTAATTAGTGTAACAGGAAGTACAGAAGTAGGAGCTGAAGTAATGGCTAATGCAGCTGCTAATATTACTCACGTTATGCTAGAGCTTGGTGGAAATGATGCTTTCATCGTAATGAATGATGCCGATATGGAATTAACTATGAAAGAATTAGTTTGGGGACGCCTTTATAATACTGGACAAGTTTGTTGTGCTAGTAAAAGATTTTTAGTACAAAAAGGTATTAAAGATGAATTCATTAAAAAAGCAGTAGAAACACTACAATCTCTAAAAGTAGCTATGCCTCAACAAGAAGATGCTGATATTGGTTGTTTAATTAATGAAAAAGCAGCAATAAATGCCGAAGAACAAGTAAGAAAAACACTTGATCAAGGAGCTACTTTAGTATATGGTGGTAGAAGAAATGGTGCTTTCTTTGAACCAACAATTATAGATAATGTAACAAAAGATATGGATGTAATGAAAGATATGGAAATCTTTGCACCAGTTATTCCTGTTTGTACTTTTGATACTTTAGATGAAGCTTTAGAAATAGCTAATCAAAGTAAATTTGGTTTATGTGGAAACATTATGACTAGTGATATGAAAACTGCTTTCAAAGCTGCTATGGAAATGGAAGTAGGAGGAGCAGTTATCAATGGTGCAAGTTTCTATCGTGCTATTGAAATGCCATTTGGTGGTTGGAAACATTCTGGAATTGGTAATGAAGGAGTTTCAACTACTCTAAAAGAAATGAGTCGTACAAAGACTATCGTTCTTAAAAATATTTTAGATTAAAAGAGAAATTAAAAGATCTAGATTAAGCTTCTAGGTCTTTTTAATATACTTAGATTATTTCTATTCCTTTACAACAATTCTTTCTACCAGACAAATAACATAGTAGAATAAAAAGGCAAACACTCCTAATAAAAATACAGAAGTAATAACTAAATTAATATTGAACACTTGACTACCATACATAATTAAATAACCCAATCCCTTTTTAGAAACAAGTAATTCACCCATGATAACACCTATATAAGCCATACTTGTATTAATCTTTAGATTATTAATTATGTTAGAAAAATTACTAGGTAAGACAACTTTAAAGAATAAATCTTTCTTACTAGCACCTAGACTCTTTAGTAAAGTTAGATAGTTTTTATCAGTTTCACTAAAGTCATGGTAAATATTGATAATAGATAAAAATAGACTGATTAGTAAAGCCATAAAGATTATTGACTTAGTACTAGCTCCTACCCAAATGATAATTAAAGGACCAAGAGCTACTTTAGGAAGAGCATTAATAACTGTGAGATAAGGATCAAAAATCTTAGCAAGACGTTTATTCCACCAAAGAATAGATGCAATTACTATTCCTCCAATTGATGCTAAAGAAAAACTTATAATAGTCTCTAATAAAGTAACTTTAATATGGGTAAATAAATCATTACTAGCTACTAGTTTACCTAATGTCTTAAAAATAAGTGAAGGACTACTAGCAAGAAAAGTATTTATTATTTTAAATTTAGCAAGTACTTCCCAAATAATTAGAAAAGAGATAAGTATCATAATTTGAAAGAAGATAATAAATACTTTTTCTTTTTTAATATTCTTTAAATACTTCTTTCTCTCATCAGATATGAACATCTAAATCACTCCATATCTTATCATAGTAAATACTAAACTCTTTTTTCTTTCTATTCTCAAAAGGTGTACCTCTTTCTTCAAAGTTTATCTCATATATAGACTTTAAAGTAGCAGGTCTTTTTGTTAAGACAATAACTATATCACTTAAACTAACAGCTTCTGCTATATCATGAGTTACCATCAAAACAGTTTTACCTTCCTTCTTAATCATCTTATATAAATCATCTGCAAGAGCCACTCTAGTCATAGCATCAAGGGCAGAAAACGGCTCATCTAATAATAATATATCAGGATGAATTGCTAGTGTCCTAATAAGAGCAACCCTTTGTCTCATCCCACCTGATAAGCTACTAGGATACTTACTCTTAAATTCTGCTAATCCATAACTATCTAAGAGATGATTAACATAACTAATATTATCTTCTGTCTTAATATTTTTAATTTCTAATCCTAAAAGACAATTATCTAAAATAGTTAACCAAGGAAATAGACTATCCTTTTGTAACATATATCCTAGAATAATATTATCCTTATTAAACTTAATAATTCCACTAGACTTATCTTCAAGATTAGCAAGAATAGAAAGTAGGGTACTTTTTCCACAACCAGAGGGACCAACTATGGAAATAAATTTACCTTCACTAACATTATAGGAAAAATCATCAATTGCCTTAATTTCATCTTTAGTATCTTGATAATTTTTAACTAGATGTGTTATTTCTAAGATATTATTTGATTTCATATTTTAATTTATTATATGAAACTTTCTTATCAAGTTCATTAGCATTTTCCATAATCTCTTGTAAGTGATCAAAAGATTCCTTTTTATACTCAGTTGTCTTTGGCCAAGCATCTATTTTTCTATATCTTTTAACAACATTAGTTATATCTTTTAAAGAAGTATCAGGAAATTGGTTAATTATCGCTTTAGCAACCTCTTCATCTGTAGAATTATGTACAAAATCCAATCCATTTTGAATAGCATCTCTAAAACTTTTAATTAAATCATTATTCTTAGTTAGATAACTATTTCTAGCAAAATAAGTGGTATATGGAACAACTCCACCAAGTTCACCAACAGATGCTACGACATAACCATATCCTTGTTTCTCCACTTGCAAAGCATTAGGTTCAAATAAGGTAACAAAATCACCTTGTCCACCAATGAATGCTGAACTCATCGCTGCAAAAGCAATAGAAGTATCTATATTAACATCTTTCTTAGGATCTATATTATGTTCTTTTAAAGCCCATTCAAAAGTCATTTCTGGCATACCACCTGCACGCCCACCAATTACATCTTTTCCTTTTAAGTCATCAAGAGTAAAGTTATCAATTTTCTTTCTTGATACTATAAATGATCCATCTTTTTGGGTCAATTGAGCGAAAGTCTTTAGATAATCCTTTTCACCACCATTATAAACATAAATAGTAGTTTCACTACCAGCAAAACCAATATCAGCATCTCCTGATAAAACAGCAGCACTAACTTTATCAGCTCCTGGGGTTAAAATAAGATTAAGATTAATTCCATTATCTTTAAAGTAACCTTTTTCTATAGCCACATACATAGGGGCATAAAAGATAGAGTGAGTAACTTCTGCTAAAGTAACATCGGTATATTCCTTCTTTTCATCTTTCTTCTTATTGAAATTAAATAATACTGAACAAGCTAGGACAAAGACAATTAGAATAGAACCGATATACAAAATATTTTTTTTCAAACTAAATCCTCCTTTCAGTTCAAAGTATTATATGTATATTTGTTTTTGTTGTTCCTTTAAAAGAATTTAGTTATAATAGATTTAGGAGCTGATAGGTATGGTATATGAAGAGTTAAAAAATAAATTTGAAGACTTAAGTGATGAGGATAAAAACGCCTTATTAATATATAAATCAAGACTAGGTAGAGCGATTAATTCACTAGATATAGAAGAAAAAGAAGTAGTAGATGTATATAATAAATATAAAAGATTATTAAGTAATCCTGCTAATATGTTTATGTCCTTTACTGTTTTTAAAGATGTGTCATTTTCATCTCTTGATAGTTTTAAAGAAAGTCTTATAAATATTAAAAATAAGGTATTAAATATTAATTTAACTTTAGATGAAGATACTACTGTTTATCGAGCTTTTTCTCTAAGTGATGATAGTGAAGAAGAATTATTATCAAAAAGTGAATTAATATCTACTAGTTTAAATATTGATACTTGTGATGACTTTCTAGTAGCAGGTAATAAAAGACACTATCTATATCAAATAAACTTAAAGAAAGGGGGAAAAGTAGCTATTTGTCCTTATGCTATTTTACTAGATAGTAAAAGTGATAGATTGATATTATCAAAGAGTCATGATCAAAAGGAAATACTTTTAAATAAAGAAAACTACTCTTTTGATATAGTAAAAACTACTACTAAAGAACTAGATAATAATGAAAAATTAATAATAAGAGTACTAGATTCAGAAATATTAGAAAAAACTAATACGAAGAAAGTTTAAATTTTTAAAAAGCTATTGTTTTATTAAAATATATATTTATATAATACACTTAGAGGTGATAGATGCATGAATATAGAGGTATTAGAATATTTAATGAAAAGAAGGAAAATTAAGAGTTATTATCAACTGGCTAAAGATGCATGTTTTCCTTATACAACATTATTAGATTTAACTCATAATAAAAGTAATAACCTAACTAATATCAAAACTTTGGCTAACTATTTTGATATAGACTATAGATTCTTACTTGAGGGTACTACTTATTGTACACTAATAGATGAAAAAAATAGAGTAAAAACCTTTCTACCTTTAGATAATTTAGAAAGAAGTAATGTTTTTGCTACTGTTTTAATGGGAAATTACTAAAATGAGGTGTAATCTTCTTTTTTTTATGATAGAATATGGTATGGAGTTGATAACATGGGATTTTTTGACAAGATAAAACAAAAATTTAAAAAAGAAGAAGTAAAGAATGAAAAGGCAGTAGAAGAGAAAAAAGAAGTATATGATAAAGGATTAAGTAAGAGTAGAAAACAAGTGACATCACTTCTTTCTGATTTAACTCATAGATATACAAAGATTAATGAAGAATATTTTAATGAACTAGAAGAAATATTAATAATGGCTGATATTGGTGTTAATACCGTTATGAAGTTTGTAGATAGACTTAAAGAAAGAGTTAATCATGATAAGATTACTGATCCAGAAGAGTTAAAAGAAATGATAGTAGATGAATTATTTATCATTTATGTTGATGGAGAAGTATTAACTACTAAGTTAGAAACTAGAGAAGAAGGACCTACTGTTTATTTATTTGTTGGGGTTAATGGAGTAGGAAAGACTACTACTATTGCTAAACTTGCTAATAGATTTGTAAAAGATGGTAAGAAAGTATTATTAGTAGCAGGAGATACTTTTAGAGCAGGAGCTTATCAACAATTAAAAGAGTGGAGTGAAAGAACAGGAGCATACTTCTATGGTAGAGAAGGAGCAACTGATCCATCTAGTGTCATTTATGAAGGATGTGAACTGGCTTTAAAGGAAAACTATGATTATGTCTTTATTGATACTGCAGGACGTTTACAAAATAAAGCTAATTTAATGAAAGAATTAGAAAAAATGAATAGAGTTATTAATAAATTAATACCAAACTCTCCAACAGAAACACTACTAGTTCTTGATGCTTCCACTGGTCAAAATGGTATTAAACAAGCAATATCCTTTAAAGAAATAACTAATATCACAGGTATTGTTCTTACTAAAATGGATGGAACTGCTAAAGGTGGAATAGTACTAGCTATTAAAGAAGAAGTAGGGGTTCCTGTTAAGTTTATTGGCTTTGGTGAGCGAGCAGAAGATTTACAAGAGTTTGATATTGAACAGTATATTTATGGATTATTTAAAGATTTCATGGAGGAAAAATGAAAAAGAGTATTACAAAGATAAATCCTAAAGTAATGAAAAAGAAAAAAAATAATACAAAGTTATTTCTTACTATTCAGTTTATTCTTACTATATTATTACTGATATTTGGTATATTATCACTTATTTATAAAGATTTATTTTTCTATTTTAAATTACTTCTTGGTATAACAATTATAGATATGGGTATTAATAATCAACTAATTTATAAAAGACTATATGCTACCTATGTTTACCTAGGAGTAGGGGCTATTATTATATTAATAACTTTATTTGGAGTATGATATGGAAGAAATATTATATTATACAATGCTATTTGATTTATATGGTGAATTACTAACTAGTAAACAACGGGGTTATTTTAAAGACTATTACTTTAATAATTTATCGTTATCAGAAATAGCAGAAAATTACGACATAACTAGAAATGCTATTCATAATCAATTAAGAGAAGCTAAAGAAAAGCTAGAACATTATGATAAAGTATTACAGTTATCTACTAAACAAGAAAAAATAAAAGAAATATGCAATAAAATAAGTGACGATAATATAAAAAAGGAACTAAAAGATCTTTTTAATTTATGAAAAAAGATTGACTTAGTTCTTTTTATTATGCTATATTAAGTATGTACTTATTTGCAGATGTAGTTTAGTGGTTAGAATATGACCTTGCCAAGGTTGTGACGGGGATTCGATTTCCCTCATCTGCTCCATAAAAAAATCAACTTATAGACTTAATTGTTTGTAAGTTTTTATTTTATTAAAATAAAAAGACAGTTTTAGATATTAAATATCTGCTTGTCTTTTAAATTTAAATGATGGTTAATTTTTATAAGTAATATTATGAAGTGACTACCAAGAGCCACCGCCACCACCACCAGAGCCTCCACCTGATGATCCCCCTCCGGAAGAGCCACCACTGGAACCATTGCTAGATGAGCTAGGACTAGATGACATGGAACTTTCTGCTGAAGACATAGTGTCGTTAATAAATGAAGAGAAAGAATTTAAATTGAAATCACCATTTCCAGCATACCAAGTAGGTGCAACAATAGAAATTGATTCAAACTTTTTAATCCATTTATCAGAAATACCAAGCACATAAGTATAAGGCAATATATCATAGAAATAAGTTGGATGCTCTTCTACTAATGCTTCTAGTTTATCTTTTTCGACTGTTTCTAGAAAATTCTTAAATCCTCTTATCTTTCCTAATATTTCATTACCATATTTAGTTCTTTTAGGTAAAAGTTTTAAGCATAGAAGCATTCCTAATATACAAATTAATCCTATAATATATACTGTTAAATAATTAGTATCTTGCAGTAATAGTGGTAAAACTAAAGCAAGCCATGGACCACCACCAAATCCTAGTCCCCAAATTAATCCAAATATTTTTGTATAAATATTGTTAGCAGTTTTAGTAACAGAACCAGTTTTTCCAAATACTGATATACATAAAACCGTAAAACCAATTATAGGGAAAATTATTGCAAACGGAATGATTTCAATTTGTCCAAATAATATAATTGGTGGAATAGTTATAAGTAAATAAGTAACAATTATCATTAAAATAATAAATATTTTTTTCCTAGATGCAGACTTTTCGTAAATCTTATACTTGTTTTCCTTATTATCTATATTAGATGATATTTTGTTCATCGTTATATAAAAATTATCATATAAATCTGATGATGTTACTTCATTTAAAGTATCTTCGCTAGTAGCTTCGTATTTATCAAGAAATAAAGATATAATTGAACTTTGTTTTAAAAATAATCCTTTTAAAAATAATTTTTCATTGATATTATTTCCATCATATTCTTTGAGTTTTGTTATTTTAAAATCTTTATTCTTAAAAAGTAATACTTTTTTTTCAGTTTCTGTTATCTTTATATATCCTTTATTAGCAAGATAAATGAGTAGGGAAGTTACATCTTTATTGTTAGCATATCCTTTATATAAAAATCCAACTTCTAAACTGTTAAAATCTTCAGGAGGATAAAATTCAACTGTTTCGATAACCTTATCATCCTTACCAAATTTACACCATAAGTAAAATGATATTAAAAGAAATAGTAATGGAATAATAAACTCAATATATATTATTGGATCTATTATATCTTTAGCCTTAGAAAAATAACCATCTGGTAATTCGCATCTTACTGTTAAAGCTTCGTTCTTTCCTAAAATGTTATTGTATTTTCCACTTATTACATTATTGCTAACAGTATATTTAATATTAGAATTATCAGTAGAACCAGTACTACCAGAAGAAAAACCAAGTTTGCTACTGTCGAAATCTTTAGGCATTGTAATAGTAAAAGTTATATTACCAATAACTGTATCCCATTCACTACCAATAATATTGTAATATAATTCATCATAATCCTTAATTTTATCTTTTCCTAAATTATAAGTGTATTTAATTACATAAGTTTGTTCACCTGTTAAGGTTTTGTTAGCATCACCAATTTGTACTTTATAGTTTCCATTTTCTCTTGAAACCTTATATTTACTATTAACAGATAAGTTTGTTATTCTAGCTCTATTAGTTGATTTACTACCATCTAATCTTGTTATTTTATTAGTCAATGGAATGGTTCTAAATATCCCATGTTTTGGCTTCTTAAAATAGGCAGTAATTGTTTCAACAACATCAAAAGTATTATCTTCATTTATTTTAATATTAATATCATATTTATCAAGAACATAATCATAATAATAGTAATCGCTGACCTTACTAGGTGTTAACATAGTACTACTATAGTAAGCACCATCAGTATTAACCTCTAACTGATAATAAGCTATTTCACTAACTTTATATCCATTTAAAATAGATAAATTAGACATTAGATTAAAGCTACCATTAGCAACTGGAGCAATACTTTGATTATTGCTTTTAGCAATTAGATTATAATTTTTATCATAATAATATACAGTAGTCGAGTAATTAATATTACTATTAGAATTGTTTTTAATTATTCCAGTAAGTCCAAAAGCTTTAGTTGATGTAGTAGAGTAATCATTAAAAGTAATATTAGAGACGCTTAAGTTGTCAACTTCTAAATACTCTTTATTGTTAACATTAACATAAGATGTTTTTTTACTTAAAGCATAAGTATCCATTGGCAAAAAATTTATTAATAGTATAAATATTATAATAGATAAAAATCTAAGTTTTTTCATAGTACCCCCTCTTCATCAAACATCACTTGATGTCATACTTCTTTCAACTGATTTCATAGTAGATTTAATAAAACTAGAAAACTCCTTCAAGTTAAAGTTATCATCTTCCACATACCAACTTGGAGCTGTTAGATTAATATCTTTAAATCTATCCATCCAAGTATCATATTCATTTAAAGTATAAGCATATGATAGTATATCGTAAAAATAATTGGGATTTTCTTCTAACAGATTAAGTATTTTATTTTTATCACCTAATTTAATAAATTGTTTTAATCCTTCTATTTCCTCTAACATATCTTTTCCATATTTTGTTCTTTTAGTAATATTTTTAGCACATATTATCATTACACTTATACAAGATAATCCATAAATATTGATTAGTAAATAGGATAAATTGTTTACTAATACTGGTAAAACCAATCCACACCAAGGTAATAGAAATAAACCTAACATAAAGCAGATTTTAGCAAATAAATTATTATAGGTATCAATATTAATATAAGAATATAAAAAGATTATTGGAAAGGCTAAGGCTATAACTAAAATCATATCATTTTCATATGATAGAACTGGAAAAATAGTAACTATACAATATGTTATAATTACCATTAGAGTAATTAATAACTTTGTTAGTAAAGTTCCTTTTTCATAAATTTTATCTTTACTACTATTTATATTTGACAATATTCTATTCATTGTTCTATAAAAATTATCATATAAATCATCAGATGTTATTACATCAGTTTTACTTTCATTTAATGGAAAATTATACTTTCTTTTTTTAGTAAATAATCCATCAATAAATAACTGCTCATTAATATTATCTTCATCATATTCTTTAGTCTTAACTAATTCATAACTACCATTAGTTTTGATAATTCTTATATATCCTTTATTAGCAAGATAAAGAAGTAAAGATGTTACATCCTTACTAGTAGCACCACCTTTATATATAAAACCAACATCTAAACTATTTAATTCTTTTGGAGGATAAAAATTTAATGCTTTACCATTTTTTTTATTACCTCTAAATTTACTATATAAATATAAAGAAATAAATAGGAATACTATTGGAAGTATATATAATAAAATATTTAGATTTTTCATAATTCCTCCATTATAAATTTATTTTTATATTTTGTTTATCTTCTAAAGATGCTTCGAACATTCTTTTTGTTTTGTAATTAAAAATTTTCGCAAAAATATTATTAGGAAACATTTGCACTTTATTATTATAGATTCTAACTGTTCCATTATAGTATTTTCTAGCATTAGCTATATCATCTTCGATTTTTGTTAGCTTATTACTTAAATCAATAAAATTTTCATTAGCTTTTAATTCTGGATAAGCTTCTTTTAAAGCCATGATTTTAGAAACGTCACTAGATAGTTCTTCATTGTTTATAATTTTCTCATCGTTTGTCATTTCGTTATATACATTATTTCTTAATTTTGTAACCCTTGTTAAAGTTTCTTCTTCATATTTAGCATATCCTTTAACGGTTTCTACTAAGTTAGGAATTAAGTCCCACCTTTTCTTTAAATAGACGTCCATTGTAGAAAAAGCTTCTTTTACTTTATTATCTAAACTGATAAAGTTATTATATAAAATAAAAGCATAAATAATAATTAAAATAATAACTGCCAAGATAATCCATAACCACATTTTTTTCACCTCCTATTATAGTTAATTTTATCATATATTTAGTAAATTTTTTCTAATAAGTGACTAGAAATCTACTTTTAACATATAATTAAATGAATAAGGCAATTGACAAACCCCTTTAGCTAGTGTAAAATAATATTTGCAAGTGATAAATGGGTCTATAGCCAAGTGGCTAAGGCGTGGGACTGCAACTCCCTGATCGTTGGTTCAAATCCGACTAGACCCTCCAGATTGATAGGAAACTCGAACTTTTCGAGTTTAAGTAATAAATGCTAACTAGAAATAGTTAGTTTTTTTGTTATTTAAGAAAGGAAAGTGATGAGTTATGACAATAGAAACTAAAAAAATTGTAATAAGTGAAGAATTAAAAAGAAAGATTGAAATGATATGTAAGTTTGCTTATGTGTAATATTTCTTTACTAATGGATACATTATAAATCTTAAAAATACTAATATAGCCTATGTAAAACCCCATATTTTGAAAGTTAAAGGCAATGACTACTTAATATTTGAAGATAGTGAATATGTATGAAGATGAATATGGAATACCACTAAAACTAAATCATGAACTTAAAACTATGAAAGAAGCAGAAGATTATTTTAAAAGATTAGAAAAATATGTTGGAGATTATAAATTAAAAACTATTATATAAGTAAGATTGATGAAAAAGAAAAAAGATTTAATTATACTCCAAATAACGATGTTGAAAAAATAATTAGATTAATTGGTATTGGAGATAAGAGAAAAAAAGATGACTTTAAATTAGGTGTTATTGCTTTAGATTTATCTATGTTTAAAGATAAAGATGAGAAAGAAATTTATAAGAAACTATTTGATAAATTAGAAAAAGAAAGACTAACATAGACAAAATTATGTTAGTCTTTAATCATCCTATAAATTTTACAAAAAATAACTAAATAGGATGATTTTATAAGATATAATTTTCATGTCATCCTAATATCAGCCTACAAAGTAGGATGAATTTCGTAAGTACGGAATTAGTCTTGTGTAACACTAAACCCTTATGAAATAAGGAAAAGTTTAGCATAGTTGCACAAGTTTCTTATCCTGCTTTTTCTCGTATACTAATATTTATATATAAAATCATCCTATTTATAAAAAGTAAAAAAGATCAACTATTAAAGTTGATCTCAACGATAAATTGTAATTTGTCTTTTACAATAATAGCATAAAAAAGAAAAGTAGTTATTGTTAATCAACTATTGCATTTTTCTAATTCTCATAAA
>JABLTP010047198.1_pt1 | contig 16278 bp, 15 predicted proteins | sample 7160111 | NCBI WGS metagenome assembly JABLTP01 (sample SAMN14651227, study PRJNA627086) | human gut metagenome | isolation source: feces | host: Homo sapiens
ATTTGTTTTAATACCATTTAAGATGACATAGAACTAAAACCTCAAATAGTTTTAATTCTATTACTACATTAATAGAGATATGTATTTCTTAAATGATAAATTCTATTTCATCTATAACTATTATAGCATACTTTCTTCTAAACTTTGATCAATTATTATAACTTTTTCATAGTCGCCAAAATAATCATATTTAGAAGATTCTATCATTATTATTTTTATTGAATTATAGGTTGCGTATTTATAAAACTCAATAATTTCCTCTTTAGTTAAAAATTGTTTCAAATTCATAAAACATAATATTTTATTGGAATTCAATGCAACCTCCAAATCAATTATTAAAAGTAAATTATCTAGTAAATCATCTTTTTGATTTACTTTTAGTTTAAACATTTTAATTACATTATCAATTCCTTCATCAGCAGAAACCGATATTGATAAATCCGTCTTTTGTAATTCTTTATCTATCAACTTACATAATTTAGAGAATGTTCTTAAAATATTCTCACTATCATATTGTTCTATATTGGATAAAATGTATTTAGTAATATCAGTTGAATATTTTTTAGAATCAAAGCCAAAGTCAAAATATTCAGAAAAGAATCTTATTTTGCCACTTATCTTCAATTCATTGTTATCCTTGTCAAAGCATTGAATTTCTTCTGGTAAATCACTATTACTAATGCCATAAAACAATGAGGAAATTCTATATAAATATTTCTTGTTATGTATCTCAAACGAATATACATTTGAATTATCAAAATCTATTATTGAATCAATAAAGTCTATTTTTATTTTCATAATACTATTAATCTTTCTTCACTATTTATTATTTTACTATTACTACTTCCTGTAATAAATTCTATTTGAGAGTATTGTTTTTCTGTTATATTCATTACTTGTATTATACCTTTTTTAGGTGCTTTCTTTCTTATTCTTTCGACTAAAGTATTTGATTGTTGAGAATTTAAAACAATTTTTGAGTACACTGATTCTTGCATCATTATAAAGCCTTCATTAATTAGAAATTTTCTAAACATTAGATATGCTCTTTTATCTTTAGAATACACATTTGGAAGATCAAAAAATACAATAGTTCTCATAACTCTATCCCTCATGATATACAAATTCCTTATAATTATCTAAATTATTTATTGACTCTAAAGTATTCTTTACAAACATTTTTATAATATCCTTCAACGTATGATTTTTGCCTTGATATTTAAAAGTCCCATTCAGAATATTTACAATATCAAGTTTATATTCTGTATCAAGTTTTCTTTCTTGATTATAATAGACAAAATTATCAATTACTACTCTAAATGGTTCCATTAAATCACAAGTTAAATTAAACTCATTAAATTCATTTTTGTGATGGATTCCAAGTTGTGTTAAATATCCATTATTAATAATTTCTTTATTAATTGTTGAAAGCAAAATTGCATATCCATAGTTTAGTGCTGCATTTATAGTGTCATCTGAATTCCTAACAAAATCATTTCCAAATAATGCATTAAAATAAACTTTAGCAGCATGCCCTTCTCTATTTGTTTTATCTCCATCAACTACTTCATCAATGTAGCTTAAAATTAATTTATATTTCGATGATTTAGTTTTTTTAAGCAGCAAAGCTTGATTCATAATTTTGTTTTTTACTATCTCTGCCCATATTTTATCTTTATCAGAAGCTTTCCATTTAATTTGTTCTTTAATCATTTTACTAGTATTATGTTTTGAGTAATATGGGACAACTTCACCAAATGGATTATGTTTTTCATCACAAAAAATTATGTTAATTTTATTATCAGCAAGCTCTTTTAAAAGATATGCAGAAATAGATACTGATATAGAATCTACTATTATTGTATCTATTTCTGATAAATGAATATATTTTTCATCATTTTCTTGTTTTACTACAAGAAATCTATTTTTATAAGTAATCTTAGATTGTCTTGTGATAACAACTGTTCTAAAACTCATATCTTGACTCTCTTATTCCTGTAACTGATTTTGAGATAATTATTCCATCTGTTATATTATATCCACTCAAGCGTCCCATTCTATCACCTAATCCAAATTCAGATAAATTAGCATTAACACTATTACAATGAAGCATTTTAAATAATTCTTTTGTTATTTTCTTTTGTTGATCTAAAGCTAAATCTTCAAAATTAACTTTATTTTTTATTTTATCTAATTCTTTATTAAATAATGGAAATAAATCTAAATTAATTAGAAAATCATAAATTTCATTTACATATTTTTCTGCAAAATCAATATATTGTTTTTTATCATTCAATAAATATTGAAGTGCATATTTCCAATGTTTCATTTTATCTTTAGCTATTTTCAATTGAATCGCATTTGAAATCTCACAATTCTTATGACCTATACTATATCCTTTTATGAAAACATTTTGATTATTATATATTATCTCTGTTTCAAAAGGAATAGAACATTTCTTTATTTTAAAAGTTGAATTTTTCTTCAAATTAATCTGTGTTTTAATATAATCATTAATCTCGGCATCGTTATTTCTTACAGCTAAAGCCATTGGAAGTCCAATAATTTTCATCTTACTTTCATTATATTCAATTAGCATTAATTTTCTTGCATTTGTATTTGAATAACCACCATATATATCAGTTGGCATACCAAATTTTATAGGAATAGTCCCTTTTCCTTTTTTATAAATGGTTTCTTTGTAAAATTGACCTGTTCTTATTTCAGTTTTTCTACTAATTAAAATATCATTTCTATACAAAGTATCTTCTACTCTTTTATTAAATTCATGAGCATTGAATAATACTTCTCCTGTTTCGTTATCGACTAATTTTTCTGATATTTTTAGAACTATATCATTTAAGTTTTCATCTAAGTTGTTAATTACATAACCAAATTTAAGGTTTCTTCTTTTTCCTTCATCCATTTCAACAATTTTATTGTTAAGTTCTTTTACCATATCAAAATTTATTTTTTGTTTCATAAAATTTTCTTTATATTCACCTAATACTGCTGCAAGATAAGCATCATGTGCATGATGGTAATCGTTTATATCTCTAAATTTAAATAAGTCATATTTCTCACGATAATTGTGTGATAAATCAGCTTTTAAATAAATGACGTTAGTATCTTTATATAAATTATTCAAAATATTAGCGACATGTTTTGTAATTTGTCTTGTTTCTACTAATTGTCTATTGATAAATCCATTAATATCTTCTTCATTGTATTTTTCTCTTATTAAATTATGGAATTTCTTTGCTGACATTAATCCATTATCTTTTAAATGTTTCCACCAAATTTTTTGTTTAGAATTTCTAAATTTTGAAGGTAAAATGTAACTTGCTTTTTTATCTTGATTACATTCTTTTAATACTAATGCTTTATTATCAATTGAGTCATCCTTTATTAATGACCTTGGAATAATATGATCTATTTCATATAAAGACTGATTTTCTATATCTTCGATATTTAATGGAGTTCCAGTATATAGACATTTACCTTCTTGTATAAAGTATAAGAATAATCTTTGACTTGTTATCTCATGACTATCAAGTTCATGTTTTAATTTTTTATAATTTTCTATAGAGTCTTTACATCCTTTATATAAATTATTAATGTAGTCTTTTCTTGAATCTTTTCTTACTTTTTCTTCTTCACTTCTTGCCATTTCAATTGAAATATTCTTTGGTTCATATCCAATATAATCAACTAACTCTTCTACAACCTTTAGAGCTTGATATATACCTCTTTTTGTTGCAGGAGATGTGGCTAATTCTTCAACTATTGAATAGTTTAATTTCTTATTTTCTTCTTTATTATTAAACTCCTTAATCATTTCTTGAAAATTGTATTTATCATCATTTATTATTTGCATAAAATTCTTATCTGTTTCATACATTAAATCTAATATTGATTTATATAATTCTGTAGCTTTATCTTTATAATATTTAGTTTTTAAAAGCTTTTTAGATAGACTTCCCCAACCTGAATATTTCTTTGCTAAAACTTTTTTTATTTGATTCTCATTTAACTTACTATAATTATCTCTAACTTTCTTTTCTAAAATATCTTTATCTTCAAATATTGTAATCCATTCTATTATTTCTTCTGCATTTTCAAGATCATAATCAGTACCAGTAAATATTCCATTTTCTCCAAAGAAATCTACATAAGATTGCATATTATTAGCAAACTTACCATCTGCAGAATATCCAGTTATTCTAAAATTGCCACCTTCCATACTATATTCACCAGTTGAAATTAAATAGTTTTTAAACTTTCTTTCTGTAATTGTACCTGATGTTTTCTTAAAAAAGTCTTCTAATATTTGCTGTTGAAATTTTAATTCTAACTTTCTGTCATTTACTCTTATTTGCTTTAATTCATTCATAACTTTAAACTCAGAATATAAAATCGAGTTATTAGCAAGTGCGTATTCATCTAATAAATATGTACAATGAGAAATCATTCTCTTAATAAACTTTTCTGCTGTTTTTTCTTTATCTACTACATCATCAAAATTATATGGAGTTATCTTAACATTATTAATTTTTCTTTCTAACCATGAGTTTTCACTTCTTTTTTCAGAAACTAATGGTCCAACATAATAAGGAATTCTAAATTCTAGTAGTTTAACTATTCTATATGTTTTATTATCATTTAATTTATTTAACAAAAAAGGATAATATTTACCTTGATTTTCTATTATTTTTACTAATTCTGATTTATTTAATTGATAGGGATACTTACCATTATCTGTAGTTGTTATTCTAGGAAGAAAAGTACCATTTTCAATTCTTTCTTTTACTTCTAAATTGTATTCATCTAGTAAATTTTGTTTTATGTTTTCATCACTAAATAATGACTCTAATAACTTGTTAATTTCTTTTCTAAATTCATCACAATCTATCTTATTAGTAATATACTTTTCATATAAACATAAATCTTTTTTAGTTCTAAATATTTCATTGTATAATTCACGATTATCTTTAAATAGTTCTTTTAAGAAATTTAGATCTTTCTTATGTTGCTCAAAACTTTTTACCATCAAACTAGAAATACTTGTATTTTTATTTCTTTTAAAAATCTTTTTTAAGAAAATACAATCATATATTTGTTTTAAAATGTCTAATATTTCTATATTTTCTCCTAAAGCTTCCTGATATTCTTCATATTTATCATCATAGTCAGTACCACTAAAACTGATTTCAATTTTATTATCAGTTTCTAACATTAATAGTTTATTAATATTACCTTTATTACCAACCATTAATTTACCAAATTCTGTTGCAAAACTTTTATTTGTTAGCTCAGTTAAATTATCTATCAATAATGCCTTAACATCATTTTTAGTATCTTTCAATAAGTCTGCTTCAAGTTCATCAAAGTCAATTATATTGATATAATCCTCTGGTATCTCTAATTCTTGAATATTATTTGAAAGTATTGAAAATAACACATTTAACTTATCTTTTATATCTAAATTATCTATATTAAAGTTGGCATTTTGATACAAGAAGTTACCTCTATATTTTATAATATGATGAATTGCAAGATATACAAGTCTAATATCTTTCTTTTCAGGATTATTTATTAATTCATCTCTTAGATGATATATTGTTTTATATTTATTTTGGTAATCTTTTAATTCTTGCTTTTCTTCTTTCGTTAAAACTATTTTTTTATTTATTTTATCATTCTCAACATATTTTGATTCTTTTAATTTTTGAAAGAAATTTTTATCAACTTTATTTATTTCTTCACTAAATTCTTCCTGAAGTAATTTTATTCTTTCACGTCTTCTATCATATCTTCTTCTAGTACTTCTTTGCATTCTTCTTGATTCTGCCGTTGTTGCTTCTTCAAACAATCTAACTCCCCAAAGTGCTTTATTGCCTTTTCGCATTACTTTTTGATTATCAGTTTCAACTACACTCCAACCAACTGAAGTTGTTCCAATATCCAAACCAATATTATATTCTTTTTTTGTTGCCATTGACTTACCTCCTACAATATGGTATTATCATATTATCTTAATACCATTTAAGATGACATAGAGAGTTAAAATAAAGGTTTTACCCTAAATACTCATTTATTGAGAAACTGCTTAGGCAGTTTTTTGTTAACTCTCAGTTTAATTTTAACATAGATATTTTAATTAGCAAATATTTTAGTAAAATAAAAATACTCCTATAAAGAGTATTATTTTTTTCTTTGATCTGGCTTTTGGATAATACTAATTTATGCACTTTTTTCTATAAACTTTATCAACACATGTGCCATTAACATCATAAATAGCCACACTATTCGTACCTTTTACATCTTTTAAATACCTATAAAGTAAATCATTTGTTGAAATGAACTTTGGAATATCATCATCAATAATTGGATCACATTTAGCAAAGCCAATCATAAAGCCATCAATTGTTTTACAGTATTCTCCGACCTTATAATAATTATCATAAAAGTATACAATTCTATATCCTTTTTCATAATTATTACCAGAATTATTTTTCTTTAATTCTTCTAAACTAACGCTCATAAATTAACTCCTATATGATATTAAAATGGGATATAATCAGAACACTTATTATAACCAAAGGAAAACAATAATAGTGTCTTATTAGGTTTCTATAATATCACTATGCTTTAAATTTATCTTTTACGCTTTTTACATCTACTAACTCAAATCTATATTTTTGTTTGACTTTAGGATATTTAATATGATCAACTTCACTTAAGAACATTTCTATAGGTCTTACCCATAATGAACAGTCATTATATAATTTACGATATACTACCATTTCTTTATGAGTTTCTGAGTCAAGAGCTATATCTTCCACTAAACAATGGTCACCCTTAAAGTGTTTATAAATCCCATGTATTACTAATTTATTCACTAACTTCACCCTTAAATTCTTTTAAAGTACCATCTTCACTTACTATTTCTGTAAGAGCTTTTTCTGCATCTTTTAATTCTTTATCACAATCTTTTGCAAGATTCATTGCTTCTGTAAAACTTTTTATAGCATCATCTAAAGCGATATCACCATTTTCTAAAGATTTAACAAGTACTTCTAATTCACTCATTTTCTCTTCAAACTTTTTTTCTTTATTTTCCATCATTTCACCTCTTATATAACAGTAGCATTAATACTACCATCTTTTAATTCTATTTCTATCTTATCACTACTTTTTAAGTCTTTCACACTTCCGATAGTTTTATTATTATGTTTAATAATACTATAACCTCTATCTAAAGTTTTTAAAGGACTAAGAGCATCTAGTTTATTTATCAAAAGAAGATAATCATGCTTTTTCTTATCAAGGATAACTTGTGGTTTGCTAAAACATCTTTTAGTTAGTACTAAATTTAATCTAGCTTTCTTTCTATCTAATAAGTTTTTGTAACTAGTAACAAGTCTATCTTCTAAGTAATCTAACTTCATGGTCTTACTAGCATATAAATCGATTGGATTATTTAAAATATAACTATCTTTTACTTTTAATAATCTTTTCTTTTTTAACTCTAGAATAGTATTAATATTTTTAACACTACGAAGTTTTAACTGGTCAATATAGTTAATTACATCAGCTTTATTAGGTACAGCAAGCTCTGCAGCTCCTGTAGGCGTTGGTGCTCTAAGATCTGCTACAAAGTCAGCTATAGTAAAATCAATCTCATGACCTACAGCACTAATAACAGGGATAGAACAATCATATATTGCTCTTGCTACTACCTCTTCATTAAAAGCCCATAAGTCTTCGATAGAACCACCACCTCTACCTACTATTAAAACATCTAGATTATACTCTTCCGCCCTTTTTATTTGTCTTACAATATCTTCTTTAGCATTCTCCCCTTGGACAAGGGCTGGAAACAAAACAACTTCTACTAATGGGAATCTTCTATTAATAGTAGAAATAATATCTCTTATAGCTGCTCCAGTAGAGGCAGTTATTACTCCTACCCTTTCTGGTATCCTAGGTATTTTTTTCTTATGATTTTCTAAGAATAACCCTTCATTAGCAAGTTTCTTCTTTAACTGTTCAAAAGCCACATATAAGTTTCCTACTCCATCATCGTGCATCTCATTTACATAGATTTGATAACCACCCGTTGCTTCATAAACTGATATTTTACCTTTGACAAGTATTTTCATTCCATCTTCTGGAGTAAACTTAACACTTCTTGCACTAGATGCAAACATAACAGCGTTAATTCTACTGCCTTCATCTTTAATGGTAAAATAAAAATGCCCTCTAGTATGAGCCTTAAAATTAGATATTTCCCCTTTTAAATATACTTCTTGTAAATTAATATCATTATCTATTTTATATTTAATATATCTAGTTAACTGAGTAACTGTTAAATACTCATTCTGCATCTTTATCCTCTTCATGATATATCTTATCTAAAACACCGTTTAACATCTTTACAACTGATTCTTCACTATATTTCTTAGATAAATTTATTGCTTCATCAATTACTACTTTCTTTGGTGTATCTGTATAAATAAGTTCATAAATAGCTATTTCAAAAATTGCTTGATCTACCATATTTAATCTATTTATTTCCCAGTTAATTAAATATTTATTTGCCTTTTTATCTAATTCTTCTTTTTTAAGGATTACTTCATTTACAATATTTTCAATAAACTCTTTATTACGTCCTTCAATATCCATAAACATTTCATCTAAATCATAACTAGCTTTAGCTTTTTCAAAGACAGATACTTGATAAAGAATCTTCATAGCCATTTCTCTTGCTCCACTACGTGTCTCTTCCATTAATTATCACCTCACAACAACTTTATTATACTAAGAAAAAGACCTATTTACAAGCAAAAAAAGAAGCGTTTTACTTCTTCTTAGAAAGTTCCACAATTCTATACCAAGTAACTGGATCTACTACTCCATTTACTGGTAAACCTTCTTGCTCTTGAATAGCTTTTACTGACTGTTCTGTTAAGTCATCAAAGTTACCAGTTACTTTAATACCTGGTATAGAATGAGTTTTATTACAAATTATTAGTAAAAATCTTTGAACTCTAATTACATTAGCACCAGTCATTCCCTTAGAAACTGTGTAGCCCGGGAAAAATTCATCTTGATATATTAATAATTCTGATGGAATATGAGAGATTATATTACGATATGCTGTTATAATAGCAACCCAAGTTTTTTGATCAACTTCCCCAGTTTCTTCTAAATTATATTTCTTTTGGAAGGCTTTAACCATTTGTTCTGTATTATCACTAAAGTTATGTCCTGTTTCTAAAAAAGGAATATCTGGATCTATATAAGCTATTATACTTATCAAGTAATTTAAAGTATCAACTTCATTACCACTATCACCTTTTTTAATAACTGATTTAAAAGCAAGTTCCGCTTCATCTTCACTTATTCCTTCAGAATATAAATTAGCAACTTGTTTAACAGAGTTATAAATATATTTTATTTTATACCATGTTGCTTTATCAACTATTCCTGTTACAGGTAAATTGAATATTTCTTGAAACTTTTTAACTGATGTTTCCATATCAACTGTAAAAAACGGTGTTTCATTAGTTATTAAGGGAAGAGCAGGATAATTTTTTCTTATTCTATTTAACTGGATTTTTAAAATTCTTACATAATTTCCAGCTGCTCCTAGTTTAATTGGTACACCAGGATAACTTACAATATTATCGGAAATTGGGGCATTATAAATGAGCTTAATATTATTACCATAATAGTATGATAATATTTCTAACGGATTTAATCCATCTTTAGCAAGTCTTACACTTCCCCACTGTGATAGTCCATTGCAAGTTACTGTTTTACCATCACAGTACTGAGCATAAAGTGGTTGAACACTATCGGTTCTTGCAATATAGTTATTAAAAATATCATCTACTATTGTAACTATTGGATCATAGAACTGACTATTTTCTTTAAACGTTTGGTCATATTTAGGATTACTTGTTATATCAAAGTCATAACCTTGAGAAGGATACCATTCATTATAAACTCGGTTTAAAGCAAAAGATATTTGAGCTAGTACATTAGCTTTAATAGCATCAGTTGGCCAAGTTGGATAAATTTCATTAGAAGCAACGTTTTTAATGTATTCAGTAAAAGGAACAGTTATATTTTTAGCTTTTTCACCAGGTGCTCCTAAATGAACGGTAATAACTTCAGGAATTACTGGAGTATTAATTTCCATTATTCACATCACCTTTATCCATAATAGGTGTCATTTTTACATATTGAAGAACTTTTACATCTCCAATCATATTTATTATGTACTGTTTAACACAATCATATTTATCTTTAATTGCTGTTAACTTATATGAAGTAGTAGATGATGTTTGGAAACTATTATCATCATAACCACTAGTTGGAGCTGGTAGTGTTATATTATCAATAATTCCACTAGAATCAGTATATCCTCTAAAGAATAAGACGTTATTACCCCCGATTTCTTTAGTAATAATAATTTCAGCATCCTCAATAGGAATAGCTTGATAAGCTGTAAAAACCATTACTTTCAAGCTTCCTTCTTCAGGATTAACGCTAATAAAACCTTTATACTCTTTCGTTTTTGAAAATTCTTCATAAGAAATAAGTGTTGCCATTAACTAACCTCCTTTATTTTTAATTGCTCTCCAATGGTAAGATTATTATTAGTCAAATTATTTAAGGCTTTAATATTATCTACACTGGTATTATAGCGTCTAGCAATAGTATATAAACTATCACCTCTTTGGACTGTATACATTATATATTGTGGTTCAACATAACCAGTACCAATACATTCTTCCTCAGGATTAATTGGTTCATCGCCTGTACTACTTTTAATCATTAGTTGCTCTCCAATTGCAAGATTATTACTAGTAAGATTATTTAACGATTTAATCTCATCTACTGTAATACCAAACTTTTTAGCAATTGAATATAGACTATCACCTTTCTGTACGGTATACATTACTATTTCTTCTACCTTATCTTGCATTGGTAGTTTTAAAACTTGTCCAACACTAAGCATATTACTAGTTAAATTATTAATTTTTTTAAGCTCATCTACTGTTATATTATTTTTATTAGCAATAGAATATAAACTATCTCCTTTCTTTACTACATAATCTTTATAAGTAGTTGGTGTAGATGTAGCATTATCATCAATAGCAATTATTAACAGTTGTCCTACTGTTAAGCTATTACTAGTTAAATTATTGAGTCTTGTTATATCTTTAACTGTAGTATTATATCTTTTAGCAATTGAATATAAGCTATCTCCTTTTTTTACTACATAATCAATAGTAGTAACAGTAGAAGGAATCTTTAATATCTCTCCTTTAGTGATAGTATTACTAGTTAAGTTATTAATTCTTTTAAGTTCATCTACTGATACTCCAAACTGTTTACTAATTCCATATAAGGTATCACCACTTTGAACTGTATATGTTTGCATATCTCACCTCAATTAAATATATGCAAAAAGAAAAAAAGCATACTAGAATTAATCTAATTATGCTTATTTATTAAACATATTCAATATTATTTTCTATTCTTAAACCAGGTAGTTTCTTAACTAATGTCTTGTTACTAATATTATCAACAGTACTAGGTGCTTGCTTAGAAATAATAAAATCATCAGCAGTTAGCCCATATTCTTCAAATAACAAATCATGATACTTTTTAGTTATACCAATCTTCTTTTTCTCATAATCAGTTATTTCTTTTTTACTATCTAGTCTTGCAAATAGTTCTTCATACTCACTAACTTCCCTACTATGATCAAAATTCCATTTAGCACCAGGACCACCAAAACGTTTTAAATTACTACGACAAGGATTTTTCTTATCATATAACTGTTCTAGTTTCGTCATAACTAATTCTAATTGTTCTTTTCTTACTTTCTTATCATCTACTGTTTGAAATAATTTTAATGTCCCATTATCATACTTATAATCAAGTATTCTAATAGTATTATTACCAATATATTTATAAGCCATTAATCCTGATATTCTATCTTTATTATCAAATATTTTAAGTTCTTGTTCATTACTTAGCAGTTCCAATGTTCTATTATATATGTTATAAGCAACTACATTTTTATATAAATCAAGATTTTGTAGCATTTCTCTATCTTCAATATCTACAATATCTTTAACAGCTGAAAATTCAAGTTCAACTAACTGATTTAAATAATCAATTACTCTTGGATTTAATATCCTTTTATATCTATCTAACGATTCTTTTAATTCCTCTTTACTACTTATTTTTTTATAAGACATATTATCTATTCTCATTTAATCACGTCCTTAATGTAAACTATTTTCATATGCTTCTAATCTATTTTTAAATTCTTCTATTCCCATTATTTTTAATAAGTCATATAAATTAGGGGTCTTATTACGACCAGTTAAAACATGTCTAATCATTTCACAAACACTACCAATATGTCCTTTATATAAAGTTTCATCTTCTCTGTACATCTTAACTGATGGTGCATAGTTATTTTCTTCAGCTAGTTTTTGAATCTTTTGATACCATTCATCTTGACTATCACTACTATTATATACTTCTATATATTTAGCTAAAATATCATAATCTACTGTTTCTTCAATAACTTCACTATAGCTTGCTTTTAAATCATTATAAAATATCTCATTATATAAATAACTTGATTCAGTTTTAACATCTTTTAATACTGCTATATCTTTACGTGGTCTTTTACCATCTCTTTCGATATTTAAAAATGCTATTACTTTATCTTTATAAGTGGTTAGAAGTTTAGCAAAGTCACTATCATATTCTAAAGAGTATTCTAATACTTGATTATATAGTTCTAAAGCCGTTAGTCTTGAAAAGTAAGTTCTTGAAATGTTATTTAACTTCTCCATATCAAATAATGTTCCACCTGTAGGCATCTTCTTAAAACTAAAAGTAAAGTCTTCAATGCTCTTATCTTTATTTTGTAAATACCACTCTTCAAAGTTAGTATTAGCTAGTGTTGCAAGATACAAACGAACAGCATCTACTGGAATACCGGCTTCTTTATAATAACTAACAGAAAACTCTGGATCTTTTCTCTTACTTAGTTTTCTAACTTTTCCATCTTCTTTTTTAGTAAGGGGAGCAATATGAGCATATTTACAAGGCTTAAAACCTAATAACTTGCAAAGTTGTAAATGCTTTGGAAAACTTGGTACCCATTCATCTCCTCTAACAACATGAGTTGTCTTCATTAAGTGATCATCTACTACATGAGCAAAATGATAAGTTGGAATACCGTCTTTTTTAAGTATTACTTCATCTATTATATTTTCTGGTAAAACAATATCACCTTTAATCATATCATGTAATACTATTTCATTATGCATATCACCTGGTGACTTCATTCTAATAACATATCTATCACCATTATCTAGATGCTTTTTTACTTCTTCTAGTGATAAATCACGGTCTACTGCATAAACACCATAAATACCTATAGCTTCTTTTCTTAACTCTTGTCCTTCTCTTATTTCACTAATTTCTTCTTCACTCATAAAACATGGATAAGCTTTTCCTTCACTTATTAATTTCTTAGCATAAGCTTGATAAATATCTTTTCTCTCACTTTGCTTATAAGGCCCATAACTTCCCCCATAAGAAAATCCTTCTGTTGGATATATTTTAAAATGCTTTAGGGAAGAAAGAATTAAGTCAGTTGCCCCTTCTACTTCTCTTTTACTATCAGTATCTTCTATTCTTAAATAAAATACTCCATCACTTTGTCTAGCAAGCTCACTACTAATAAATGCTCCATATAAATTTCCTACATGCATAAATCCAGTAGGACTAGGACCAAATCTTGTAACAAATGCTCCTTCTTTTAGTTCTCTAGCTTTATATTTTTCTTCTATTTCTTCTACTGTTAACGGTAGATTAGGAAATAATAAATTAGCTAATTCTTCATACATATCAATCACTCCTCATATCAGTAATATTTTCACATATTTACAAAAGAAAGTCAAACATCTTAAGACAAATATGCATATTAAAACCCTTATTTCTAAGGGTTAATTACTTATTGGCTGCCCCAGTTAGATTCGAACTAACGCATCGTGCGGTCAGAGCGCACTGCCTTACCGCTTGGCTATGGGGCAAACTCACATTAACATCATATCACAATAATAGTTATTGTCAAGTCATGATGTTAATTATTTTAATGTTTTCTTCTAGAATTAATCTTATTTAATACTTTTTTGTATTCACCATTATATTCCTTAGGAATAGATTGCTCTATATCTAAGCTACCATCGCCATCACCAATAAGCATTAGTAATAATATATCAAAGTTTTTAATACTAGGTTTTGATGATAAAGATTCTTCTAACCGGTCATATTTATATAAAGCAGATTGCTTTTTTTCTTCATCATGCATATCCTTATAATACTTTATTTTTAAGTTTAAGATCATCTTCTTATACGTTTGATCTAACGTGTCATAAAGGGTTTTAGGGCCTTGATTATTTTTAATTTTAGTTGGTTTCTTTTGTTCCTCTTTTACTTTACTAGGAACCGTATTTGTTACTCCGATATTTGTTTTAAAAATACTTTTAGGATTATTTTGTTTCTTAGGTATAGTTTTTTGTATGCTAGATGGTTCAATATTTTTACTTTGTACTTCAGGAATACTAGTTGATGGATTTCCACTTGCTACATCATTCTCTTTTACACAGGCTTCTTGCACTTTTTCTAAAGGCTTTGTCTCATCAAACCACCCAATCAAACTATCCCAGTTTCCTAAATTATAAAATTTACTTTTCCTTTCAAACTGCATTAACAACTGCTTTTTTAATTTATCAGAAAAAATTGTATTTTGTTTCAACTGTTTCATTCCCAAATTTAGTAATCCAAGTTTTTCATACATAGCTAGTTTTATTAACAAATATTTTTCTTCTTCTAATTTTTCTTTAAAACTTTCCAAAGTATCTAAATCTTTGACAGATATATTATCAACAACTATTTTGTTTCTAATTTCTAATATTTTTATTGGAAACTCTTGTTTTTTTGTTTTAATTATTTCGTTATACCAATCTGATATTTCCTCTGGACTTTCCTTGATTTCGTTTTCCATGTGAATTTTCATTAGCTGCCTTTTAATAATATTATCATTTAGGAATTTTGCAGCTATTTCTCTTGCACTCTCATAATCTCCATTTTCCATATAAACTGTCATTAGTTGACTTTGAATAATATTATCATTTGGAAATTTTTCAGCTATTTCTCTTGCACTCTCATAATTTTTATTTTCCATATAAACTGTCATTAGCTGACTTTGAATAATATTATCATTTGGAAATTTTGCAGCTATTTCTCTTGCACCCTCATAATCTCCATTTTTCACATAAGCTGTCATTAACTGACTTTGAATAATATTATCATTTGGGAATTTTTCAGCTATTTCTCTTGCACTCTCATAATTTTTATTTTCCATATAAACTGTCATTAACTGGCTTTGAATTGGAACATCATTTGGAAATTTTTCTGCTATTTTTATTGCTGCTTCATAGTCTTTATTTTTCACATAAACTGTCATTAACTGGCTTTGAATTGGAGCATTATTTGGAAATTCTCTAGCTATTTTTATTGCTGCTTCATAGTCTTTATTTTTCATATAAACTGTCATTAACTGACTTTGAATTGGAGCATAACTTGAAAACTTTTCTGCTATTTTTATTGCTGCTTCATAGTCTTTATTTTTAACATAAACTGTCATTAACTGGCTTTGAATTGAAGCATTATTTGGAAATTCTCTAGCTATTTGTATTGCTTTTTCATAGTCTCTCTTTTTCATATAAATTGACATTACTTGACCCTTTATTACTTCGTTATTTGGATAATCTTTACCAATAACTAATGCCTCTTCATATTTTTCTTCAAGCATAAGCTCTTTTATTAATTTACTATCATTTTTAGTTTTTTGCCATCTGTATAAAGTCGAATAACTTATACCAAATTCTTCTGCTATTTCTTTTATAGTTTTGTACTTTAATAAATGCAATATCTTGTCTTTTACTTCTTCACTGTACATATAAAAGCTCCTCTCATAGCCATTATTATAATTCTTGATTGTATAACAAGTCAAGTGACATCCTCCCCCGCCTAAAGAGGTGGGGGCTTCCTTTCGTACAAAAGCGAACAGTCGGTTCTCGTTCGATAATACGAATGTACTAAGCATAAGCGAGCTAACCCCGTGTGTCCCACGGTTTATTTTGTTTTAAGTTATGCGAGAACTAA
>JABLTP010096032.1_pt1 | contig 15956 bp, 10 predicted proteins | sample 7160111 | NCBI WGS metagenome assembly JABLTP01 (sample SAMN14651227, study PRJNA627086) | human gut metagenome | isolation source: feces | host: Homo sapiens
ATTGGCCCGCCCGGCAGAGGTGCTCCCGAAAGAGCGACTAGCGCAGTACCTTAGCTGCGTAGCGTTAGCTCGTCGGGAGCACCTCTGCCGGGCGGGCCAATATTATTAATTATTGTGCAGCATCAGGAGCCACATACGAGTATGCATTGGACATCTTTGCAGCATTGTTTGTCAGAGTGACAGCCTCTCTGTAGTAGGCAACAACAGGAGTGCCCTTATCCACAGCATTGAACAGCTGCTCTGCAAAAGCAGGCGGCACATTGATACATCCGTGTGAGCCGGAGGTTTTGTAAATTGTTCCTCCGAAGGTATCACGCCAGCTGGCATCATGGATACCTATATTGTAGGCAAACGGCATAAAATAGCTGACAGGAGAAGAGTATCCCTCGCCGACAAGAGTAGCATTTCTCTGCTTGTAAACAATCTTGTATACACCATCTACGGAACCATTCTGACGGGCGAGATTACCTGACACGAAATCAGACTCCATCTGGAGAGCACCATCCTTGTAATACCACATGTGCTGCTTTGTGTAGTCAATCTCTATGTATGTATTACCTATGTCGTCAGCGCCTCGGTAGAGTGCTGTCTGCTCGTAAACAGGCTCTCTTTCCACTGGCTTGCCTCCCTCTAAATCTGAAAGGAGCTGGGCTTTCTCATTTTTCTTGCTGACTACCCATCCGTAGTCTCCACCACCTATTTCAATAGTGTCACCGGACGATGTTTTGAACGAGCGCTTGCGGCCGAAGGTATTGTACTTGGAAGCAAGCTGCTGGACATATTTAGTGACCTTGGCATCATCTATGCTCACGCTGCCGTCATCTGAGATGCTTAGCATATCAAGGATTTTGGCTGAGTCAAGCTTCTCGTCGGCACCTTCAATTTTGTAGGTGACGGTTGAAGCAGTGTATTTGTCGAGGGCTTCTTTTTCATTTTTGATTGTATCGCTTTCCTTTGTGATTTTTGGAGCTTCATAACAGTCATCGTTTAAGCTAAGCTTTGGAAGCTCATTGTCCAGGGCATCCTTTACCTCGGCAAGGATGCTGTCATATATCGGATTGCAGCCTTTTTTCTCTTCAATCACATCGTATTTGCCGTCTTTTATCTCGATGTTGGCATCCTCCGGATTCTCAATGTAGTCATCACTGAAAATATCAAGAGCCTTGAGCTTTTCCGCCAAAGCGGCATCGTCATATTTGGACGAACCCTTTAGAGTATAGTTTTGAGCTTTGAAGAGACTGACAGGCCATGTAAAAGCATTCTGGCTTTTTAGGATTTGCTCCTCGTCACCGTTTGAGACATATTCATAGGAAAAATCAGGTCCCTTAAGTGAAAAGCTGTTGCCTTTTCTATCAGTGATTGTGAGCAGATAGTCGCGGCTTAGGGCTGTATTTTTTTCTAATGCCTCTTTTGCAGTTTTCCCCGCGTATTTTACAGAGTTAATCTTTGTGTTGAACAGATAGTGGCTGCTAAAATAAAAGGTAAAGCCAAGATAAACAGCCAAAAGCACACCAAACACAGCGGCGCAGGTTATAAGCACTTTTTTCTTCATGTAAATCGACCTCCTTGGAGATATGCTGTTGCTGCCCACACCGGGTGGGGTAGGCGGCTGCTAAAATCAGTTACATTTGTGAAGATGTGACACATCCATATAGTCAGGCAGACCATTCTTGTAGGTTACAGCGGTTTCTCCCTGAATAAGTGGCTTTAAGTATTCGATAAGCTCAGGCTTCACATCATTGCCAGCATCATTAATCCACTCTCTTGGCACAGACTTGGCCTCGTTTGCGATATCCTTGATAGCAGAATATGTGTATTCCACCTGATAAGGATTATTTGAGATGCGCTTTAAGCATACCATTGATGCGGTCACACCCTCTGCTGCAATAGTGACACCCTTTTTACCCTGAGCAAAAGATTCCTCGATATCGGTTAATGATGCAAGATGTGAGGCACAGCGCTGGAGCACATTTACCTCTACAGAGCGCACCTTGACACCGATGTTTTCCTTTACGATGAACTCAAGAGCTTTTCCGGCACCGCTTAGCTGCTGGTGTCCGAACTGGTCACATGCGGCCTTTGATGATGTAATGTATGAGCCGTCTGCGTCATGTATTCCTTCGGATACGGCAACTATCACATTGTTAGTGTGCGTAAGGGCTTCTTTTATATCGGCAACAAATTTGTCCTTGTCGAAATCCACCTCAGGCAGATAGATGAACTGAGGCGCTGTATTGTACTCATTACGTGCGAGAGCGGAAGCGGCAGTGAGCCATCCTGCGTCACGTCCCATGATTTCAACGATTGTCACACTCTTAACAGCATAGATAAAGGTGTCATGGGCTATCTCAAGCATGCTCGATGCGATGTATTTGGCGGCAGAGCCAAAGCCCGGAGTGTGGTCTGTCATGCACAGATCATTGTCAATGGTCTTTGGAATCCCTATAATTTTCACATCACTGTTGATTTTTTTTGCATAATCGGATAACTTTAATACGGTATCCATCGAATCATTTCCACCGATGTAAAAGAAAGCTTTTATAGAAAGCTTATCGAACTGGTGGAAGATGTATACATATGGTGAATCATCATCCTTGTAATCAGGGAGCTTGTGGCGGCATGAGCCAAGATACATGGCAGGTGTGGTCTTAAGTTTTTCAAGATTAGCATCATCTGCAAAAATATCTGACAGATTGAGATAATTCTCATTTAATATGCCGAGTATTCCGTTTACGGCGCCATAGCAGATATCGTATTTCTCAGAGCTTTTTACTCCTGCGATGACTCCTGCAAGGCTTGCGTTGATTGCAACAGTTGGGCCGCCTGACTGGGCGACGATACAGTTTGACTGATTCATTGTAATCTCCTTATTGTGTATTTTAACTATTCTCTTCTGTAAGAATAGTTATGATATAATTTGAAAATGACTACTGAAGGCGCATGGCATATGCACCGCATAATCATATAGATTGTAGTATCAAACATTATTTTTAGCAAGGGTTAAAATGAAAAATATGAATAAATACGAGAATTGCTTATTGTGTCCAAGAAAATGTGGCATAAACAGAAGAACCGGACAAACAGGCGTATGTGGCGTTTCATCTGAAATAAAGGTGGCGCGAGCAGCGCTTCATTACTGGGAGGAGCCGTGCATATCAGGAAAAAGAGGAAGCGGGGCAGTTTTTTTCTCAGGCTGCAGCCTGCACTGCGTGTTCTGCCAGAACAGGGAGATTTCTGACGGAAAAGCGGGAAAGCTAATCAGTAAAGAGAGGCTGAGTGATATCTTTATGGAACTTGCTGACAAAGGCGCAAATAATATCAATCTGGTCACACCGGGGCAGTATATCCCTGATATAGTGTGGGCGGTAAACGATGCAAAAAGCCGCGGCATGAAGCTTCCTATTATATACAATACGAGCGGATATGAAAATGTGACAGAGCTAAAGCTGCTTGAGGGTATAGTGGATGTGTATCTTCCGGATTTTAAATATATGGACAGTACGCTTTCGGCAAGGTATTCAAGGGCAAAAGATTATCCGTCTGTCGCAAAGCAGGCGCTTTCAGAGATGGTCAGGCAGCAACCGGATGTCGTGATTGACGATTCGACAGGACTCATACAAAAGGGAGTTATTGTGCGACAGCTTCTACTGCCGGGACATGTGAATGATGCAAAGGATGTACTTAAGTACCTGTATGATACATATCATGATCACGTATATATAAGCATGATGAGCCAGTTTACGCCGATTGCACTAAAGGATTATCCTGAGATAAACCGCACAGTGACAAGGAGAGAGTATGAAAGGCTTGTTGACTATGCCCTCGAAATAGGAATCACGAATGCATTTATACAGGAGGGTGACGTGGCAAAGGACAGCTTCATTCCGGCATTTGACTGTGAGGGAGTATAATATTTACCGTTTTTCTTAATAAAATAGTAAGAATTGGCAGGCAAAAATGACTGGATTTTGTGACGCCGGTGTAGTACTATGGTTATGTGATATTTTTTAGCTGTGAAGGTACTGAACAGTTACGATATTTTGTTATTACTCACATCCCGGTGTGACAGACGATAATGTTTTTAATCACACAGGATACATCATTCAATAGAGGATACAGTGATGAAAAATATAGAAGAACAGCAGATAATAATTGAATGTCCGAATACTATCTTTCATCTATACATTGACAGTGAGGATGAGCTTTCAAAGGTTAAGGTGTTTATGAACAATATGAAGAATGTTGATTCGATAAGTCTGCATGATATATACAACTGGTGCAACAGACAGCATGTGCAGTACACGACGACATTTAATTATGACAGTAAAATGACCTTGACAGAAATGATAAAATCCTACATATTTTACTTCAGACAGAAGCTTAGATATGTAAATAATAGTGATAGGATGATAGAAACATGAGATACCCTGAATTTCTAAAGGATAGAGGAACAATAGGCTTTGTGGCGCCTTCGATGGGCTGTACAACAGAGCCGTACAGGAGTGCCTTTGACAATGCCATTAAAAGGTTTCACAGCATGGGTTATAAGACGATAGAGGGACCTAACTGCAGGTGCGACAGTGGCATAGGTATCAGCAATACACCTAAGAAGTGCGCAGAAGAGCTGAACGAGAGCTATGCTTCTGCTGATAGTGATGTGCTTATATCCTGTGGTGGTGGCGAGCTGATGTGCGAGGTGGTGCCTTATATTGATTTTGAGCGCGTGAAACAGTCAAAGCCGAAATGGTACATGGGCTATTCCGACAACACGAATTTCACATTTTTGGAGGCTACTATTGCAGATACAGCAGGTATTTACGGGCCGTGTGCGGGCAGCTTTGGCATGGAGGTGTGGCATGAGTCACTTACCGATGCATTTAATCTGCTTTGTGGCAGGAAGCTTTCATTTACCAATTACCCTATGTGGGAGAAGGAATCGATAAAGGATGAGAATGCTCCGTTTGTGGGCTACAACCTGACTGAAAAGTCGTGCATCAGCTCTATTCCCACGGTGGCAAAGGAAAGCAGGATTACCATGAGAGGCAGGCTGCTTGGTGGCTGCATGGATTGTCTTATCAATCTGCTTGGCACATCGTTTGACCATGTAAGGGAATTTAATGAGCGCTACAGTGATGATGGTATCATATGGTTCCTTGAGGCCTGTGACCTTAATGTGATGGGCATGAGAAGGGCTATGTGGCAGATGAAAAATGCAGGATGGTTTTCAAATGTAAAGGGCTTTCTTATCGGACGCCCGGCGCACTTCGGAGAGGAAATGTTTGGCATAGACCACAGACAGGCGCTTTCATCACTGCTTAGAGAGTTTAATGTGCCAATCATCATGGATCTGGATATAGGTCATATGTCGCCGATGATGCCTGTGGTATGCGGAAGCATGGCAGATGTCAGCTTCGATGGAAGCAACTTTACAATTTCGTATGATATAGAGCAGTAGATTGGAGGAAAAATGATTAGATTAATAAAGAAAAAAGCAAAGAGTATTGTATGTAGCGTGCTTGCTGCGGTGACATTGTTTACGATGAATCCGGCTGTATTTGCAACAGAGACAGCTACGCAGACTGATACAGTTTCAAGCGTTGATGTATCAGGTAGTGACAGCAGTGACGCAGCTGATAAGAGTAACACAGACAGTACTGCAGACAGCACAACGACAGCCGGCAGTGAGGCAAACGACAAGGTGACCATCAGCAATAATGATAAGCCATACTTAAGTCTTGGAGCAGACCTCACACCGGATCAGAGAGCGACAGTGCTTGGATTTATGGGAATCGAGCTCACTGATCTGGACAAATACGATGTGGTCTATGTAAATAATGATGAGGAGCACAAGTACCTCGATTCATACATCAGCAAGAGCGAGATTGGCACAAGGTCACTTTCCTCAGTACTCATTACGGAGGATAAAAAGGGTGCGGGTCTTAGTGTTTCCACGCACAATATCAATTACTGTACGGTAGGAATGTACAAGAATGCGCTTGCCACAGCAGGCATAGCTGATGCTAAAATCATAGTCGCAGGACCATTCCCTATTTCCGGAACGGCAGCACTTGTAGGCACGCTAAAGGCATACGAGGAGATGACAGGCAAGAAGCTTGACGACAAGGTGACAGACGCAGCGATGGATGAGCTTGTCACAACAGGAGAGCTCAACAAGAGCATTGACGGCGATTCGCAGGATATCGAGGCAATGATTGCAGACCTAAAGAAGCAGCTTGCCGATGGAAGGCTCAAGGATGAGAGCCAGATAAAGGATGCGATAAAGGAGGCTGCAAAGGATTACGACCTGAAGCTTTCTGATGATGATATTGCAAAGCTGACATCGCTTCTTATGAAGCTTAAGGATGCTAATATCGACTGGGATTCAGTCATCAACCAGGCACAGGACTGGGCATCAAAGCTTGGCGATAAGATAAATGACCCGGGCTTCTGGGAAAAGCTTGGCAACTTTTTCATGGATTTATGGGATAAGATAAAATCCCTGTTCAGCTAGAAAAGCTACAGGAGACAGTAAGAATAAGCAGAATATGAATCAGGTAACTCCCTGAAACGTAAGCATGAGCTGCACGTTGAAGGGAGTTTTTTATATTATGATTAAAGGGTCAAAATACCTTTTGACCCTCATATCATTAATAAAAAAATAATAAATTTCTGCCGAATACATTGATACAAAGGTCATATTCTATTATAATTAAATGAATAATGGATTAATGTAAACAATGCACATAAGAAAGATGGGATTTGATGATAAAGATAAATAAATTTCTGGCAGCCTCTGTCGTTACATTGTCATTAGCCGCATGTGACCTGGCACCATACAGCAGCATAGCAGTCTATGCGGATCAGGCGGCTAAGGTTATGTGTGATGAGAGATATTGGGTAGCGGCGAGAAGCGGACCGGGCACAGAGTATGAGCTGGAGCACAAGCTTTCAAACGGTAAGGATATTACTATTCTTGAGCAGACCACAGGTGCAGACGGCAAGGTGTGGTACAAGGCGAAGTACAATCTGGCAGCAAATAATGAGGAGTGTGTCAGCTATATAAGGTCTGATTTTGTATCAGCAGGTACCGGCACAGCTGCATCAGACAATGCGCAGACAGGGAATTATTCGGCAGACACCGGCAATGCGGATGCCATACAGCAGAATAATGAGGAACAGCTTGCCCTTGCAACCGCATCGGGAGCATATGCTACAGGTACGATTACAGGTGGCAATGTGTATGTCCGCAATGCAGCAGGCACATCCGGCACTACCAAGGTTGTCTCACTCAACTGGAACCATCAGGTTGACATAATTGGAGAGACCAGGGTAAACGGTGTGGTCTGGTATAATGTCAAGGGTACTTTAAACGGCAAGGCATTTACGGGCTGGACTATCAGTACATACATAAAGGTGACATACAATAATAGCGGAGACAATACTGATTTTGTCACGGCTATGAAGAATGCAGGCTTTACTGACAGCTATATTCCAAACCTTACAGCACTTCACAATAAGTATCCAAGCTGGACATTTGAGGCTGTAAATACAGGTTTGAATTGGGATACGGTGATTGAAAATGAAAGTGTAAACGGACTTAATCTGGTATCCAAATCAGCAGACAATTCCAAGAAATCCACAGCTGCCGGAGCATATAACTGGTCAACAAATACGTGGGTTGAGTACGAACCGGGATGGGTGTCAGCAAGCAGTGCCTATATTGCTTATCTCATGGATCCAAGGAATTTTCTTGATGAGACCAATATTTTTCAGTTTCAGAGTCTGGCATACAGTCCGAATGAGGCACTTGAAGGTGTCAAGTCCATAGTAAAAGGCACATTTATGGAGGGAACAAAGACCTATTCCAACAATGGTGAGAAAATTAATTATGCAAGCACATTCATGGATGTGGCAAAGAGCAGTGGAGTAAGTGCATACCATATAGCATCGCGTTTAAAGCAGGAGCAGGGACAAAAGGGAACGAGTCCTCTTATTTCGGGTACATATTCCGGATACGAAGGATATTATAATTATTTTAATTTTAATGCAACCGGAAACACGAAGGATAAGATTTATAAAAATGGTCTGTCTTTTGCCAAGAAGCAGGGCTGGAATACAAGAGTAAAGTCCATAAGCGGCGGAGCTGTAAAGGTGGGCAGCAATTATATAAATAAGGGTCAAAATACACTGTATTTTGAGAAGTTTAATGTAGTAAATACAAGCTCGCTGTATTTCCATCAGTACATGGGCAATGCCACAGCGGCTCTTACTGAGGGACAGAGTCTGGCTAAAGGATATTCAGACAAGAATCAGGCTTTTGTATTTAAAATACCTGTATACAACAATATGCCATCGTCAGCAGTGGGCTTCGATAAAGCTGGCGATACCAATAACTATCTGCAGTCGCTTGCGATAAGTGGTGTAACACTCACACCGGCCTTCAATGGAGCGACAACAAGCTATTCAGCAGTTGTTTCAAATGCTATAAGCTCAGTGACTGTTTCGGCAGATGCAGTTTCAGGAAACAGTGGTGTTTCAGGCACAGGAAGCTATTCGCTTGCTGTCGGAAATAATACAATTAAGGTAAAATGCAAGTCGCAAAGCGGTGATACAAGAACATACACTATCAATATAAACAGGCAGGCGGCATCTGCAAATAATGCAGGTGGCAATAATAATCAGAACAATAATAACCAAAATAATACTGATGTAAACATAACATCAGGTAAATACAGTATAGGTACTTATATTACAGGCATTGAGCCTGGAACCGGTGCAGCTGATTTTGTGAAGAATATAGCAGTATCAGCATCAGGTACTGTAAAGCTTCTGACAAGCTCAGGCTCAGAAAACAGCGGAAAGATTGCAACAGGCAATAAAGTGGCTGTTTATGATGCTTCAGGTAATCTGAAAAAGACATACGATATTGTTATATATGGAGATATCAATGGTGATGGTGCTGTAAATGCTCTTGATATGATTAAGCTCAACAGACATATTTTAGGAAAGGGAACACTCACAGGTGCTTATCTGGAGGCAGCTGATGCTAACAGAAAGCGTGATGGTGGAAATGCCCTTGATATGATAATCATGAACAGACACATACTGGGCAAATCAAAGATATCGCAGAATTAGAAATGTGAGGAAAGATATGAAGAAATTATTTGGATGTATATTATCACTTGTTGTGGCGGTGATGCTTGTTTTCACACCTGCCGAGCATGTATATGCGCAGGGACTTGGTCTCAGTGTCAGCTCAAGCTCTGTAGCTGTTGGAAAAACAGTTAAGGTGACTGTTTCCATGCCGTCTGGATATTTTGGTACTGTAGTTATCTCAAGCTCTGACGAGGGAGTACTGAGTAACGGAGGAGATGGTGTGGCCAATATTGGTGACGCCGCAGGATATCCCACATCGCAGTCATTTTCATTTACGGCGAAGGCTGCAGGAAGCTGCACTATAAAGGCATATTGTACAGTTGTAGGAGATGCAGAGGGCAACGATGCCGGAGGTACAATTACCGGTGCCAGCACGAAGGTGACGGTAACAAGTGCTTCATCAAACAATGATTCAAACAGCAACAAGGACAATTCGGGCAGCAATACAGGAAATGACAGCGATGCAAATAAAGATAATGAAAACAAAGAGGAAAAGAAATCCTCAAACGCATCTCTTGGCTCACTTGTTATTTCAGCAGGTACACTTTCACCTGAGTTTTCTGCTGCGACAAAGGATTACACAGCTACAGTAGATTACAGCTGTTCAAGCCTTGCGGTTACAGCAAATCCGGCTGATTCCAAGGCGAGTGTGACATCTGTCACAGGCAATGATTCACTTGAGGTTGGAGAGAATACAGTAAGCGTTGTTGTGACAGCAGAGGACGGCAGTACAAGCACATACAATATAGTAGTTACCAGAAGAGCCGAGGATGATCCGGAGAATGCGGATAAGCAGGATAACTGGAAGAAGTTTGATATAAATGGAACAGAGTGGACTATGGTAAATGACATTCCTGAGGATGTTGTTCCTGAAGGCTTTGAGCACTCAAAGACAGTGATTGACGGACTTGAATACAATACCCTTCATGGTACCTTTGGTGATATCACACTTGTGTATTTACAGTCAGAAAGCGGCAATGGGCTTTTTGTATATGATGCTGCCCAGAATGCAGCGTATGAGTATGTCCGTATCAATTCCGAGTCACATTTTATCGTAGTTTTACTGCCTAAGGTGGATGATGTGCCTGAAGGATATAATGAGGTCTCGCTCTCCATAGAGGGCAAGGGTGTGGCAACAGCATACCAGACTAAAGCCGAAAAAAAAGATGATCAGACGAAGGATTTTTACCTCGTATACGCCATGAATGACAATGGTGAGAGTGGCTGGTACACATATGATAGCGTAGATGGCACATATATGAGAACCGAGCTCAGTACACCTACAGTGGCACAGGAGGAAAACGATACAACAAAGAGCGAGCTTGTCCCGGGAATTGCCAATAAATATCTTGTTTTAGCTGCAATACTGGTTCTTATTATCATTATTCTGTTACTGTTGCTTATTGTATCAGCTGTGAAAAACAGAAAATATAAGGCAATGGACTATCATGATGACGATGATGATGTAGATGATGCAGCAGAAGATGTATCAAATGAAGCTTTGGAAGAAACAACTGATGAAACTGCGGACGAGATAGCAGATGAGCCGGAAGAAGAGGTTACAGAAGAGTCGTTAGATGAAGTGGAAGAAGAAGCTGCAGAAGAGTCGGTGGATGAAGCTGCAGAAGAAACAGCAGATGAAGCTGTAGAAGAGCCGGCAGATGAAGTCGCAGAAGAAACAGCGGAAGGTGCTGCAGATGAGCAAAAGATGGCTACGGATGAAAATATATCAAATGCATCCTATGTCGGAAGAACCGTAGAAATTACACCTGATTCTAAGAAAGCTGTTGAGAATGAAAACTCTGAGTTTGATTTAAAAGACGATTCAAGGCAGGAAAACGTTTCTGACACAGAAAACGATGCTGATGAGGATGCTTTAAAGAATCAGCTTCAAAGGGCACTTGATGGATTTGTCAATGAGGGAAATAAGCCGTCTGAGACTATAGACAGCAGTGCAAAGGATGACAATGAGGATGACAGCGAGGATGATGATTTGCAGTTCATCGACTTAAATTAGTGAATATGACTGGAGGATATGACTTGAAACCATATACAAGTAAGGCTAAAAAAGCAATAGATTTGGCTGCACGTATATCAAAGAAAATGAATTACAGCTATGTTGGAACAGAGCACATACTGGCTGGCCTTATAAAAGAGGGCACCGGTGTGGCAGCTGAGGTTCTAACAGCCTGCAATGTGGAATATGATAAGCTTATTTCGATGATTGAAGACCTGATTTCACCGGGGGATAACATCGAAGTGATGGACAGGGATGGCTATTCACCAAGGACACAGAGAGTATTGGAGCGTGCATCGGAGGAAGCCGATAGATTTGAGTGTAATGAGATAGGGACAGAACACTTGCTAATGGCTATAGTACTGCAGGGAGACTGTGCAGCTGCAAGACTTTTAAACACCATGGGTGTTAACAGTCAGAAGATGTTTATAGATATTCTTGGTGCGATGGGTGAGGATCCGTCTGCATACAGGGATCTGATGAAAAGCTACAGTACATCATACAATTCTGCGACTCCTGTATTAGATCAGTATTCCAGAGATTTGACAGATATGGCAGAGGCAGGGCTTCTTGACCCTGTTATAGGCAGAAAAAAGGAGATGGAGCGCGTTATCCAGATACTTTGCCGCCGTGGCAAAAACAATCCATGTCTGATTGGAGAGCCGGGAGTGGGCAAGACCGCTATAGTAGAAGGACTTGCGCAGGATATAGTCAGTGGCAATGTTCCGGATATTCTTTTGGGAAAGAGACTGGTTTCCCTTGATATGTCCGGGCTTGTAGCCAAATCAAAGTATCGTGGTGAGTTTGAGGAGCGTATCAAGAAGGTGATAAGCGAGGTTTCAAATGCCAAAAATGTACTGCTTTTCATTGATGAGCTTCACACTATAATAGGTGCAGGAGGAGCAGAAGGTTCGTTAGATGCATCTAACATATTAAAGCCTGCGCTTGCCAGAGGCGAGGTACAGGTAATCGGCGCCACTACCATAGAAGAGTATCGCAAATACGTGGAAAAGGATGCTGCGCTTGAGCGCCGTTTCCAGCCGGTGATGGTTGAGGAGCCGGGTGCGGATGAGACAATAGAGATACTCACAGGATTAAAGGGAATCTATGAAAAGCATCATGGTGTCATCATAACAGATGAGGGTGTGAAAGCAGCAGTAAACCTTTCTGCACGATATATAAATGACAGATTTTTACCTGATAAGGCGATAGACCTGATGGATGAAGCGGCAGCCAGGATAAGGCTTAAGAATCTGACATCATCTGACGAGTTGCTTGCTCTGAAAAAAGAGATAACAGATAAGCAGAACCAGGTGGAAAATGCTTTATCGAATGGAGATCTCGCAGCTGCCGGCGCGCTTATGTCAGAAAAGGAAGTACTTGAAAATAAACAGCAGAAGCTTATGAGAAAGAACCGTCGCACAGGAGCCAAAAACCAGCCTGTAGTCGGCGAAAATGAGATAGCGGATGTAGTATCGGGATGGACCAAAATACCTGTAAATAAGCTTACAGAGTCAGAGGCAGGACGACTTGCAAAGCTTGAACAGATACTTCACAAGCGTGTAATAGGACAGGAGGAGGCTGTTTCTGCTGTCGCAAAGGCAGTCAGACGAGGCCGTGTTGGTTTAAAGGATCCTAAGAAGCCGATTGGCTCATTCCTGTTTTTGGGACCGACAGGAGTAGGTAAGACGGAGGTGTCAAAGGCGCTTGCTGAGGCTGTCTTTGGCAAAGAAGATGCCATGATACGTGTTGACATGTCAGAGTACATGGAAAAGCATAGTGTTTCAAAGATGATTGGTTCACCACCGGGATATGTGGGCCATGAGGAGGGCGGACAGCTCTCAGAGAAGGTCAGACGCAATCCTTTTTCTGTTATACTGTTTGATGAGATAGAAAAAGCACATCCTGATGTGTTCAATATACTTTTACAGGTGCTTGATGATGGCAGAATCACTGATTCACAGGGGCGCACGGTTGATTTCAAGAATACAATAATCATCATGACATCAAATGCAGGAGCTTCTTCTATTATAGAACCAAAGCGCCTTGGCTTTGGCGCTGGTGAGGATGAAAAGCAGGATCACGAGCGTATGAAGAACAGTGTCATGGAGGAGGTCCGCCGTATATTTAAACCTGAATTTTTGAACAGAATCGACGAGACTATTGTATTTAGAGCTCTCAACAAGGATGACATGAAGCATATAGTGACACTTCTTGTAAAGGAGCTTAAGAAACGCTGTAAAGAACAGCTTGATATAGAGCTCACAGTGCGCGACAGTGCAAAATCCTTTATCGTGGATAAAGCCTATGACAGAAAATATGGCGCAAGACCTCTTAAACGAAAACTTCAGGAGGAGATTGAAGACCGTATGTCAGAGGATATTATTACCAGCAAAATTAAGCGCGGCGATAAGGTAATAATTTCTACGAAAAACAAACAAATTTCATTGACTGTTGAGTAGAATTGGATTTATAATTAATATATCAATATAGCTACGGGAGGATAAAAATGGCTGTAATAAGTGAATTAATCCGTACTGAGGAAAACGGAAAGCTCAGCTTCGGAGATTATACATTGGCTGCAAAGGCAAAGCTTGACAATTTTGAGAAGGATGGAGATATCTATAAGGTAAAGACCTTTAAGGAGATTACAAAGCTCGAAAGAAACGGACTCTTTGTATACGAGTCTGTTCCGGGAACAGCGGTTATGGATTTCGAGGAGACTGCTGATACAGTGACATTTACTGTGGAGGGACCTGAGGATGCTCAGATTACTCTTGGCCTTGAAGAGGAGACAGAGTACGAAATTGATATAGCTGGAGCTGTTGCAGGTACTATGAAGACAAATCTCGGCGGCAAGCTCAGCTTAAGCGTAGAGCTTGAGGGTGTTGATTCAGTCGATATCAAAGTATCAAGAAAATAGAGCATATTTTTAGCCCGGTGAAAGCCGGGCTTTTTGTATTTTTATAAAGGAGAACAATATGGCAAAAGGAAAGACCTCTGTATTTTTCTGCCAGGAATGTGGTTATGAATCGGCAAAATGGATGGGACAGTGCCCGGCCTGTAAGGAATGGAATACATTTGTAGAGGAGACCGTAGATAAAAAGTCGATAAGCTCGTCGGGAAAAGTAAAAAAAGAATCAAAGGCGGCACAGGTTCTGCCTCTCTCGGCAGTAAAAAGCGAGAAAGAGGAGCGTATAGTGACAGGTATAGCCGAGTTTGACAGAGTACTTGGTGGAGGAATTGTGAGGGGGTCACTTGTGCTTGTGGGAGGAGATCCGGGTATAGGAAAATCCACACTTCTACTTCAGGTATGCAGGGAACTTTCACAAAAAAAGGTGCCATTACTTTATGTGTCAGGTGAGGAATCCCTGCATCAGATAAAGATGCGTGCCGACAGACTTGGCAATTTTACGGATTCACTGGAGCTTTTATGTGAGACAAGTCTTGATATAGCAAAAGACGTGATTCAGCGAAAAAAACCGGAGGTTGTTGTAATAGATTCCATCCAGACTATGTACAATGAGGAGATAGCGTCGGCACCGGGCAGTGTCTCACAGGTCAGGGAGACAACCGGAGTGCTTATGCAGCTTGCAAAGACTCTGGGTATTTCTGTTTTTATAGTAGGACATGTGACAAAGGATGGTGCGGTTGCGGGACCGAGGACGTTAGAGCATATGGTTGATACTGTGCTTTATTTTGAGGGTGACAGGTATGAGTCGTACAGGATACTTAGAGGTGTTAAGAACAGATTTGGTTCGACCAATGAGATAGGCGTATTTGAAATGAAGGCGGAGGGACTTCTTGAGGTGGAAAATCCGTCGGAGTATATGCTTAGCGGTAAGCCCGAGGGAGCATCAGGATCAATTGTCACATGTTCCATAGAGGGAAGCCGTCCGATACTTCTCGAGATACAGGCTCTTGTATGTCACAGCTTTTTTAATAATCCAAGGCGTACAGCAAATGGTACAGATTATAATAAAGTAAATCTACTCATGGCGGTCCTTGAAAAAAGAGCCAACCTGTCACTGTCAGACTGTGACGCTTATGTGAATATAGCAGGCGGTATAAGGATGAACGAACCGGCGATAGACCTTGGGATAGTGCTTGCAATCGCATCAAGCAAAAAGGATATTATAGTGCGTGAGGATACCATATGCTTTGGAGAGGTGGGCTTAAGCGGAGAGGTACGCGGAGTTACCATGTCCGAGCAACGTGTGGCTGAGGCAAAGAAGCTTGGCTTTAAAAAGTGTATTGTTCCCAAAGTGTGTCTTGCAGGAGTGTCGCATATTAGTGGAATTGAGATTGTCGGTGTGGCAAATATCAAGGAAGCAATAGAGGCTGTCAGATAATAATTGTGAGAATTGCATATAATAAACAGACAATTTAGAAAATTTGTGTTTTTTAAGATAGTTTTACTACTTTAATTAATTGCAGTAAATCCGTTGACATATGTGTGCCGGGATGATATTATATCAAAGCTGACTCGCGGGACACATTGAGTTGTAGAGCTTGTGAGTTATATTTTACAGACATGACTTTATAATATTGCTTTGAAATAAGCTGATTAAATAAGTTATGAAAAAAGTTCTTGACAAATGAAAAACATTTTGATAGAATAAACAAGCTGTCGCAAGGCATAGAACTTAAAACAGAGTTCAAAAAAATAAAAAAGTGCTTGACAAACGAACAGTGATTTGATAAAATAATCAAGCTGTCGCAAGAGAGCAAAACAAAGAACATTGATAACTGAACAGTGAGAAACCTTGAAAGATTTTGAGAA
>JABLTP010001198.1_pt1 | contig 15670 bp, 9 predicted proteins | sample 7160111 | NCBI WGS metagenome assembly JABLTP01 (sample SAMN14651227, study PRJNA627086) | human gut metagenome | isolation source: feces | host: Homo sapiens
CGCACACTTGCCGCAGCATTCGCCGCTGCGTTCGCGCTCGGTTCTGCCCTCACTCTTTCGGCTTGCAGCGGCAAGCCCGCAAAGCAGACAGGTTCGAATTCGACCCTTGTTCCGCAATCGGAAGTTCCGACAATCTCCGCAACGGCAACACCCGCAACGACAACACCCGCTCCGGCAGAAACGGCCACTCCGTTCATCGACCCGACGGATCCGCCCGCAACACCCGTACCCGTTGTCGGCGAATACACGAAACCCTGCCAAAAGGTCAAGGTTGATTTTCCGGCAACGGACTCAACCCGCGCTTTCAGCGTTACGTTCGACCTGCCGGAAGGCTGGACGGTCAGAAGTGACGAAGGTGTGTACACCGATTCGTCTTATTCCGATCTCGGTTTCTATTTGCTCGGGCGCAAGCTGCTCTATGATGAAAACGGAAATCTTGCCGGTGCGGCCGGATACGGCACATACGACCCGAACAATCATGCCGAAAACGTCACGCATGAAGTATATTGTTCTGTCGTTTCCGGACATGTTAAACTTGTCAACTTTGAAAATTTCCATTCAACAGTCGATAACTCAACAAACTGCATAAGCGCATATACCTCATCTCATCACGAATGCGCTCCTGCCATGTGGACTGTCGGAGAAGGTTTCCATGCCTTTGATAACCCTGCTGCCTGTGCATACACCGAGGAGAACCCTGTGTTTGTTGTTATTGAGCTTTCTCGGCTGTATGAGGACTCGGCAAGCCTTTCCAAGCGCGTTGCAGAGAGCATAAGGTTTGAATGACGGAAAAGGGAATTAACCGTAACCGATAACGAGCCTCCTTTCTTTTTCCAAATAAAACACCCCTGCCCGGGTAATGTAATACCGGGCGGGGGTGTTTTGCCGTGCGGCATATATTTGAAAAAAAGCGTTTAAACCGTTGCCAAAAAAGGAAAAGTGTTGTAAAATTGGCATGAATGACGGAATGCGCAAAGCATTCATTAAATCACGGAGGAATTACTTCAATGAACCCGAAATTCAAGAACAATATCGGTATCATGGTTCCCGAAATCCTGATGCCCGCAAAGAATGTTGACCTTACCAAATGGGCATGCGTTGCGTGCGACCAGTACACTTCCCAGCCCGACTATTGGAACAAGTGCGAAGAGATCGTCGGCGATGCTCCGTCCACCCTGCGCCTTATGCTTCCGGAGATTTATCTTGAAAAGCCCGGCGAAACCGAAAAAATTGCCGCGATCCGCAAGGCAATGCACGACTATATCGACAACGGCATCCTTCAAAATCTTGGCGAAGGTTTCGTTTTCACGCGCCGCAGCGTCGGCGGCAACACCCGCAACGGACTTGTTGTTGCACTGGATCTCGAATGCTATGACTACTCCAAGGGTTCAACGACCCTTATCCGCGCAACCGAGGGCACGATCGTTGAGCGCATCCCGCCCCGCCTGAAGATTCGCGACGGCGCACTGCTTGAGCTGCCCCATATTCTTGTTCTTATCGACGATGAAAAGAAAACCGTTATCGAACCCCTTGCGGAAAAGCTTCAGAACACTGAAAAGCTCTACGATTTCGACCTTATGCAGAACGGCGGACACATTGAGGGCTGGTTCGTCAACAATGAAGGCATGATCGAGGACGTTATCTCCGCGCTGAACGCACTTGTTGATCCCAACAAGTACGGCACCGAAATGCCTCCCCTGCTGTTTGCAATGGGCGACGGCAACCACAGCTTTGCAACCGCAAAAGCAAATTGGGAAAAAGTCAAGGCCACCCTCACCCCCGAAGAGCAGGCGGATCACCCCGCACGCTTTGCACTTGTTGAACTTGAAAACGTTCACGATGACGGCATCGTTTTCGAACCCATCCACAGGGTCGTTTTCAACGTTCATGTTCCCGCATTCCTTGAAGCACTGAAGGCGAAGCTTGCGGAGCAGAACAACGGCGAATGCGAAATCAACTTCTATGACTGCGAATGCTGCATGGAAAAGGCGGAGAAGGCCGCTCCCGAGGGCGCGCACGTTATTCCCGTCATTACCGAAAACGGCAAAGGACTTATTGTTGTTGCAAAACCCAATGCACAGCTTGAAGTCGGCACGCTTCAAAACGCTCTTGACGTTGTTCTTAAAGCAACCGAAGGCGCGACTATCGACTATATCCACGGTGCAGACGTTGTGAACGACCTCGGCAGCAAGCATGGCAACATCGGCTTCCTGCTTCCCCCCATGGAAAAGAGCGCATTCTTCCGCACCGTTGTTTTTGACGGCGCACTGCCCCGCAAGACTTTCTCAATGGGCGAAGCACATGAAAAGAGGTATTACCTCGAATGCAGGAAGATCTGCAAGTAAAACCTGCGCTTTGAGTTAAATGCTCGAGTTTCGGAGCCTGCAAACGGCTGAACCGAAGACCGATTCATATTGGACCCGATTTACGGAGCGTTTTGTGAGGCGCTGCTTCACGGAATGCTCCGTTTGCAGGTTTTCTTCGTATTAATTAAAAACACTTTCTGTCAAATACTCTGTCAAAGGCAAGGTAACAAACAATGCTTGAAACAACATTCCATTCGCTTGCGGCCGTGCTTATCGTGATGTTCATGGTCGCCGTGGGCTGGCTTTTCGGCAAACTCGGCTATCTGCGCCGCGAACACAAAAAGCTTATGACCAAGCTTATTATTTCGGCGGGTATGCCTTCCCTTGTTGTGAACACCGTGTTCGGAAAAATCGACCTTGACGCGCTGCAAAATCCCGCACTGCTGTTTCTTTTGCCCGCGCTGAGCATGATTATAACTCTTCTGCTCGGCTTTATTTTTGCAAAGCTGCTGAAACCCGAGGCAAAACGGCGCGGCGGGTTTATTGCAATGTGTGCTTTTTCGAATTCGGTTTTTGTCGGACTGCCGATGAACACCGGGCTTTTCGGCGATGAAGCCGTGCCGTACGTGATGTGCTTCTACATTGTCAACACAACCCTTTTTTGGACGATCGGGAATTATCTCATCTCTCGCTCCGGCGAAGGTGAAAAGCGCGGCGGATTTTTGCACAATCTTAAAAAAATCGTTTCCCCACCCCTGGTTGCGCTTGCTGTTTGCCTTCCGCTTGCGGCACTCGGCGTCAAAATGCCGCAGCCTGTTGTTAAGCTCTCCGGCTATATGGGCAATATCGTAACGCCGCTCGCGCTGTTTTATATCGGATATGCACTGTATGAATACGGGTTTAAAAGCCTTAAGCCCGACCGCTGCATGCTTGCTGTCATGGGAATGCGCTTTATCGCCGCGCCGCTCATCATGCTTGTGCTCTGCAAACTTTTCGGTCTGAGCGGAATGCCGAGCGGGGTTCTTGTTATCGAATCCGCCATGCCCGTTATGACGCAGGCCGTTGTTGTTGCGGCGGCAAACGATGCGGATGAATCATTCGTTGCTGCCGGAATGAGCCTTACGACTCTCGGCTGTTTCATCTTTGTCCCTCTTCTGATGCTGCTTATGGATGCCGTCGGTTTGGTTTAAAAGCATTTCCCCGCCGACAGGACACCAATGCCGCGGGACAGTATTTTTGTTTTGTGAACGGCATTTGATGAAAAGCTTTGCAATATATTGTTTATGATGTTAAAATACAATCACTAAAGGAAGTTTGGAGGTATTGTTTGCCCACCGACAATTCGGCATTTAACAACGTATTATGAAAACAAAAAAAACAAGCACTGAAAAAAGCGCAAAGAACAGCGGTTTTCGCAGCCTGCTGCCCTGCGCAAAGGGGTATCGGCTTCCCTCGTTTCTGACACCGATATTCATCGTTCTTGAAGTTACGATGGAAGTTTTTATCCCACTCCTTATGGCGGCAATAGTTGACGGCGGGCTTTACGGCTCGCCTGATTTCACCCTTCGGAAGTATTTTTCGGCAGAGCTTATCGCCGACAAAACCCGATTCGTGATCATTCTCGGCGGCATAATGGTGCTTGCGGCAATGCTGTCGCTTGCATTCGGTATGCTTGCCGCACGTACGGCTGCGGTTGCAAGCATGGGTTTTGCAAAGAACCTGCGCCGAAAAGTTTTTGAAAAGATTCTGTCTTTCTCTTTCAAAAACACGGACAGATTCTCAACACCCTCCCTCGTTATGCGTACAACGGCGGATATCAACAACGTTCAGAATCTTTATCAGCAGATGATACGCATATTTGTGCGCGCTCCGGTCATGATGGTGCTTGCGGCCGTTATGGCTCTGCGCGTAAATGCGGAGCTTTCGGTCATTTACCTTGTTGCGCTGCCCATTATGTTCTGCACACTCATTTCAATGGGAATGATAGGCAAGCCGCGTTTCCGCATCATGTTAAAAAAATATGACAAGATGAACGCTTCCGTTCAGGAAAATCTTGTCGCCGCACGCGTTGTGAAATCTTTTGCACGCGAAGATTATGAAAAGAAAAAATTTGCCGCTTCAGCTGATGACCTTAAAAAGGCTCAGATTTACGCACAGAAGCTTTTCTCCCTCCTGCCTGCGATTCAAATGGGTATTATGTGGACCTGCGCCGTCATTCTGATGCTGATGGGCGGCAATCAGGTGTTTGCGGGAACGCTTACGAAGGGCGAACTTGTCAGCATGTTGACCTACACCAACCAGGTTGTAGGTTCCGTTTCAATGGTTGCAATGATCATCATGATGCTCACCATGACGCGCGAATCCGTGACGCGCATCAACGAGGTGCTTGACGAAGTTCCCGACATTACGGATAACGGCAGCACGTTCAAAGTTGAAAACGGTGAGATTGAATTCCGCCATGTTGATTTCAGCTATTCCGGAAAAAACGACAACCTCACGCTTTCTGATATCAACCTGCACATTCGCGCCGGTGAGACCATCGGCGTTGTGGGCGGCACCGGTGACGGAAAATCGACCCTGATGCAGCTCATTCCGCGTTTTTACGATGCACTTTCGGGCGAAGTGCTTGTCGGCGGAAGGAATGTTAAGGATTATTCACTGTACGAACTGCGCGAAAGCGTATCAATGGTGCTTCAAAAGAACATGCTTTTTTCCGGCACGATTCGCGACAATCTCCGTTGGGGAAACAAGGACGCAACGGACGAGCAGATTGAGCATGCCTGTCGCCTTGCATGTGCGCACGATTTCGTTATGAGCTTCCCCGACGGGTACGACACGGATCTCGGACAAGGCGGTGTGAATGTTTCCGGCGGGCAGAAGCAAAGGCTTTGCATTGCCCGCGCGCTGCTCAAAAATCCGAAGATCCTGATCCTTGACGACTCCACAAGCGCAGTCGATTCACGCACCGATGAAAGCATCCGCGCCGCATTCCGCGAAAGTCTGCCCGGAACAACAAAGCTCATCATTGCCCAGCGCATAGCCTCCATAATGTATTCCGACAGGATAATCGTTATGGATAAGGGACGCATTTCAGATGTCGGCACTCACGATGAGCTTATGCAGCGCAGCGAAATCTACCACGAAGTTTACCTGTCTCAAAACAAGGAACTTCCGCAGGAAGGCGGAACGGTCTCCGGCGTAAACAGCAGCTCTGACATAAAAGGAAAGGAGGCGGTCACTAATGCCTAAAATGCCCGGAGGAAGAGATAACCCCGCTGCACGTTTTGCAGGCAGCGGCCGCCCCGCAAATCCGCTCAAAACAATGAGCAGGCTGCTAAAGTACTACGGCAAATGCCGCTGGATGTTCACTGTTGCGGTTATTATGATCGCAGTCTATTCCCTTGCAACAATTGCCGCAAGCTACATGATGAAACCCCTTGTTGCCGTGTTGGAAGAAGCAAGCATCACGCCCGATGCGGCACAGGCAAAATACCTTGCCCTGCTTATCGGCATGGCGGGGCTGTATGTGCTCAGTGTTCTCACCAACTATTGTTTAAACTATCTGATGCTCAAATGCTCCGCAACGGTGCTTTGTGACCTGCGCAAGGATATGTTTGATAAGATGCAGAGTCTTCCCATAAGCTATTTTGACACGCATACGCACGGCGAGCTTATGAGTTACTATACAAACGATATTGACGCGATCCGCGAGCTTCTGCACCAGAGCATCACGCAGCTGATAATCTCCTGCATATCCCTCGTCGGCATCGTTGCAATGATGCTCATTCTTTCCGTTTCGCTGTTTGCAATCGTTGTTGTTATGGGGTTTGTTGTGTTTTTTACAGTCAAATTCATCGGCAAAAAGAGCGGAAAGAACTTTGCCCGTCAGCAAAAAGCCGTTGCATCCGTGAACGGATACATTGAAGAGATGATGGCGGGGCAGAAGGTCGTTAAGGCCTTTAACCATGAGGAAGAATCCATGAAGGCATTTGATGTGCTGAATATTGAATTCTGTTCGGCAGCAACAAAGGCAAATACCTATGCCAATATCATGGGGCCGATAATGAACAACCTGTCTCATATTTTCTATTCGATAACGACCACCCTCGGTGTTCTCGGTCTTGTGACTTCCGGCAGCGTGCTTATTGCTTTTTTGCAGTACATACGGCAGTTTGCAGAGCGCATATCGCAGATCTCGCAGCAGTTCAATTTCGTTCTGCTTGCGCTTGCGGGCGCGGAGCGCGTGTTCAAGCTTATGGATGTTCCGCCCGAAATCGATGACGGCGATGTTGCCCTCGGCTTGAACGCACACGGCGAAAAAGTCTGGCGCGTTCCTAACGGAACCGAGTCGGGAGCAAACAATTCCGTGACTGAAATTCCGCTTGCGGGCATGGTTGAGCTGCACGACGTTACCTTCAGCTATGACGGCAAGGTGAACGTTTTGAACGATGTTTCCCTCTATGCAAAGCGCGGACAGAAGATCGCGTTTGTCGGCTCCACCGGTGCCGGCAAAACGACGATAACCAACCTTATCAACAGGTTCTATGATGTTAACGAGGGTGAAATCACCTATGACGGAATCGATGTTCGCCGCATCAAAAAACGCGACCTTCGCGGAACACTCGGCATGGTTTTGCAGGATACGCACCTGTTCACCGGCACGGTTATGGAAAACATTCGTTACGGCAAGCTGGATGCAACGGATGAAGAATGTATTCAGGCGGCAAAGATCGCAAATGCGCATTACTTCATCTCTCACCTGCCGAACGGCTATGATACGATGCTCACTTCGGACGGCGCAAACCTGTCACAAGGTCAGCGTCAGCTTATCGCAATTGCACGAGCCGCCGTTACCAATCCCGAGGTGCTCATTCTTGATGAGGCGACAAGCTCGATCGACACAAGAACCGAACTGCTCATCGAACGCGGCATGGACAGCCTTATGGAAGGAAGAACGGTGTTTGTTATTGCACACCGACTCTCCACCGTTCGCAATTCAAATGCCATTATGGTGCTTGAAAAAGGCCGTATCATTGAGCGCGGCGACCATGAAGAGCTGCTCCGCCGCAAGGGTAGATATTACGAGTTGTATACCGGAATGTTCGAACTGAGCTGATGACTGCGTCGAAATTCGAACGGCTCCGTGTGTATTCAATGTATTTTGATTGATGCATTGCACGCACGGAACGCAAATTAAAGGGAACCGTCGAAACAAATCGGCACGGTTCCCTTTTTGATGCTGTTGATTCAATTATTCCGAATGCGCATTGAAATTCGATGTATTAAAACCCGGTGCGGGAGGATTGATCCTTGCGAAGCCGCCGGTCATTCGTCGATTCGCGGTTCGTCCGTCTTCGGCCTTTCCGGTTTCGGGGAAAGATAATGCGGGCGATAGCGATAAAGCGTGCAGGTCATGCCTCCGTTTGAAAGCTTGCGCCTTTTATCCGCTCTTGCGCCGTATATGCGTTCAAAATCCGGATGTGACGCAATGATGTTCACGCTCCAGCCGTCAAGCCGCGAAAAAATGCCGTGCATTTGACGATACAGCTCTTCCGCACTCTGTTTTTCAAGCAATCGCTCACCGTACGGCGGGTTGCAGACGATCACGCCGCCCGTACGCGTTTCACGGAGCTTTTGAACGGGTTCAACGCGCCAATCGAGCATGACCCCCGCTTTTTTTGCATGTTTTTTGCAGAGTTCAATCGAATGCGGGTCTATATCCCTTCCGGAGATATCCACTGTGTCACGGCGAACACTGTCCCTCGCCTGCTCCCGCGCCGCAGCGAATGCGTTTTTCTGCAAAAAATGCCAGTCCTCAGCCGCAAACTCCCGATTAATTCCCGGCGCGATATTGTTTGCGATCATTGCAGCTTCAATCGGCATTGTGCCTGAACCGCACATCGGGTCTATGAGCGGACGTGTTTGCCTGTAACCCGAAAGCATCACTATTGCTGCACCGAGCGTTTCCGATATCGGTGCAGGCACATTGTATGTTCTGTATCCCCTTCGGGACAGTCCCGCGCCGCAGCAATCAAGAGCAACGGTGACTTCATCGCGCAGAATCCCGATTTCGATTATTATGCGTCTGCCGTTTTCCGGCAGAATTTTAAGTCCGTATTCACGCGAAAGCGAATCCACAATCGCTTTTTTCGCAATGCTTTGACAGTCGGAAACCGAAAAAAGTCTGCTTTTTGCAGATTTGCCGTTCACATGAATAAAACTTGTGCGCATCAGGTAATCCTTCCAGCAAATGCGGCGCACGCCCTCGTACAGTTCATCAAAAGTTACGGCGCGGAACGAAGCAAGCTTCATCAGCACGCGTTCCGCAGTTCTGAGCCAAAGACAGGCACGCGCCATTGCAAAATGGTCTCCCGCAAAATCAACTCTTGCATCGCTGACGCGAAGCACCTCAATTCCAAGATCGCGCAATTCGCCCGCAACGACGGACTCAAGCCCGATTTTGCACGTTGCAAAATAAGTATCAGTCATACATATATCTCCGTTTATGTTGCTGCCGTAAACCGCCGGCGCACTGTCATTCCGCATCCGGTGCGCCGCCGTTGTTTTCGGACCCGCTTTCGGATTTGTTCACAGAATCATCTTTTGCTTCTTTATCAGACTTTCTTCCCGAATTTGTCCGTTTTTTCGAAGCGAGATCCGCCTTGTTTGAGCCGGCGTCGGCGTTTTTGCGGGAAGACGGCTTGGTTTTTCCGGCCTTTTTCCGTTCGGCTGCTGCCTTTTCCTCTGCATGAAGCTTTTTGAATGTTTCTTCAAAGCTGTCTTCAAGTTTGCACATTTCTTCCGGCTCGAACATTCCGTATACGCATAGATCGCTTTGAAGCTTCTCCGCCGCATTTTCCAATCTGCGCAGAGTTATATCATAATCCTTTATAAGTTTTTTTGCATTAACTGCTCTTTTGCTGTTCATAAAGCGGCATGTATAATCAATCGCCGCTGCATATGCAGGAACCTGCGAATTGGATAATGCCAACCCCAAATCATTGTACAGTTCCGCAGCCGCTTCAACAATATTTTCGGCTTCCTGCCTGATTTTTTGCTGCAATTGCAGAGCTTTTGCTGCAAGAGTGCATTCAGCCGCCCGAACGGTGCCTGCAAATGCGGACAATCATCCTATTTTTCTTCGTCATCCGTTTTGTCGGGTTGATTTTCCGTTGAGAACAGTTCACCCGTTAAGAGTTTTCCCTTATCAAAAATCGTGAACCTTGTCATATTCTCTTTATCGCGGAAAGTCATGATTGCAAACCTGCGAACGCTGTCGTCACAACTCGGATCCAAAAGAATCTTGTAAAGCTCATGCATCGCCGACCGACGGTCACGCTCGTACAAAAGCATCAATCCGCCGATACGGAAGGGCGGAGGAGTTTTTTCTGCGCAATACCGTACGCACTCTTCAATCTCCTCTTGTGTAAGCTCCGGTTCGCTTTCGGTCAACATCCTGCCTGCATCTTCATTTCCGAGTTCGTTCGAAAGCACTGTCATGCAGCGGAACAGTTCGCCGCTCGGAACATCATAGGGTATGCTGACGTTTCTCAGAATGCCGTCCTCCTGCGTTTTTATGCACAGTTTGCGATAATAAGCAGCAACACTGTCACTCGGATCTATCCGCAGCTGTTTTTCAAAGAGAGTTCTGGCAAGAGCATAATCCCCGCTGAGGTAGGCCGACAGAGCATAGTTATGGATTACCAATTGATCGTACGGGTGCTCCGAATAGACCCTTTTAACGAGAGTCATCGCGGCGGAAGCATTTTGAATCTCCAGCATCACGGCGGATGCCCGCATCAGCTCTTCTTCATCCAAACCTTTCATTTTAAGGATGTTGTCTGCACACTCGGCTGCTTTGCGCGGCCTGTGAGCTCCGCTGTACAAAAGCGCGGCATAGCACCGAATCGTTAATCTCGATTTCCATTTTTCGGGAGCGGCCTCGTATTTTTTGATACCTTTTTTAAAATGCATCACAGCATAGCAGCTCAAAAGATACTTTTCGAACAGTTCATAGGAATCCGGGAATTTTTCAATTGCATCGCTGAGAAGTCCGTATGCCATATCGCCGTTCACGCGATCCTCCTCTGCTTCAATGCGTTTCAGTGTTTCTTCAAGCTCAACCTCACTGCTGTCGCGAACGGCAGGAACGGATTCCCTTGACTCGTTCAAAGCACAATTTGCCTCACATATATCAAGAGCCTCGTAAACAGCAATCAAGTCCTCATCAGTGTAGCTGTCCGGAACGTTTATCAGGAACTGCCTGTACGCTTTGCGCGCCGCAACATATTCACCGAGACCAAGGTAGCTGTAGCCTGCAATCATGAAAGCATCCTGAACATATTCATGACCGGAATTCAGGACGCACGAGGAATAAGCAAGCGACTCGGTGAACCTGTTCATCTCGTTGTATGTTCCCGCGATTGCAAGCATAACTTCCTCGTTTTCGGGTTCAATTGTTTCCGCACGCCGCATCAGCGAAAGAGCGCCGATATGATCGCCCGCATCGAGTTTGTCCGCCGCAAGCTTCATAACAAGCTCAACATTGCCGCTGATATCAATAACGTTGTCAGGTTTCTTTTTTGTGCTTCTCATGCTGCATATCCTCCACCCGGTTTTAAGCAGACGCCGAGTTGAAGCCGTTTCATTAAAGTCAAGCCGTTCGGCGAGTTTCCGATTTTTGTTGATTTCGGTTGTATTCCGTTTTTGAGATCACTCATTTCCGCAGTCGTTTATCGCTTCGGCAAGATCTGCGGAAATCTCATCCGAATCGTTTCCGCCCGCCTGTGCCTCTTCAAGCAGAGCGCGGAGTTCATCCTCGTTAAAAACGTATTTCGTTTGGCAGAAAGAACACACAAGCTCCGCTTTGCCGTCGTTTTCAATAATATCTTTCAGTTCGTTTTCGCCGAGCGACATAATGACGCGCTCAAGCCTTTCCCTGCTGCAATCGCAGCGGTATGCAGGGCAGAGAGTGTCGGTAATTTCAAACTCCATGCCTTCGAAAAGGGCGTTAAGCGCGCTTTCGAGGGTCTCTCCGTCATCCATATGCTGTGACAGCTTTGCAATTTTTCCCGTCAGCTGTTCAAGCCGAATAATATCGCTCTCCGGACAATCGGGCAGCGGTGCAATAATCAGCCCGGCAGCGGAGCGCACTGTCCCCTGCTGCGGCTCAACCCTTACGCCGAGATAAACCAGCGACGGCTGCTGTTCGCTTGTGTAAAAATAGTTTGCGAAATCATCTGCAATTTCGCCGTCAATAAGCTCGCACCTGCCGACATACGGCTCCCGCAGCGACAAATCGCGAATAACGCGCAGCTCACCGCTGCCGCCGACAGCACCCGAAACATCCAGCTTTCCGAACTCGTTAAGCGGCAGTTCAACCTCCGGATTGGTGATGCACCCCTTAACGATTCCGCCCATATGCCCGACAACCGTTATGTTGCCCGCAGGCCCTCCGCCCGCAATTGTCGCTGTTATGCTGTCCGTTTCGCTTTTCAGCTGTGCACTCATCATGGAAACGGCGAGCAGCATTCTTCCGAGAGCGGCGGTGCAAACACGGCTTGTTCCGTGAATTTCTCTTGCGGTTTCAACTATTTCGCGTCCCGAAACGGCGATCACGTTCACTGTGCGGTTAAAAAGCAGACCGCGAATGATATTGTCGCGTTCAGCGCATGTGTTTTCGATGCAGTCGGAGGAAGCATCGCTTTCGGTCATCTTATTTTCAATTTCGTTATTCATAATGTTTTCCTTTCGATAAAGGTCATTTGAGCAGGCCGCAAAGGTTATTTGCCGACTCTGCCGGGCTTTCTTGCCGTGAATTGCAGCCGTTCGCTTTCATCACGCGGCGGTTCCGTTGTGAATGCCGAAAAAACCCCGATATTTTCAAAGCCGATATTTTTAAGCCACGAAACAAGCTCCCTTTCGGAATGAGCACGTTGAATATGCTTTTCGGAAAATCTGGAATAAAGCGGTTCGCCGTGCGCGTCGTTTGCCGACTTCACAAAAAACTCCAGCTCCATTTCCACAAGCTTGCTCTCCGCATCATAGCAGTTTTGCCAGAAGTATGCAACGTCCGTTCTGCTGTCGCAATAGCCGTTTTGCCCGAGAATGTGCTGCAATTTATATCTTGACGAAACATCAAACAGCAAAATGCCGCCCGGCCTGAGCCCGTTGAATGCCGTCAGAAGGAATTTTTCAACATCCTCGCGGCTTGTAAGGTAATTCACGCAGTCACATGCCGCAATGATGCAGTCAACGGGACGATGCAATTCAATGCGGCGCATATCCATGCATATAAATTTTGTTTTTTGCCCGCACCGGCGGGATTTTTCAGCGGCAACTTCGAGCATGTCCCTTGAAATATCCGAACCGGTGACATCGTACCCGGCTTTGTTGAGCCGAAGAGTCAATGCGCCTGTTCCGCAGCCGCACTCAAAAATTCTCGCTCCTTTCGGAAAGTCGGTCGGCAGCAGCGATATTATATAATTCGCCCATGCATCATAATCCGTATTGTCCATGAAAATGTCATAGACCTCCGCAAATTTTGCATTATATTGTTCCATTGCCGACACCTCCCGAATTAATCAGCGAACACAAAATAATTATAAACCAATATAGCGGATTTTGCAACATCGCGAAACTGTGGAATGCACCGTTTATCGGTTAAAAGCTGTTTGCCGCAAGACATGTTCCTGCAAAAGGCAAGTATTAGACAGTTCTGAGAAAGCGACAGAAAAAGCTGTTTTCCGCAAGTATAAACCGCAGTCCTCCCGCGTGCGTTTCGGAATCAAAATTGCAGAATCCGCAGATACTATCATGCAGCAGGCGGCGGAACAGCCGCCGAACCGCTCAAACGCGGTAAAAAACAAGGTACAGAAATACCGCATGATGCAGGAGGAATCCGAAATGACAGAAACAAACACTTCAGGAATAATCACTGCCGCGGCGGACATTATTGCGGGGGCATTCAACGCACTTCCGAAGCGGGTCTGTAATCAGCACAAATTTTCCGACTATGCCGACTATCTGCGTGAAAACCTGCCTGCACAAGCAGAGTTGGACTTGCAGCGTGAAAAGCCGCTGAACCCTGCACCGCTCGTTTCCGTTGCAATTGCCTGTTCGGGGGCAAGCCGTGCGGCCGTTCGCTCAACGCTCGAAGCGCTCGGCAAACAAACCTATGCAAATTTTGAAGTTTGCGTGGTTTCGGAGCTTGCGCAGGCAGGGCTTACGGATTATGAAGGCATTCCGAAATTCAGGCTTGTGCTTTTTAACGGCACAGCGCACGAACAGCTGAAAGCCGCCGAGAAGATGCTTAACGGTGCATACTTTTTGCAGCTGCTGCCCGGAGATTTGCCCGCACCGGACGCGCTTCACATGCTTGTTCTGCAAACTCATGCAAATCCCGAAGCGGAGGTTGTTTTTGCCGATGAGGACTCTGTGATTGACGGCATTCGGCAAAACCCGATTTTTAAGCCCGACTACGGGCGCGACACATTGCGCTCCTTCAACAGCATCGGGCGACCCATGCTTGTTTCCAAACGTGTACATACGGCTGTCGGCGGGTTTCGCGGCAGCACACCGGCCGAGCTTTGGGCATACTGCATTGAATGTGCTTCGGCTGCCAAGCAGGTCATTCACATTGCAAGGATCGGGCTGACCGTTATCCGCGACTGCGACGGCAGCGAAATCCCCTGCACCGATATACTGAAGCGTGAATTCAATTCCCTTTATCCCGGCGACGGTTCGGTAAAGAAAAACCGCACAAACGGATACTGCTTTGAGGGCAGCGTTTTGGGTACACTTCGTATGCGTTACCCGAGAAAACGCGAACCCTCCGTCGGCATTGTTATCGCAGGTGCGGACGGAGTTGAAAACCTTCAGCGATGCATTGACTCGGCGGAGATGCAGGCAACGGTTGATTGCAGGCGAATTATCATTGCGGATGACGGCAGCGGGGATGAGCGAATGCGCCGCTATCTTCAGGCACTCAAAAAGAACAGGGCGGCAGAGATCGTTCACGTCAATGCGGAACAGCCGCTGCCCGAAACGCTGAATGCATGTGCATGCAAAGCCGCTGCGGATCTGCTGCTGTTTTTAAACGGAAACATTGAAATTCTCTCCCCTGCATTCCTTCGCGAATTCACCGAACTTGCGCTTCGGCACGGCGCAGGTGCGATTGGCGGCAAAATCGTGAACGAAAGCGGAAACATCCTTTCCGCCGGCACCGTTATCGGCCTTAACGGTTGGGCGCAAAGCCCTTATTACGGCGAAAAGGATGATTTTGAAGACTTTTTAAAATGCAGTTTTCTGCACGTTCAGCGCAATGTAACCGCCGTCAGCGGCGCATTTATGGCAGTCAGCGGCGAAAACTTTTTCAGTTTCGGCATGTTTGACGAAACACTGTCCGGAGTGGGATGGGACACGGAGTTCTGTGTTCGGCTCATGCGAAAAGGTCTTGCAAACTGCTTCACTCCGTTTGCAAAGGCGCGGTTATCGGGCGGACTTCCGAATGATTATGCCAATGCAGGCAAAGCCAATCTTTTGCGCTGTTATGACGTATATCGCGAAACACTGCTTTGCGGCGACAGGTATTTCAACCCAAACTTTGATTATGCAAGCCCCGTTCCGACTCTCGCCGAGGTTCCGTACCCGCCGATAAAGCTGAATCCGCTTTATTCCGGCTGAGGTTCACCCGCAATCGACCGAAAACGCATCAGTTTTCGCCGTCATCCGCATTTATCAAAGCTTCCGCAAGGGTTTTATATTCCCCTGTGGGATCGGTTTCGGGAAGGGTTTCAACCTTTTTGAGGGTTCTGCAAATTTGCCTTGTGCGAACACCCACAAGCGTTTCAAGGTCATTATGCGCCTTTTCAAGCGATTTCTGCGTTGCTCTGAGCACATCGTCAAACTTTCCGAACTCTCTTTTTATCTGAGAGAGCAAATCCCAAACCTCGCTGCTGCGTTTTTGTATTGCAAGTGTTCGGAACCCCATTTGCAGGCTGTTAAGCAGCGCCGCCATGGTTGAAGGGCCGGAAAGGTTAACGCGGAAACGCATTTGCAGCTCTTCGATAAGCCCGAGCCGCACCGCTTCGGCATAAAGTCCCTCCGTGGGCAGAAACATGATCGCAAAATCCGTTGTGCGCGGGGGATTTATGTATTTATCCTTTATATCCTTCGCGCATTTCAGAAGAACTTCACGCAGGTTTTTCTGCGCAGCGGCAACATCCTCGCCGGAATCATACGCATCGCAGAGTTTGGAATAAATATCCGCAGGGAATTTGCTGTCAACGGGAAGGTAAACCGCTTCTCCTCCGTCATTCGGAAGTTTTATTGCAAATTCAACGCGCTCATTATTCTGTTTTCCG
>JABLTP010001784.1_pt1 | contig 15632 bp, 19 predicted proteins | sample 7160111 | NCBI WGS metagenome assembly JABLTP01 (sample SAMN14651227, study PRJNA627086) | human gut metagenome | isolation source: feces | host: Homo sapiens
CGGGCTGTGTACCTGCGCCGCCATCTGCTGGCGCTTTTCGGCGGAAAGTTCCACCCACTGGTGCGTCGCCGCGTCGAACTCGTGAACCGGCGTGGTCTGCACGACTGCCCGGAAACGGTTGTTGCCCAGCGCGTACACCTTGCCGCATCGGGTGCGGAGATGTTTCAGTTCCTGCTGAGCCGGGAATTGAGTCTGTTCCTGATAGTTTTCTTGGTTACTCATATGTTTCCTTTCTTTTCTGTGCGCTCCTTTCGCGCACGTTTTTTTATCGAACGGTACGAAAAAGCCCCTCGCGCCGTGCGCGGGAGCTTCTCTGTATCTTTCGATGGTATGATTCTAACACACTTTTGTAAAGTGTGCATCCGCGTTTTTAGACAAGTCGGTGGATGGTGTACTTTCCTCTCTAACCATCACGGAGCTGTCTTGCAAAAGCGGTAGATGTTCCTATGGCATAAGCCATTAGCAGGCTGCAAATGTTACAGTCCAAAGATTGTTTTTCTTTTTCCGCCTCGCGGGGGAGCGCGCGTCATTTCTTCATCCTCCTGTTCTTGGTAACAAAAAGAGCGGCACGATTTCGGCGTGTCGCTCTAAAAAAGCTGCTCAGCGTTTTTGCTGAACAGCCCCGTGCCTTCCTTGGCACATTTATATCATACCATATCCTTTCGCCAAAATCAACACAATTTTGTCCAACTTTGTCCAAATTCGTCCACATTTGTCCAAGTTTGTCCAACCTGCGCTCGAAACGCTATATCCGAAGGCAAGTAGCCATTTCCGTCAGAAAGCTATCCGCCTTGCTCAAAATCCGTTTCTTCACGTTGCTCATCGTCGAGCGCGCTGCCCTCCGATATGGACTATCTGGAAGATTTGGAAGCGTTGCCAGCGCATAGTGTTCATCATAATACTTCGTAACAAACCACTTTTCCGGATCGGTCAAGGTTCGCATGATTGCTTCGTGGAGCTGAACAATCCGCAGATGCGACCGCATCTGTTCATCGGCTGCATCCATCTTCTCCAACTTGCAGACAGCCCATTCCGTAGGGCTGTGAAGCGCAGATGACCGAGAAGATTCCTTCATAGGTGGTCTGGCAAGCATCATAGCTTCGATTTCTTCATCCCGCAGGGCATCCTGAAAAGCCGCCTTCAGTTCCGACTTTTCTTTCCAGAGCTGAATCATCGACAGGCTTTTGCGGTATCCTGCAAATATTGCTTCCGCACTTTCCATTTTTCTCACTCCTCCGCTGTTTTTCATATTCTTTACTGCTTCAGCATAAGAAAATTGGACTGTCTATTCTATAAGAATTTTTCCTGTGCAATGTAAAATATTCTGCACGTTCGTTGCACTATAAGTTTTATTTACTGCCTATACGCATCTTATTTTCAATTTGGTATAAAAATTTTCAGAAACACAACCTTATAGCATTGACTCAACTGTATAGATTTCTTCCACTTATATAGGCTTTCCCGTAACATGGATTATGTCCAGCACAGAAGAATTTCTGTCTGCGCGTGGCCATTCTTCATATGGAGGGAATACACATGGAATGTTCACCCGAAGTTAGTGTAACCATTGACTACCGCAAATTGGCGCACACTTGCGTTCTGCCCGAAAAGCCAAGTCTCTTTCGCAGATGCAGTTTGCATCTTTTCTGCACATGAGCGTCAATTCGTATGGCAACATCGAACGCGGCATTCAGAAAATCAGTTTGCTTCGGCTCTTTCAGCTTTGCAAACTCTTTGACGTGCGCCCAGAAAGTATTCTGCACAACTGCTGCCCTGAGCTGGTCGGCAAGGAAGATGAACTGCCATTAACAGACAATCAGGAATCCAACGCTTTACTTCAACGCATTGCCACTTGTTCTACCGCAGAACTCCAATTTTTCGTTGATCAGCTTCCCGCGCTTCGCCAGTTTAAGCCAAAACGCTGACAACAGTCTCAGCTTGCCAGCTGATTCTCCGCATCCATCCCAGCAGGGTTCTGGACAAAAAACTGCGCGGCGGTAACGTCCGTCATGGTAACATCGCCGCGCAACTTCTGCGTCAAATACCCCTTGACATACACCCGCGCACCGGGTTTCAGCGTCTGCGCCGCCCAGTCCGCAAGGCGATTCCACGCATGAACCGTGTAGGTTTCGTGAATCACCTGCTGCTGACGGTTGCGGTGCGAATGCCGCAGCTGGCAGACGACGTGCGAAGTGTCACCCGTCGTGGGTGTCTTGACAAGGGTGAGAATCGTGCCGGAAAGGAAAAGTTCGTTCATGGTTAATACCTCCCGTTAGTAGCGTGTTAGAAAATTGTGTAGTAGGTAGAGGGGGAATAAAAGCCCGCCCGTCGGCGGCTTGTGCGCGAAGCACAGGACGCGACGGGCGGATTAGTAAAGTACCATTTATTTACATCTGTTCAAATCATCTTTTTGCAGTTTTCAAAGAATTTTTCTTGGCATTTTACATTTTTTAAAACAATTGCATATACGAACGGCAATACAACATACAAAATCAACAGAGCTAACACTAAAAATCCAAATCCTATCCAGTGATTCTTTGACATCATGGCAAGACAAAGAAGTGGTGTGTACAAGAAAAAATTAACAATTTTCCGTGTTCGATCATATTTTGGTCTTAGCCTCGCTGGTTGTCCGCAATGTATGCATTGCAACGCAATGCCCTTATTTCCCTTATATACTATCTTAAAATCATGAGCATGCATACCATTTTCTCCTTAATTTCTTTGCTTATAGATGAAATTATATTGATCTGTCCCAAAAGGTGTAAGTGCGAAAGTCTGCTTCCAAATTGCTGAGTAATAATACCCATTCGAATCATACCCATGAAGATAATGATAATAAACAACATACTCCGTCTTCCATCCCAATGATTCACGGTACTCAACAGTTTCGCTTGTATAAACGCCATCAGGAATCGTAGGGTATTGTGAGGTAATCGCATCTTTAATAAGCGTTTCAACGCCATATTCCGCCATTGCCACAGCGCCACCGACAGGCATACTACTAATAATAGCGGTAGTTATAACTCCACTTGCCGTCGTTACAGAAAGCTCCAAAATAGCAGAGAGTATTTTCTTGATTTTACCATCAGTTTTCACCACTGAATTTGCATAATACTTCCACGAACCTGAACCGTTATCTTTAGGCATGCTATACCCCAATTCTTGGCTAACATCGTCAAAAAACTGTTCAATTTTTGCTCTTCACTGATCTCAAAATTGTAATTAAGAACAGCTTTGCTTATTAGAGCAGCAGTTTGATTAACTATATTACGCACATATGATTTTGCGTCTTCAATTACAGTCTTATTCAAAGACCATTTGCCATTGGGATCATATAAAAGAATTGGGCTATCTTTGCAATAAGTAAACAAATTCAGTTCAGCAATCATATTATCCGCATTAACAAACCTTCCCCACCCCGGATTATAGTACCGGCTCCGCAGATAGTACAGCCCCGTCTCCTCATCAAACACATACCCACGATAGCGGAACGGCTGCACAGTCCCCAGCGTCTCCGCCGGCGCCCCGCTCTTTCCAATCGGCGCACCCCAAGCATCATACGCATAGCTAACAACAACATTTCCAGCCGCATCAAGAATCGCAATCACATCGCCCTGCAAGTTCTTGACGTAAGCATAAGGAACACCGTTGTAAGCCACGACCGCTGGACGATTCTGTGCATCATAGAAGAAATGCAGTTCATCGCTTTCCCGCGTCATATGCACAACATTCTTCCCATGCAGGGTATAGTCCGTTACCACCCCATTTACTGTTTTTTTCACCCGCAATCCGTTTTCATTATACACAAACTGGGCGTCGGTGTCAACGCTCTGCATCCGCGCACGCCGCTATCGTCAATGATGGAAAGCAGGATTTATCCACCAAGCTTCCTTTGAAGAATGTAATTTCGCAGCAGCATTCTACTCAGGGAAGATCAAAATGAATCATCTTTGGAATGTTTAATTTGCAGGAATATCAAAGATGACCGTTATTCCATCGACTTGCTGTATTTCCTCAATCCATGCGGAAACATCGCCAATTTCTTCAGAGAATACATCTTCCCGGAAGTGCAGCATCAGGTTGTCTCCTGCTTCCAACGAATCTGGCGTAAACACATCATATCCGCACTGAATATACATAGAGTGTACGAAAACTTCTTTTACACCAGAATATGCAAAAGCTTCATCGCCAACAAACCTTAGTGTTTCAGGGAAAGCTACTTCTTTAAGACTCCATGTGTCACAAAATGCTTGCCACCCAATGCTGTGAAGGTTCAATGGCAAATCAATATCTTCCAATAAAGTACATAGCGTGAAGGCATTTGAACCGATAATTAACAATGAATCCGGAAGATGCACTGTAGATAATCGGCTACAACCTTCAAATGCGTTGTCGCCAATCACAATCACACCATCAGGGATAAATACATCTTGTAAAAAGTCATTTTCAGAAAAAGCACCCTCACCTATCGCACAGCAACGAGTATCTACATAATATTTCGTCAGTTCAAGCTGCTCTGGATAAGAGACAAGGACACCATTGCAATAAGTAATGCCGAATGTATCAACGAAGCACTCGTTATTGCTCGTGTTGCAGTGTTTACACACAGCGGCATTTGAAAATGGAAACAGCTCCATCAGCGTTGTACAAATTGCTAAAACGAGTGCGATTGTTTTAAAATGCATTATTATTCTCCTGATTTAATTTGTGTAGTCAATTCCTTTCATGTGGCCATAATGCGTAAATGGGTCGTTTATTGCTTCAGATTCGGATAATTCGCGAATTATTACGCCACCATATACAGATTCAATAACAGCATTCTCATATCCGGGGAAATAGTTACCAACATATACTGCAAAGTGCCCATCATCGCCAAATGGATTACGAAACAAGCCCATTCCAATTCTAAACTCAGTGTTTGCGTCGATTTTCCCTTTACCAACAACGTTTTTCTTCGGATCCGTTTTGTTATATACAGAGTTCCTATATGTTCCCTCAACATGCGTAGAAATTTTCAACGCCTTCACTGAACTTGCAGAATAATACCAATACATGGTATAACGATATATGCCAACACAATCGACACGACCATACGCAGTATCGTGATCATATTCCCATTCTTCAATCCGCATTTGCTCAAGAAGCGCCATGAATTGACAGACCTTCATTCGTCCATTTTTATAATTCTTTTTCTGGACATGCTCCATCTTATCCCCAAACTCACCAGCGAAAAGGAGGTGTTCTTCACCGCATTCTTCGCAATATGAACAAGTAACACATGTGCCAGATGTATCTAAAAAATAAATCGGGTTGTTTGAACAGTATGTATAGCCATTGTGAGCAAAATTTTCTGTTTTGAGCAACACTGCATCGGAATTGATAAACCGGCAGATTCTTATCGAATAATACTGACTCCGCAGATAGTACAGCCCCGTCTCCTCATCAAACACATACCCGCGATACCTAAACGGCTGCACCTTGCCCAGCGTCTCCGCCAGTTCACCAGTGCACCACAGCGGCGCCCCCCACGCATCGTAGCCGTAGCTGACGACGGTATTGCCATTCTCATCCAGAATTGCAACAATATCGCCCTGCAAGCTCTTGACATACGCATAGGGAACTCCGTTGTACACCACCGCCGGGCGGTTCTGCGCATCATAGAAGAAATGAAGTTCGTTGCCACCCTACGTCATGTGGACAATATTCTTGCCATGCAGGGTGTACTTGGTCACCACGCCGTTGACCGTTTTCTGAATCCACAACCCGTTTTCATTATACACAAACTGGGCGTCGGTGTCAATGCTTCGCATCCGCGCAAGTTGCCGCCCTTTTTCCCACGTGTACTGCCACTTGCCATCGTTCAGCGGGTTGCAATGCTACGCAAGGACTCCTTAACAATGTTGTGTAGCCCAAGAGCACACTATAACTCTTACCATTCGCCATTCGGATCCCGTAATTGATACTCTTCCAGTGATTCAAAATGAGTATTAGGATTCAATGCAGAGATGTTGCATCCTTCAGGAAATGCATTATACCCAACAAATTGAACTGAAAATGGCAGCTCTACATTGGCTAATGCCCCTCTATTCCAATAGAATGCGTATTCTCCAATATACTGGGTTCCTTCGGAAATGACTACTGAATCAAGATAGCATTCAACAAAACAGTAGACAGGAACTGAAAGTATTGACGCCGGAAGAACTATCTCATTGACGCCGCTGGTGTAAAACGCCAGCTTTCCCATATTTTTCATTCCGTTCGGGAGAAGGACAGACTCAAGCCATGGAAAGTCATAGAATACATAACTGCTGATGCCTTCCAGTGTAAGCGGCAATATGATCTCGGTAGTGTTTTCGTCTATCCAGTTGTCAAGACATCGCGAGGCCAATTGCTTAACTGGCGGCAATGGAAAATCCCCACTTGACTTGCTTGTATACAGCAAAGTGTTCGTGCGATTATCAATCAAAAAACCATTTTCAGCTGTGAAATAAGGGTTCCCATTAGGAAATACGATTTTAGCTTTAACATGAATAAAGCTCCCCTCTGGGATCGTCTCCAATGTTGACGGCAGCGAAATGACCGTGGCTTGGTTGCAACACTGAAAAGCTCCTTTTTCCAGAAAAGTAATTCCTTCCGGGAGAATCAACTGAAACTGCGTAGAAGGTCCTTCGTTGCAGGTATCAAAAGCGTCAAATCCTATTCCAACAACCGGAATCCCACCAAGAGTAGGTGGCACATATAGTGTGGCATCAAGGACATCCGGTAATTGATTATTCCAGTCGATAATAACGGCACCTTCACTAGTAATGATATAGGACATATTGCCTTCCGACTGGATAGCAGATTCCCCCATGCACAACACAGGAAAAGATAGAACAATCAGCAATAACAGTAGCATACGTTTCAAAATTACACCCCCAATAGTGTTTTACAATATATGATTATATCCATTTTGCAACTGTCCGTCTATGAGTTTCTGCCGCAAACATTCTCATTTTCCAACTTGAAGAGGTGGATTGTAGAAGAAATGCAGCTCGTCCGCACCAGAAGTCATATGCACAACATTCTTGCCGTGCAGCACATAGTCCGTCACAACGCCGTTAACAATTTTCTGCACCCGCAGACCGTTCTCGTTGTAAACGAACTTCGCGTCCACGTTGGCACTTTGCATTCGCGCAAGTTATTATCACTACTCCTGAAAAAGGAAAGGGTATACCTTTTGCATAATGCTATAGCAATCTTGAATGATATACTGCGAAGGATGAAGGTTGATGGATATTACCGGATAAGGACTTTCTGCGTTTCCTTGCTCAGGTAAATAGATGCCGTTGGAGTCAAGGCAAACATTCAGTTCGACAACGATATCAGGAGTTAATTCGTCAATGAGGTCATCAGAAACTTCCATGTAACTGTCATATTCTTGGAGCAGATTGATGATTCCCGTCATATCCGCAACTAACTGAAAGTCTTCTTGGAATTCATAATTCAGGACAGCGGTCAACCGTTTGTTTTCAGGGATTTTCCTTCGCAAGGCTGCCAATTTTTCCACTTCTAATTGAAACTGATTACATAATTCGGTTGCTTTTTGCTCTTGGTGGGTAACATTTCCTAAAGTGAATATAGATTCGATGATTTCTAAAACTGTTTCAGGTTGCTTCATAAACACAACGGGTATTTCGGCCTTAGACAAGTTCGGAAAAATCGCATCATAGTCGCCGGATAATTCATCGGGACAAATAATCAAATCAGGCGAAAGCTTCAGTATCTCCGAATCATCGGTCTCTTGCCATATGGATCCGCAAATTTCCTTCGTATCTTTCATGGTCGGCCAATATGTCTCGGCCTCCTCCAAATAAGGATGCCCTACCCACACGATGCAATCTGTGTCAACTAATTCAAGCAGAATTTCCTCAGCCCAAACAGGAAACACAACAATGTGGTTTGGAGTTTTACTATTTCCCGCATAAGCCACTGTGTTTGAGTACACGATACCGACACCGATAATCGCTATTAATGTGATAATTCGCATGTAAAATCGCATCATTTTCCACAAAAAGCCATTTTGTAAGAACATTCGTAGCATACCCTCCTATTCTAACTGGTAATTTCCAAATCTACGGATGCCATGGATATTTGACATACGCATACGCCGTGCCGTTGTGCCGCTCAATCAGTACCCGTCCGAGCAACCTCTTCTCCTGCATAATTGATATAAATGGTGTTTCCATCCTGCAGAACCAATTTGGCAACGCCATTTTCAAAATAGTACCCTTTGCCGCCAATCTCCTCCTCATCCAGTGCATAAATTGGTGGAACAATGATATTTCCATCCGCATCCATATGTCCCCAGCGATGCTCAATTTGGATGCACGCATACCCTTCATGAAAATTCGATATATAATCATATTGCGGTCTTAAATAAATTTCCCCATTTGTCGTTCCTAAGCCATAAAGGAAATCGTAATAAATGCCAGAGTATTCGTCCTCACATTCAAAGCAGTAGGATACCACTATTTTATCTTGATAAACAAAGGAAGTCAATTCATATCCTTCCGGGAACGCAATTTCTTCGCCGGAAGTTGTTATCAGAACATCATGACATTCGCCGGTTGCTTCACGTTTTTCAACTACCGCATAGTCATTGACAAACTCGCTGTTTTCACCGCAATAACCATAGACGAAAGGAATTGCAATTGCACCACTGCTTCGCACCAAGTACCCGTAATTCTCGCCGATTCCTACCAAAATAGGTGCATCAGCATCGTCGCAGTCTAAGTCATAAATTTCATCGTAGCGTGGTTGCTGAATATACCCGCTTTTCTTGTCGTAAAACCCCCATTTCCAATTTTCCGCAGAGGTAGGCGCAATGCCTTGTTTTTGCTCCACCTCGATTCTTCTTTCTCTCTCGTCTCTCCGTTCACAAAAAACAAATGATAGTGCCGATTCATAATAAGTGCGATCTTTCAGTAGTTCCTGAACGCTGAGCGGTAACGAATCAAAATCCGTTTCATCCTCTTCTTCTGCTATAACAGCCCCCATCAGAAACAGGATACACGCAAGAAAAACCGCAAAAACTCGAAGCAATCTGTTCATATTTATGCTACTCCTTGTTGCCTTTTTAGCACTGCTGATGCGCCGCATCACTGCATGATTGCAGGATAGGGATCAACATAATATGTCCATGTGCATTTCCCATTTTTATCAAAAAGCGCAGTTATATTAGGTCCACCATTGCTATCATCCAGAAATTCGCATCGGTCAAAGTTTATTATATGCTATATTCTAAATAATACAGTACATTGTCCTCTGGAATATAAAGCGCAACGAGATAATGTGGCGTGCTATATTGAAAAGCGCTTATTCGGTCGTCTTTTTTGCCATGCTGTAACGCATCAACATCGAGATAAAGCCAGTAAGACTTCTTACTGCTATTTAATTGATACATTTCTCTTCTGAAATCCGTGTTTGACAAAATTTCCCTCGTCATTTCTTCTGGAAATAGTGAGCAATTCCAACCTTTTTGTGCAAGACTGGCTTCAAGCTCATTTACCGGGTTATTCAATTCGCACTTTATTTCATATCCGATGTCCTGAAAAACCCAAGAGCAGTCCTTTCCAAACTCGATAGATGCCACATCAAAAGTTGCTTGACAACTTTCATTAATAAGCTGATTATAGTACTGCCTTGCTCGCTCAGGTTCACCTGCTTTATACAATTCTACGGAAGTGACAATATAAATCATCAGAATCATCAATAGCAGAATGGCTACGATAAGTTTGGAAACACCTTTTCTCTTTTCCATACTTTCCTCCTTGTTATTAAGGAACTTCAAACTCAAAAGGCACAGCATATGCATATTCTGTTCCATATCCTTCTTTTTGCAAGCGATACCCAAGGTTATTAGCTTCTACACTTAGCCATGTATACTTTCCATCATGCTCGCGAAGTTTTGTAAAATCGTATGTATCAGACAGCGTCCCTGACACAATCAAAGTTCCATTCTGTTCATGAACATTTGCGCTATATTCAGCATGACCTATAGAAGGAATATGTTCAAATGATGAGGATAGTTATGATTTTGGAGCGATGTCGACAATAATTTTAGAAAATGGATAATACTTGATTCTATAAGAATTATGCTCAATAAGAGGCTGCTGTTTTACGGTAACAAGATCAATGACGTGCTCTGCATCGTTAATACAACGGATAATGAAATATTTCGCAAACGTTTGTTCTGAAGCCCTGCGAGACACAGAAAAATGCGAATGACAGGACTGTATCTCTTGAACAGTGAAAGTGTGTGTAACTGATATATTTCGCATGAGATCCACTAGTGCCCAAATGCCGCGCTTCATATCACGTGAAAACACGCATTGAAAGATATAGAGCGCATATCCTAATACGATCAAGGCAGCTCCGGGTGCAACAGAAATAGTAACTAAACCAGTCAATGATAAAAGAATCGGGACCAAAAGAAACAGGGTTATTGACACCAGAGAATCAATGATCCATAGTCGACATTCTTTCCACATAAATATCCCTCCTGAATAGGTTAATCGACACACGTTGCCGTAGTGGATACAAAGACGCTCAAAACAACATCTATTCCATATTCCTTAATAAGCTGGTGAAGGGTATTCTGATTGACGCCTGCACGGATTGCTTTATATACCTCATTAATCTGTGCTTGATCAACATTTCCGAGATTTGAGATAATGTGCTTTTTGGCATCACGAGAAAGCTGCTTCCAATATTTATCAACCCAATTAAGAAGCTGATCACCAACAAATTGCCCAACAACTCCTGCGACCGCGCCCTCAGCAAAATTGTCAATAACATCATAAATTGAGTCGATATCGCCACCGATCCAAGCGCCTACTGCATTTCCAACACCGCCCATAATAGCAGAGTTAATATAGGGGTTTCTAAATACCGGGATTACAGAAATCAAACCCGATACACCACCGGCAACTGCGGAGATGATAATATCCTCAACATCGCCACCTTTTGCAGCTTCAATAATGCCGCTAACTAAGGCACCAACAACAAAGCCTATTACGAGGGAAGTGAATAGGCCGCGTCCTTCTGAATCCAAATAGATGACGGGGCAGTTGTCACAATATGCATACTGATTGTAAGTGGTTACGCTAGCGTTGGCATCAAACACTCTATCCGCATTAACAAATCTGCCCAAGTTAGGGTTGTAATATCTACTTCTGAGATAATACAGTCCCGTCTCTTCGTCATAGACATATCCGCGATACCGGAACGGATTGAGCGTCCCCAGCGTCTCCGCAAAAGTCCCACTCTTGCCAATCGGCGCACCCCAAGCATCGTACACATAGCTAACAACAACATTTCCAGCCGCATCGAGAATAGCAATCACATCGCCCTGCAAGCTCTTGACATACGCATAGGGAACATTATTGTAAACAACCACCGCCGGACGGTTCTGCGCATCGTAGAAGAAGTGCAGCTCATCGTCGCCGCGCTTCATATGCACAACATTCTTTCCATGCAGGGTATGGTCTGTTACCACCCCATTTACTGTCTTTTTCACCCGCAACCCGTTTTCATTATACACAAACTGGGCGTCGGTGTCAATGCTCTGCATCCGCGCAAGCTGCCGCCCATTTTCCCATGTGTACGTCCACTTACCGTCATTCAGCGGGGTGCCAATGACACAGAAAAGGCCACCCGGCAATGCCGGATGACCAAGGAACTTCAGTGCTTTAACTATCGATTGACGTGTTGTGTTAGTTCATTTGTTATGGGATATGCCACTTACTCCCACCATTCGCCATTCGGATCTCGAACTTGATACTCATCCAAAGTTTCAAAATGAGTGGCAGGGTTCACTGTGATAATGCTGCATTCTTCCGGAAAGGCATTGTAGCCAACAAATTGAACAGACTCAGAAAGTGTAACCTCTGTCAGCTCCCAATTGTAATAGAAAGCATACTCTCCTATATACTCAACGCCGTTCGGGATACTGATGCTTGTAAAAGCACAGTCAACGAAACAATACGCAGGTATTTGAGTGATGGTAGATGGAATAGCAAGTTCTTTTATTCCTGTTGCGTTGAAACTATACGGGCTCAAAGTGGCGAGCTTTGCAGGCAAAACTACATTTTCCAAATCAGGAAGATCATAAAAGACACCAGTGCCGATTGCAGATATGCTATCCGGTAATACAACATCGGTCTTATCAGTTAGCCAGTTATCAAGGCACTGTTCACCCAGATACATAACCGGTGGGATTGCTTCTTCTGAACTACATGGAGAGGAATACAGCAATGTTTCTGAACGTGTATCAACGAGGAATCCCTTGTTCATGACATAAAACGGATTGCCTTGAGGGAATGTAATCTCCGCTTTGACATGAAACATACTTCCTTCGGAAATTGTTTCCAGAGTGGATGGTAAGCAAATGATGCTCGCCTCGCAACAATCCGTGAATGCGTCGTCTTCGAGGAAAACAACACCTTCAGGGATGACAATTTCAAGAGGGTCAGTAATAGGCTCGCTTTGACTGGAGGCAAACGTCCCAGAGCCTATTCCAATTACTGGCTTTCCACCAAGCGTGTTGGGCACTATCAATGTAGAAAGCGGCAACTTCTCTCCTGAATTTTCCCAGTCGACCAGTACTGCACCTTCATTGGTCATGTAGTAAGAAAAATCGCCTTCTGTATAAGTTATATCTTCTGAAACTGCGGTGTTAGAAAGGAAGAACAGAATCAAAAAACTTAGAATAGTTAATTTCATTCACTACACCCCTTTTGCGCAAAATGATAAGTTGGTAAAAACAAGAATCACGGTTTACTCGTAGAAATCATCAAGTTCATCTCTGACACGCCAGAGAGTCGGAGCTTCCTCCTGTGTACCGAGACCAGCTGGCCACGCGATATATTCGAAGCGGCGACAGAGTTCTTCATACGTAATGTCCTCCGAAAGAATTCCTTCTTCCGTTCCTGCAGCATGATTGATTGTGAGCATACCATTACTAAGGCGTGCAGCAAATGTTGCTCCGTGACCGTGTTCTGCCCCATTATATCCAGCAGTGCGAAGGAAGCACTCAATGAAGTAATGTGTCACATTCTTCGAACGTAAATACGATATGCATGGAATGATCAATATAAAACGCTTTCTTCTCTGATTCAACGAGCGCCCAACCATTAAAAAACGGTGATACTGAATCCCATATGCAGGGGCATACCACATTGCCGGATAAATCGGCATATCCCCAGCATTCTTGTTGGTCTTTGACTATTATTAGCTGTTCATATACATTACATCCCCGCTCACTATCAATGAATAACTTCCGCTCTGGCTCGATAATATCTGTTCCCAACCGATTGATTAAACTTGTACCTTCGTCATTTGTAACGAGAATTAGCTCATTTGTAAAATAGGACAATTCGGAATGGCAGTCAAATTCCCGAAGCGTATGACCGTCTTCGTCAATCAGTAAAGGTTGTTGTTCCAGACTTACCGCAAAAGAAATTCCATTGAACCAGTATTCATTATCATATTTAGGAGAACAGCATATATTGCCCATTCTGTCAATATGTCCCCATTTCCCGTCTTGTAAAAAAGATGCATAGCCATTCAAATGCGTGGAAACATCCTCGTATTGTGGGGAAATTATACAATTCCCGTTATAGTCAGCAAATCCAAAGAGACCACTTTCTTTGTCGCGTACAGTGATCAAATCGCCTAAGCTTACAGGAACAAGTTCATCTGGAAGCGGAACAATATCTCCTTTTTCATTAAAAACAATATATGTGTCATCCCGCTGATCAATAGTATATCCACCAACAAAACCGCTAAAACATTCGCCGGTAAACACATAAGGAATTTGAAGTTCTCCATTTGTTGTATTGACATACCCATAGTATGTTCCATCAATGGACACCCGCACAAGATCAGACTCTTCACAACAATACCATATATCTTGATTTCGGTGAAAGATAAATCCTGAAAAATATCCAGTTGTCACATCAAAAAATCCCACGCCCTCTTCATTCTGAAGCCAATATATACCTGTATGCATACCGCCACAGTATACACCGTTTTGACTTTCTTCAATGCCACCAATAAACCGCATTACATAATTTCCGTTTATATCAATTATTCCATATTCTTGCGTTTGACGGTCTATCATTACAGACGCATAGCCTCTGCCACGGAATTCACCTGCATCTTCCCATTGACAAGGAATTATTATTTTTCCGCTATCATTTACATATCCATAATATCCATTTTGGAAAATGAGGTGCGGATAGACTTGTGCTGAATTCTCTTCGCAGATGACGGTCAAGCATGTTTGATGGCAAAGCAGAAAGACAAATAGAAATACAACCATCAAATTCTTAATACCTTTGAAAAACATGATGATCACCTCATTCTATGTAAAATCACTTATACAGATACCATTTGTTGTTCGGATCAAGCATAAATGCATCTGAACCCTTCGTGTAATCCGGATGACCAAACGCATCCCAATGCCCAATTTCATCCAAAGCCGTTATATTAGGCCCTGCATTAGAATCATCCATGAAGACGGCTGTAGTGATTGTTTTCGCTTCGGTTGCTATATTTGCCACACTAGTAGATTGAAACACTGCCAGTCGGTATCCTTTTCCATCTCCAAAATCGTACATGATAACCAAACCGCAATGACTTGTCCCTTGATAAATCTCCATTCCTGGTTGTAACTGATTTAAGTCAGTAAGTTCTTGCAAATCAGGGCAAGAAGCTCTTCGTTTTCCAGCGCTATTTCCACCGCCTAATATTCCCCTTAGAAGTGATGCGCAGCATACTCGAATAACCTGCTTTTTTTTGTAAATGCCATACTGATATTTTCCGTTTACTTTGATTGAATATCCATACATTTCCGGATTCTCCATAATTTTATCAATAGCACGAGCCACTTCTGGAGACACACCATAGTACTTCCAAGGATCAGAAGTATTTTCAATATAGCATGACATTTCACAAAGTCGCGATGAAGTAGTCCCCTCTGTGTCCAAATTATTTATCGGTAAATTTTTGCAATAAGAAAATAGGTTCTGTAATAAAACGCTATCAGCATTCACAAACCTGCTCCGTTCCGCGTTATAATACCTACTCCTTAGATAGTACAGCCCAGTCTCTTCATCAAACACATACCCTCTATACCGGAACGGATTGAGTGTCCCCAGCGTCTCCGACAGCGCCCCATTTTTGCCAATGGGCATACCCCATGCATCATACATATAGCTAACGACAACATTCCCCGTACCGTCGAGAAGCGCAATCACATCGCCCTGCAAGCTCTTGACATACGCATACGCCGTGCCGTTGTACACCACCACCGCCGGGCGATTCTGCGCGTCATAGAAGAAATGCAGCTCATCCGCACCAGAAGTCATATGCACAACATTCTTGCCGTGCAGCGTGTACTTCGTCACCACGCCGTTGACCGTTTTCTGCACGCGCAAGCCGTCCGCGTTGTACACAAATTCAGCCGTCACGCCCGATTTCTGCATCTTTTGCAGCTGCCGGCCGTTCTGCCAAGTGTACGTCCACGTTCCGTCATGCAGCGGATTGCCAATCGCATCATAGGCAATGGCGTTCCCGTTGACCGC
>JABLTP010025981.1_pt1 | contig 15553 bp, 10 predicted proteins | sample 7160111 | NCBI WGS metagenome assembly JABLTP01 (sample SAMN14651227, study PRJNA627086) | human gut metagenome | isolation source: feces | host: Homo sapiens
AAGACATCCAGTATTATCTGCGCTTTTGGCTTAGCATCTGCCGCACCTCGCTCGCCGTATCGGCACTTAGAATTATGCGGTATTGCCTATAATATATAAACGAGGCATGTAACCAAGATGTTACAACTGTAAATGTAAAAGATTTATGTCTTTGAACAATGTTTTCAACTTTTCCACAGTGGAAACGGTGGGAAAATCTGTGAAAAACGTTGAAAACTCAGAGTTGCAAAATTGCGCAGGAATAGATGACGAAGTATCGTGTGATTATTTTGCAGAGATAGTGGAAAACTGACCGTAAACAGGAGAAATTATCCGCAAAAAATGTGGTCAATGTTGAAAACTGCCCTGTGGCAGGGTGGGAAATGGGAAACTTTTGCGGGAAATATTGTGCGCGGGAGGGAGACATGGGACGGTTGACGGGAAAATAAAGGGGGAGGGCGGGGAGTCACCCTCAAGGGGACGCTAAAATATACGGCAGGCTACCAACCAAAATTTGTTATGGCATTCACCGCGAAGCTTTCGGAACGGTCAAGACCGTTCCCTACAGAGCGTTTTATAGTGGGCAGCCAACAATAAAACAACCGGTAGGGCGGGGTGACCTGACCCCGCCGGAACTTTGCCTGGTTGCAAGTGAAAACTGGCGCAAGGAACAAGAAAAGAAAAAGCATGTGCCCCATCCCTCAAAGATGTAAGCACATGCCCGATAATTCTATTCTATCGCCATTAAAGTTTTTCGCCAGGACTTTTTTCAAAAAGGCCGCCAATCTCCCGTAAATAAAACCTCACATCTTCGGGAAGATAATGCGGATGGTGGTGCCGGTGCCGACGGTGGATTCCAGATCAATGCGCGCACCGTGCAGAACAGCGATATGCTTGACAATGGCGAGCCCCAGGCCTGTTCCGCCGGTCGCCTTGGAGCGGGATTTGTCCACTCGGTAAAAGCGCTCAAACACGCGGCTCTGGCTGTCCTGTGGGATGCCGATGCCATTGTCCTCCACGCAGAAATACGGGCAGCCGTCCGCATTGGTGCCGCAGCTCAGCTCCACATGGCCACCCGGCCGGTTGTAGCGGATGGCATTGTCGCACAGGTTGGTTACAAGCTCGGTTAACAGGTCGTGGCTGCCGCGCACCGTAACGGGCTGTACTTTGTATTGCAGCGTAATGTAGGCTTTGCGGGCGTTCACCGTCATGTTGGTGGCAACATCCTTGACCAGCACGCCAAGGTCCACCGGTACAAAATCGGCGGTGGGGCTGTTTTCCTGCTGCTTGCTCATGCCGTCCAGTTCCGAAAGCTGCAAAATATCCGATACCAGCGTGATCATGCGCTGGGCTTCCTTGTGGATACGGTGGCCAAAGGTGGGAATGTCCTCCTGTTTTGCCATGCCGTTTTCAATCAGCTCTGCATAGCCGGAAATGCTTGTCAGCGGGGTTTTCAGCTCGTGGCTGACATTAGCGGTAAACTCCCGGCGGATGGTTTCATTGTCCTCCCGCAGCTTGCGGTCAGACTGTACCGTGTGCGCCAGCGGGATCAGCTCCTCATACGGCACATTGGCCTCGATGCAGTCCAGGTGCTCCGCCATTCGGGTGATGGGCTGCACCAGATGCTTGGTAATGACCTGCGCCAGCACCAGCGCCAGAATGATGATAAGGATGCACCCGGCCACCAGAACGGGCAGCACGCGGTTGTAGCTGCTCCACATGTTGCTGGTTTCGTCCGCCAGCCGCAAAACGCTTCCGTCCGTCAGGCGCACGGCATAATAATGGGTGTCATACCCAAGGGTTGCACTGCGGCGCACGCTGGCACCAGTGCCCTCTGCCATAGCCTGCTGGATCTCTGGGCGGTTGGCATGGTTGGGCAAGGTGCTGGGATCAGCAGTGGCAGAATCGTACAAAACGGTGCCATCCTGGGCCACAAGGGTCAGACGCAGGCCGTCTGCATACTGGGCCAGCTGCTCTGGCTGTGGGTCGGCAGAATGCTCATACCCCACCGCAATAGCTTCCACCGTGCGGGAAAGGTCGGTGTCAAACTGCTCGGCAAAAGCGTGCTGGAACAGCAGCGCTGCCCCCACCACGCTGAGCAGGAGGGACAAAATACCCACAGCCATCAAAGTGGTGCGCAACAGGTGAGCCATGCTGCGCGGCGCAGTGATGTGGGCGGTTTCGGCGGTATCAGGCATCTTCCCCGGCCTCCGTGCCCTTGGCGGACAGTTTGTACCCCACCTTGCGCACGGTGCAGATGGCGTCCCCGGCGTGGCCCAGCTTTTGGCGCAGGGTCCGCACGTGCATGTCAATGGTGCGGCTTTCCAACAGGTCGTCGGTATCCCACACGGCTTTCATGATGCGCTCGCGGGCCAGAACTTCTTCGGGATGCTCCAAAAAGAAATGCAGCAGCGAATATTCCTTAAAGGTCAGCTCCACCGGCTCACCGTCCACCGTAACGGTGCGGGCAACGTCATCCAGCGTGATGTCTCCAAACCGCAGGATGGTGGTGCTGGCTGGTGCGGTGCTGGCGCGGCGCAGCACCGCCTTGACGCGGCTGATGAACTCCATAATGCCGAACGGCTTGCAGAGGTAATCGTCTGCACCGTGGTCCAGCCCTTTTACCACATCAATCTCGCTGGTTTTGGCTGTGACCATGATGACTGGTACGGTGCGGGTCGCGGCGGTCTCCCGCAGGCGGCCCAAAATCTGGTAGCCGTCCTCATCGGGCAGCATAACGTCCAGAATCACCAGGTCGGGCACGGTCTCCCGCACGGCAGCCCAGAAGGAAGCCCCGTCCTCAAACCCGCGGACGGTGTACTGGTTGGTTTGCAGAGCATACTGCTCCAGCTCACGGATGGATGCGTCATCTTCAACAATATAGATCATAAGATCCTCCAAACAAACAGGCCGAAACCTGCGATGTGCCACAGGTCCCGGCCCATTTTACAGGGGAAAGCCCTGCGATAATTATTTTTTCTGCTCCGGTGCAGCGGCAGTTCCGCTGGGGCCGGGCTCAAAGGTATAGCGGCCGCGGTAGCGCTCATAGCGCTTTTCAAAACTGGGGCTTTCACCGTTTTTGATGTGGTTCAGGTATTCATGGGTATCAAAGCGGTCCTCCGATACTTCAATCATGGCAACGGCAATGTTGGAGCAGTGGTCCGCAATGCGCTCATAGTTGGTTAGCAGATCATCCAGCACAAAACCGTACTCAATGGTGCAGGCGCCGGCCTGCAGGCGGGCAATATGGCGGGTTTTGACTTCGCGCACCAGGCCGTCCACAACCTGCTCCAGCGGCTCGATCTTGCCGGCGGCGTAACAGTCGTTCTTCTGGAACGCATCCACGGTGCGGTTCACGATATCCTGAACGGCGGCCTCCAGAACGGAAAGATCGTCGATCGCTTCGTGGCTGAAGTGGATGGATTTTTCCTGAATTTCCTGCCCGGCCTTGAGCAGGTTGACCGAGTGGTCAGAGATGCGCTCCAGGTCATTGATGGTGTGCAGCAGGGTGTTGATGGTGCGGTTGTCCTCGCGGGAAAGTGCCTTGGCACTCAGCTTGACCAGATAGGTACCCAGAACGTCCTCGTAATGGTCCACAGCGTCTTCCTTGCGGTTCACCTCGTCGGCAATGGCTTCATCCCACTTGTGGGTCAGGGACATGGCCTGCAGCAGGGAGGTGCGGCAGATCTCGGCCATATCGCCGCCGGTCAGCATAGCGCGGCCAACGGCAACGGACGGGGTGGAAAGCAGGCGTTCGTCCAGCAGGGAATGCTGCTCGCCCGCCTGATCCTTGCTGTCCGGCACGGTCAGGATGGCCAGCTTTTCCAGCACGCGGTTGAACGGCAGCAGGATGGCGGTGGTCACAATGTTGAATATCGTGTGCACAATGGCAATGCCAAAGGTGTTGGCGGTTTCGTTGTAGAACGAGAATCCCAACAGCGCATGCAGCCCGTAAAAACCGCACAGGAACACCAGCGTGCCGATGAGGTTAAAGTACAGATGAACAAATGCGGTGCGCTTAGCATTTTTGTTGGCACCGGCAGAGGAGATCAGCGCGGTAACGGTGGTGCCGATGTTCTGGCCCATGATGATGGGAACCGCCGCCGCATAGGTGACGGCACCGGTGGAGGTGAGGGCCTGCAAAATACCCACCGAAGCGGAGGAAGACTGCAGCACAGCCGTCAGCACGGCACCGGCCAGCACGCCCAGAACCGGGTTTTTGAAGCTCAGAAACAGGTCCATGAACCAGGGCTCATCGGCCAGAGGACTCATGGCGGTGGACATGGTGTTCATACCGGCCATCAGGACGGAAAAGCCCACCATGATCTTGCCCACGCCGCTGCTGCGGTCCTTATCCTTGCCCAGCATATAAAGGAAGATGCCGATAAAGCCAAGGATGGGGGCCCACGCGTTGGGGTTCAGCATCTGGATGGCGAAGGAATCACCCTCCAGGCCTGAAAGCGAGAGCAGCCAGCCGGTAACGGTGGTACCGATGTTGGCGCCCATGATGACGCCGATGGCCTGGTGCAGCTCCATCAGGCCGGAGTTGACAAAGCCGACCGCCATAACGGTGGTGGCACCGCTGGACTGGATCACTGCAGTGATGACCATGCCCAGCAGCAGCCCGCGCACCGGGCTGGCCGTCATTTTGGAAAGGATGCCTTGCAGTTTGCTGCCAGCGGTCTGCTCAAGGGCTTTGCCCATGAGGTCCATGCCGTAAAGGAACATGGCAATACCGCCCATCAGCGTGAACACATTAAAAATGCTCATACAGGGGGTTACACTTCCATTTCTCTTTTGTTATGTTTTCATTGTTGGGTGCAGCCGCACCCGGAGCAAAACCGAATCAAATCGTTTTGCACATGCCCACAATGGCACTATACTGTTACCTATTATAATAGAAAACAGGGCTTTATGAACACCAAAAGTCAGTAAAAGAATTGTAAAGACTGTGTAAAATGTCGAATCAACGCAAGAAAACTGCTAAAATTGGCACATTGTAAAAATTTGGCGTATTGATTTTGGGCAACTTTACACAAACTTTGCAAAAGGAAAGTTTCCATTACCAAAGCTTTACCCGGATTGTACTGCACTATGGTCGATACTGGGGAAACAGCGCGGTACAATAAATACGCACTCAGGAAGAACGAATAGGAAAACACGAACCCCTGAGCGAATGTGTGAGATAGAATAACAGATACAATTAAGGGAGAAGAAAGTTTATGTTAAAGCGTAATGTTTCCGTTGCAGTTACTGCTGCTCTGGCTCTCAGCCTGGCCGCCTGTGGTTCCAGCCCGGCATCCTCCGCTGCTTCCAGCGAAGCAGTTTCCAGTGAGGCCGTCTCCAGTGAGGCTGCTTCCAGTGAAGCAACTGCTGCACCGGCTGCCGGCGATTTCGATGTCGATCAGGACATCACCGTGATTTCCCGTGAGGATGGCTCCGGCACCCGCGGCGCTTTCATCGAGCTGACCGGTGTGGAAGCCAAGAACGATGCAGGCGAAAAGGTTGACAACACCACCGAGGCGGCTGCCATCCAGAGCTCCACCAACGGTGTTCTGACCGCTGTTTCCAACGATGAGACCGCAATCGGCTACATCAGCCTGGGTTCTCTGAACAATGATGTCAAGGCTGTCACCGTGGAAGGCGTTGCCCCCAGCGCTGACACCGTGAAGGATGGTACTTACACCCTGGCTCGTCCGTTCAACATCGTTACGAACGGCGAAGCTGCCGACCCCGTTGCCGTGGACTTCATTGCTTACTGCATGAGCACCGACGGTCAGGCCCTGGCCACCGAGGAAGGTTACATCGGCGATGTTGGCGCTGATTACACCAGCACCCAGCCCGCAGGCAAGATCGTGGTTGGCGGTTCTTCTTCTGTTTCCCCGCTGATGGAAAAACTGATCGAAGCGTATAAGACCGTGAACCCCAACGCAACCCTGGAACTCCAGACCACCGACTCCACCACCGGCGTTTCCGGCGCACTGGATGGCACCTACACCATCGGTATGGCCAGCCGTGAGCTGAAAGATTCTGAGGTTGAGGGCGGCGCAAAGGCGACTGTCTTGGCAAAGGATGGCATTGCTGTTATCGTCAGCAACGACAACCCCATTGATAACCTGACCGTTGACCAGATCAAAGGCATCTACACCGGCGAGCTGACCACCTGGGCAGACGTTCAGTAATCCCCCTTTCTAAAAAAGACGGCTGTTGCGGCGGCAAAAGGCGGCAACGGCCGTTTTTTGAAAGTCATCGGTATATAGTTCCTGAGCAAAGACAGGAGAGTATGGGAAAATGAAAACAACAACTTCGCACCTGAAAGAGATCGTCATGCAGGGTGTATTTACCGCCTGCGCGTGCATCTCCATTCTGGCCGTGGCGCTGATCTGCATCTTCTTATTTGCAAACGGCCTGCCCACCATTTTTGAGATCGGCCCCCTCAAGTTCCTGCTTGGCACCACCTGGAAACCCGGCAACAACCTGTACGGCATCCTGCCCATGATCCTGGGGAGCATCTATGTCACCGCAGGCGCGATCATTGTGGGGGTGCCCATTGGGCTGCTGACGGCCATCTATATGTCCCGCTTTGCATCGCCCCGTATCAACAAGGTGCTGTTGCCGGCGGTACAGCTGCTGGCCGGTATCCCCTCGGTCGTGTACGGCTTCTTCGGCATGATCGTTATGGTCCCGGTGGTGCAGGCTATGGTCAAATCGGACTTTTTCAAAACTGTGCTGCACGTGAAAAGCGGCAAGGGCATGAGCCTGTTTACCGCCAGCCTGCTGCTGGGCATCATGATTTTGCCCACCATCATCACGGTCAGCAAAACCAGCCTGGACGCTGTGCCCCAAAGCTATTACGAGGGCAGCCTGGCTCTGGGGGCTACCCATGAGCGCAGCGTGTTTTGCGCGGTGCTGCCCGCCGCCAAAAGCGGCGTAATGTCCGCTGTAATCCTGGGTGTTGGCCGCGCCATCGGCGAAACGATGGCCGTTGTGATGGTTGCCGGCAACCAGACCTGGATGCCCAAGGGCTTGTTCCAGGGGCTGCGCACGATGACCTCCAACATCGTCATCGAGATGGGTTACGCTGCAGACCTGCACCGCGAAGCGCTGATCGCAACCGGCGTTGTGTTGTTCGTTTTCATTCTGCTGATCAATCTCTGCTTTAGTTTGGTAAAGGGGGGCGAAAAGAATGGCTGATTTTGCTGCAACCGCCGGTAAAACCGATGATATGACCCACGCAAATGCGAAAATCGTTCCCCCCGCCCGCCACGAAAACCGCATGGCGGCCCGCGCGTATGCCCTTGTCATGCGCTGGCTGGTGCGGCTGGCGGCCCTGATTACCGTGGCGATCCTTGTGTTCCTGATCGGCTATATCCTGGTCAACGGTATTCCCAACCTCAAGCCGTCCCTGTTTGAGTGGACCTATAATTCCGACAACGTATCCCTGATGCCCGCGCTTATCAATACCATTCTGATGACGGCGTTCTCGCTGGCCATTGCCACACCGCTGGGCATTTTTGCTGCGGTCTGGCTGGTGGAATACGCCAAACGCGGCAGCAAGCTGGTCAAGGTGGTGCGCATCACCACCGAAACGCTGCAGGGCATCCCCTCCATCGTATACGGTCTGTTCGGTATGCTGTTCTTTGTCATGCAGCTCAAATGGGGCTACAGCCTGATCGCCGGTGCCTTCACGCTGGCCATCATGGTGCTGCCGGTCATCATGCGCACCACCGAGGAAGCGCTACTTGCAGTGCCGGATTCTTACCGCGAGGGCAGCTTTGGCCTGGGGGCTGGCAAGCTGCGCACCGTATTCACCATTGTGCTGCCCAGCGCCATGCCGGGCATCCTGTCCGGCGTGATTTTGGCAACGGGCCGCATTGTGGGCGAAACCGCGGCCCTGATCTACACGGCCAGCACCGTTGCCGCCGTGCCCGCCAGCGTGTTCAGCTCCACCCGTACCCTTGCCACCCATATGTATCTGCTTTCCAACGAGGGCCTGCATATCAATGAAACCTACGGCACTGCCGTGGTGCTGTTGATCCTGGTGCTGTTCATCAACAGCCTGTCCAGCTTTATTGCCGGCCGCCTTGCCAAAAAGTAATGCCGAAAGGAACTGCATGATGAATAAATTCGAAGTTAAAAACATGGACCTGTATTACGGCAGCTTCCATGCACTGAAAAATATCAATATTGCCATCCCCGAAAAAGAGATCACGGCGTTCATCGGTCCTTCCGGCTGCGGCAAGTCTACTTTCCTGAAGAGCCTGAACCGCATGAACGACCTGGTGGAAGGCTGCCGCATTTCCGGCGATATCCTGCTGGACGGTGTGGATATCTATAAGGATAAGATGGATGTCAATGTGCTGCGCAAGCGGGTTGGCATGGTGTTCCAGAAGCCCAACCCCTTCCCGATGAGCATTTATGATAACATCGCCTACGGCCCCCGCACCCACGGTGTGCGCAGTAAGGCGCAGCTGGATAAAATTGTGGAAAAAAGCCTGCGCGGCGCTGCCATCTGGGACGAAGTGAAGGACCGCCTGAACAAAAGCGCGCTGGGCATGTCCGGTGGCCAGCAGCAGCGTTTGTGCATTGCCCGCGCCCTGGCGGTGGAGCCGGAAGTTCTGCTGATGGACGAACCGACCTCCGCCCTGGACCCCATCTCCACCTCCAAGGTGGAAGAGCTGGCTCTGGAATTAAAAGATCGCTACACCATCGTAATCGTGACCCATAACATGCAGCAGGCCGCCCGTATTTCAGATAAGACGGCGTTCTTCCTGCTGGGTGAGCTGGTGGAAATGGGCGATACGGAACGCCTGTTCTCCACCCCTGTGGACAAGCGCACGGAAGATTATATTTCCGGCCGTTTTGGTTGATCGGAGGAGCAATACCATGCCTAGTGTGCGTAAATCTTATGATGAAGAGCTTTTGCAGCTGGATACCTTGCTGGCCCGCATGGGTCACGAAGCCGGTGCCGCCATTGAAAGCGCACTGACTGCCCTGCGCAATGATGATATTGAACTGGCCCGCAGCGTGGTTGCGCGGGACAGCCAGATCGACGCAAGCGAACACGAGATCGAACACCGCTGCCTGCAGCTGCTGCTGCGCCAGCAGCCGGTGGCTTCGGATCTGCGCAAGGTCAGTACAGCCCTGAAAATGGTAACGGATGTGGAGCGTATCGGCGACCAGGCCAGCGATATTGCGGAGCTGGTACTGCACCTGCACTCCAAATCCACCGATGCTGTGGGCGTGCTGGAAGATATCCTGAAAATGGGCGATGATGTGTTGAAAATGGTCAAGCGCTCCATTGCTGCCTATGTGCAGGTGGACCTTGCCGTTGCCGCGGAAGTGATCGCCCATGATGATGTCATCGACGCCGCGTTCAGGCGCATCAGCAGCGAAATTGCCCAGTACATTGCCGCCCGCCCCACCGAAGCAGAGACCGCGCTGGATCTGTTTATGGTGACCAAATATCTGGAACGCCTTGGTGACCACGCCGTGAACGTGGCCGAATGGGTCGAATTCTTAAAGACCGGCGTTCACAAATCCCGCAAGATCGTGTGATCTTGCCCGGCGGCGTGTGAGGCCGCTCCAAGGTGAACCTGAAGCCAACGGCTTGGATTTTGAATTTTCAGGTACACCCAATAACATTGCCATTCTCTTTTTTATGTTTTCCTATACCGCACCAAAGGGCCAGCACTGCACGCTGGCCCTTTGGTGTTTTTATGTGTAGACTGCTGGGAATGAAACCTGGCAGAAAAGTAGAAGAAGCAATGCAGAGTGTGTTATACTGGAAAGGACAAATCGAAAACGGCTGCACAATATGAGCACTGAGATGAGATTTTGAAAGAAAAGACCGCACACCTCTTTATAACCCAAAAGCCCAAAGCGGCACGGTTCACTTAACCGGCAACTTTGGGCTTTTGCTGTTTTATCAGAGAAAAAATTACGCGCTTACATCTTCAAACTGGCTGTTGTACAAATCGGCGTAGAACCCGCCAGCGGCCAACAGGTCGTCGTGGGTGCCCTGCTCCACAATGTCACCATCCCGCATGACTAAAATCAGGTCGGCGTCCTTGATGGTGGAAAGCCGGTGGGCAATCACAAAGCTGGTGCGGCCGCGCATCAGGTTGTCCATGGCGGTCTGGATGCGCTGTTCGGTGCGGGTGTCCACACTGCTGGTGGCTTCGTCCAAAATCAAAATTTTGTTGTCTGCCAGAATGGCGCGGGCAATCGTCAGCAGCTGTTTCTGGCCCTGGCTCACGTTGGAAGCATCCTCGTTCAACTCCATCTGGTAGCCGCCGGGCAGCGTGCGGATAAAGTGGTCGGCACAGGCGGCCTTGGCGGCGGCGATGACTTCCTCATCGGTGGCATCCAGGCGGCCATAGCGGATGTTTTCCATAATGGTGCCCTGGAACAGCCAGGTATCCTGCAATACCATGCCAAAGCCTTCGCGCAGGGCGCTGCGGTCAAAGTCCTTTACGTTGTGGCCGTCCAGCGTAATGGCGCCGGAGTTGACATCGTAAAAGCGCATCAGCAGCTTGACCATGGTGGTTTTGCCTGCGCCGGTGGGGCCGACAATGGCAACTTTCTGGCCGGGTTTTACATCGCAGCTGAAATCCCGGATAACAGTCTTTTCCGGCGTGTAGCCAAACTTGACATGGTCAAAGGTGACCTGGCCGTCAATGCAGGCGGGGTCTGCCCGGCGGGCGGGGTCAGCGTTCTGTTCTTCTTCCGGCTCACCCAAAAATTCAAACACGCGCTCCGAAGCCGCCGCCATACTTTGCAGCATGTTGCTGACCTGGGCCAGCTGCTGGATGGGCTGGGTGAAGTTGCGCACATACTGGATGAACGCCTGGATGTCACCAATGGTGATGATGCCGCGCGCGGCAAAAATGCTGCCGGAAACGGCCACTGCTACATAGCCCAGGTTGCCCACAAAGGTCATGATGGGCTGCATCAGGCCGGAAAGGAACTGGCTTTTCCAGGCGGATTCAAACAGGCGGTTGTTGGCTTCGTCAAAATCATTCAGAACGGCATCTTCGCGGTTGAACGCTTTGACCACATTGTGGCCGGAATATACTTCCTCCACCTGGCCGTTCACGGAGCCCAGAACTTTTTGCTGGGCGCGGAAATATTTCTGGCTGAACCTGACCACCAACAGCACCAGCGCCATCGAGACCGGCAGGATCAAAATGGCAATCAGCGTCATCGTGGGGCTGATGGTCAGCATCATGATGAGCACGCCGATCATGGTGGGAATGCTGGTGATCAGCTGGGTAATGCTCTGGTTCAGGCTCTGGCCCAGGGTGTCAACATCGTTGGTAATGCGGGAAAGTACCTCGCCTACGGTGCGCTTTTCAAAATAGGCAAGGGGCAGGCGGTTGATCTTTTCGCTGATCTGGCGGCGGAAGTCATAACACATCTTCTGCGAAAGCCCGCTCATGATCCAGCTCTGGCAGAAACTGAACGCAGCGGAAACCAGATACATGACCAGCAGGATCAGCAGGATTTTGCCGATATAGCCAAAGTCAATGCTGCCGGTGCCCCGCAGCTTGGCCACCCAGCCGGTGGCCAGGGCAGTGGTGGCTTTGGCCAGCACCTTGGGGCCTGCAATATTAAAAATCGTGGAAAGAACGGCAAAAACAATCACGGCAATCAGGCGGAACTTGTAGTGCCCCAGCTCTGCCAGCAGGCTGCGCATGGTGCCCTTAAAGTCTTTTGCCTTTTGGGTCGTCATTCGTCCGGGATGCGGCATCAGGCTTCCCCTCCTTTCAGGTCCAGCTCTTTGTTGCTCAGCTGGCTGCGGGCAATTTCCTGGTAAGCCGGGCAGCTTTCCATCAGCTGGGCGTGGGTGCCCTTGCCCACAATGCGGCCATCTTCCAGAACCAAAATCTGGTTGGCGTGCAGCACAGTGGAAATGCGCTGTGCCACAATAATCACGGTGGCGTCGCCGGTTTCGGCTTTCAGCGCGCGGCGCAGGGCAACATCAGTCTTGTAGTCCAGCGCGGAGAAGCTGTCATCAAACAGGTAGATCTTCGGGTGTTTGGCAATGGCGCGGGCGATGGAAAGCCGCTGCTTCTGCCCGCCGGAAACGTTGGTGCCGCCCTGGGCAATGGGGCTTTCGTACCCCTCCGGCTTGGCGGAGATGAACTCTTCCGCCTGGGCAATGCGGGCGGCGGTGCGCACATCGGCATCGGTGATGTTCTCGCCGCCGAATTTCAGGTTGGAATCAATCGTGCCGCTGAACAGTACGCCCTTTTGCGGCACATAACCCAAAAGGCCGCGCAGGGTGCTCTGTGGCATCTGGCGCACATCCACGCCGTCTACCGTCACGCTGCCGCCGGTCACATCATAAAAACGGGTGATCAAATGCAGCAAACTGGTTTTGCCGCAGCCGGTGGAGCCGATAATGGCCGTGGTCTGGCCGGGGTTGGCGACAAAATCAATATCGTGCAGGGCGTCCTCGCTGGAGCCGGGGTAGGTAAAGTTGACATGATGGAATGCGACTTCGCCGTTCCAGTGGTGCTGATTGAGGTCAGCGGGGATGGCTTCCGGCACCGGGTCATGGATGGCCGGCTCGGTGGTCAGCACTTCGTCAATGCGGTCCGCGGCAACGCCGGCACGGGGCAGCATCACGGCAACCATCGTCAGCATCAGGAAGGACATCACGATCTGCATCGTGTAGGTGATAAAGGCGATCATGCTGCCCACCTGCATGGTGCCGGCATCAATCTGTTTGCCGCCGAACCAGACGATCAGCAGGGAAGTGCCGTTCATAATCAGGGTCATAAAGGGCATCATGGCGGCCATTACCCGGTTGGTGAACAGCTGGGTGCGCATCAGGTCGGTGTTGGCAGCGTCAAAGCGTGCTTCCTCGTGCTGTTCGCGGCTGAATGCGCGGATGGGCATAATGCCGGTCAAAATCTCGCGGGATACCAGGTTCAGCCGGTCCACCAGCTTTTGCATGATCCTGAACTTGGGCATGGCAAACTGCATCAATACCGTAATCAGCGCCAGCAGCAAAGCGACGGCCAGCACAATGATCCAGGTCAGGCTGGAACCCGCCTGCGCCACATGGATGATGCCACCAATGCCAAGGATGGGGGCATACGCCACCATGCGCAGCAAAATTACGCAGGTCATCTGGATCTGCTGTACATCGTTGGTGGTGCGGGTGATGAGGGATGCGGTGGAAAACTTGTCCGTTTCAGAGGCAGAAAAGCTGACCACCCGGCGGAACACACCGCGGCGCAGATCCCGCGCAATGGCAGCCGCCACGCGGGAAGCAAGCAGCCCCACCAGAACCGCGGCGGCAACCATCAACAGGGTCAGCCCCAGCATCCGGCCGCCGGTCTGCATCAGGTAGTTCATCTGTACCGCATCGCTGATGCCAAGGGCCTGATATTCCAGCCCCACCAGCAGCACTGCCTGGGCTGAAAGCCCGCTCAGCTCACTTTCGCCGGCCTGACCCATGGCTGCGGCCAGCTGGGCCTGTACGGCATCCCGGCTGAAACCGGGCATCTGGGTCATGGCCGCAAACTGGGCGGTAACGGTATCCAGCGCGGCGGCATCCGGGGCGTTGCCCTCCCCGGCTGCCTGAGCGGAAGCCAGATAGAGCACAATATCCGGGGTGGAAAATACCGCCGCCAGCGTATCCCGGTCCGCATCGGCCCGCAGCAGGCGGACCGTATAGGGGGATGCGAGCTTTTTCTGTAAGCTGGTAGCGGAGGAGAGTGCGTTGTCGGTGCCGCCCGGCTGGGTGTAAGCGGCTTCCACCGTAGCGGCGTCCGCGTCCGTCATCAGCAGCTCCAGCACCTGCAGGGTGGAATCCCGCACTACTTCTGGCACAGCGTCCGCAATGCCGGACTGTTGGATGCCGGTATCCACAATTTTGCTGGTGTAGTCCGGCAGGGTCAAATCGCCGTATGCCTGCACCAACAGCAGGGCAATAATAACAAGGCAGGCCGCCCAGTGTTTGGCCAGATGTTTGAAAATTTTTGTCATGGCATCTTCTCCTTTTCGGCCAGCAGCTTTTCGTTCTGGCGCTCAATGGCCTGCAGCAGGGTTTCGGCATCCTTTGCAAACTGCTGGCAAAATTCTTCGCCCAGGTCATCCATAATGCCGGTGATGTAATCATTCAGACGGCTTTCGCAGATCAGGCGGGATTCCTCCCCTTTTGGGGTGATGCGCACCAGAGTGCGGCGGCGGTCATTGGGATCGGTCTGGCGCTGGGCCAGGCCATCCTGCTCCAGTGTGCGCAGTCCGCGGGAAATCGCCGGCAGCGGCTGCTTGAAAATCTCCGCCAGGTCCGAAACATACACGGCACCATCCTGGCCGCGCACCTCAATGGCGTGGTTCAGCCCTTCCAGAATGCCAAGATGCAGCTTGGGGGCGTTGGCAAGGCTTAAAGACGCCCCGCGGCGCACAGACTTTTTCAGCCGGTCAAGATAGCGCATCACGGCTTTGCTGCGCTGGGCACCAATATGTCCCTCCATAAAGGTTCTCCTTTCTGTTATTATATGTAAATAGTTGGCATGTGTTAAGTATATGAGAACAGTATAGCCCCGCAGCCGAAAAAATGCAACGGCTGCGGGGCTGTGTTTTAAATTTGTTTACAAACTACTTATAAATCAAAGTCACCGGTAAACAGCTGCACCCAGTAGGGGTGGCCGTCCACCATGGTGTAGCCAACGCCGATGCAGTCAAAGTTTTCGCTCAGGATGTTGGCGCGGTGGCCGGAGCTGTTCATCCAGTCGTTCATCACGATCTCCGGGGTTCTCTGGCCCATGGCAATGTTTTCGCCGGCATAGCCATAGTCAATGCCCAGGTGCCACAAAATGGTAAAGCATTCAGAACCGTTGGGGCGGGTGTGGCTGTATCGCTGGGAAAGCTCCTTGGCGCGGGCTGCTGCGGCAACCATCAGGCCATCGTGCTTGAGCAGGGGCTGCAGCCCGCGGGAGGTGCGTTCCTGGTTGACCAGCTCGATCACGCGGTCTGCCATGGCTTCCTCACTGGTCGTAATGCTGGCCTGCATCACGCCGGTATCAACATCAAAAAGGTACAGATTGCCGTCGATCGTCACAATGCCTTTGGCCATGGTGCCGTACACCTGGTCAAAGTAATAGGTGCCGTCATTGTTGGTATCCCAGCCTTTTACCATGTGGCCGTTGGCGTCATACCGCACCCACTTGCCGGTGCCGTCTGCGTTTTCGGCCCAGTCGCCGGCTTCGGATTCCTGGTATACATCCTTGCTGACGGTTTTAGCACCCTGCTGCACGTTATCCAGCCAGTACCAGGCATCGGAGGCCGGATCATAGATTTCTTTGCCGCGGTAGGCTGCATTATTGGGATCATAACCCTGGCGCTTGCCAGCCTCGTACCAGTAATCTTTGCCGTCCATGCTGTGCCACATCAGGTTGCAGCCAATGCCGGTGTTGGTATCAAAGCTGCAGGGCAGGTTGTCCACCACAATATCGCCCTTGGCCATGGCGCCGGTGATCAGATCAAAGTAATAGGTGCCGTCATCGTTGGTATCCCAACCTTTAATCATATGGCCGTTTGCATCGTAGCGCACCCA
>JABLTP010064736.1_pt1 | contig 15405 bp, 10 predicted proteins | sample 7160111 | NCBI WGS metagenome assembly JABLTP01 (sample SAMN14651227, study PRJNA627086) | human gut metagenome | isolation source: feces | host: Homo sapiens
CCTCTATCCCCGGTTCAAATCCGGGTGGCACCTCTTAGAAAGCCCTGGAAAGATGAATTTCCAGGGCTTATTTTTCCTATAAAAATGTACTTGCTGAAGACAGACTTCTGGAAGATCGGACAGCATCCTTTCCTGATGCTGTCCGACAGATCAGGAATTTTTTTCCGTAAGCAGGATTCGTTTACGATTATAAACCAGATGAAGATACATGGCATCCTGAGCACGCAAAGCGTCATGCTCTGCTATGGCAGCTCCTTATACAGGAATCCGTTTTATGCCTACCGGCGGGATCAATGCGAAAAACCTTGAGGACTATCTTTCCTGTGACAAAATCCTCTGCTGCGGCGGAAGCTGGATGGTAAAAGGAGATCTTGTGAAGGCAGGAGAATTTGACAAAATAAGAGAACTGACAGCAGAAGCAAAAAAGCTTGCGGATTCCATAAGAAAGTAATCAAACTTAATACACATATTCAATAAAAAAAGCAGAACCCTGCACAACCAGGCAGAGTTCTGCTTTTTTGTCAATTATTGTGAAAATAGATCAATGAAGCAGGATCGGCAGAAGCTTTTTCCGCTTCAGCTGCCAGATCAGCTGCAGGACCCGCAGAAGGTTTCCGAAGATCCATTCGGTAAAGATAAAAGATCCCACCGAAGAAACCGGGAATCAGTCCGGCGTATCCACCGGCACATAAGATCACAGTCAGCTTCACCATCAGTTCTGTCTGAAGTTCCAGACAAACAAGTAATCCTGCAAGAATTCCGGCTACACTCCATCCAACTGTCAAAAGTGCAAGAAAAACAGCTGGCGCAGGGGCCTTTTTTAAATTTTGATCTAAGTGATTCCACAGTACTTTATACATAATCCATTCCTCCTGTTTTGCTGGAATTATACTTCTGCTGTTGTCAGCAACAGTCAGCCATAATATTGATTTCCTTTATCTGTCTGTATTATAGAAAAGAAATGTAAAATACAAATGCGCAGGAATGAAAAATCTTTGTAAAATATAAGTAGAAATTGCATTTTGAATTAAGAACCGATATACTTATAAATATAGTTATTGATAATATTCGATCACAGCCGAAAACATTTTTCTACAGCTGTGATACGTGAGCGAGAGAATTAAAAGGGGGCAGATAAAAGCCCCCTGAAATCATATAGAGAGTAAAGAGGAGGGGTGGAAATGGAGCATACGGAAGAATATGTGAAGCTGGAGAATGTATCCAAAATCTATGGCTCAAAAGAAGTGAAGATCATAGCTGTGGATGAGATCAGTTTCCGGATAAAAAAAGGAGAATTTGTGGTTGTGGTAGGACCAAGCGGTGCCGGAAAGACAACGGTGCTGAATATCCTGGGCGGAATGGATAAGGCCACATCCGGCAATGTCTGGATCGATGGAAAAAATATTGCAAAATATACAGACCGGCAGCTGACCGGATACCGGCGGGAGGATATTGGATTTGTATTCCAGTTTTATAATCTGGTGCCAAATCTGACTGCATTGGAGAATGTGGAGCTTGCGCTTCAGATCTGTAAGGATCCTCTGGATGCCAGGACAGTTCTGGAGGAAGTAGGGCTGAAGGAGAGACTGACCAATTTTCCGGCACAGTTATCCGGCGGTGAGCAGCAGAGAGTTTCCATAGCCAGAGCGCTGGCGAAGAATCCAAAGCTTCTGCTCTGTGATGAACCTACAGGAGCGTTGGATTATCAGACCGGCAAGGCAATCCTGAAGCTCCTTCAGGATACCTGCAGGGAACGGGGCATGACGGTTATTGTCATTACTCACAACTCTGCATTGACACCTATGGCCGACCGTGTGATCAAGATCAAAAACGGCAAGGTTTCCAGGATGACAGAAAATGCACATCCTACACCAGTGGAAGAGATTGAATGGTAGGTGACGGAATGAAAGCATTACACAAAGATTTCTGGATGGAGATCCGGAAAAGTAAAGCACGTTTTATCTCGATCTTTCTGATCGTGGCACTGGGTGTTGCATTTTTTTCCGGGATTCAGGCGTCTTCTCCGGATATGAGATATTCCGGAGATGCTTATTATGAAGCGGCAAAGCTGATGGATCTGAAGATCCAGGGAACCCTGGGACTGACTCAGCGTGATGTAAAAGCGGTATCGGATATTGACGATGTGGAACTGGCTGAGGGCAGCTACTCTACGGATGTTATGAGTGGAGAGGACGATGCCAGGAAGGTTCTTCATCTGGAATCTATCAGCAGCAATTTTAATCTACTTACAGCAGATGAAGGAAGGATACCGGAAAAAAGCGGCGAGATTTTTCTGGACAAGCCATTTGCAAAGAATCGGGGGTATAAAATCGGGGATACCATATCTGTCAGTGAGGATGGAGACAGTGAGCTTCTGAAAAAAACAACCTATACAGTTGTGGGAATCGGAAGCAGCCCTCTTTATATTTCATTTAACAGAGGAAATACGACTCTTGGATCCGGTGAGGTCAGCGGCTTCGGATACATTCTTCCTGAGGATTTTGAACAGGAAGCTTTTACCCAGATCTATATTATGGTCCATGAATCCGGGGATGTGATCAGCTATACCGATGCTTACGACAATCTTATCAGGAAAATACAGAAGCGTGTGGAAGGCATCGAAAAAGAACAGTGCAGCCTGCGCTACGATGAGATCGTCGCAGAAGCCAATGAAAAACTGGATGATGCCAGAAAAGAGCTTGAGGACGGAAAGAAGGAATCCGAGGAAAAGCTTGGCGACGCGAAGAAAAAGCTGGATGATGGGAAGAAGAAGTATGAGGATGGAAAAAAAGAGTACGAAGATGGAAAACAGCAGCTCAGTGATGCAAAAAAGGAGCTGACCGATGGAAAACAGCAGCTTGCTGACGGAAGAAAGCAGATTGAAGATGGATGGTCTCAGCTTAACAGCGCAAAACAGCAGGTGGAAGACGGTCTGTCCCAGTTAAATGCTGCCAGATCCCAGCTTGCCGACTCCGAAGCACAGATAAATGAGAAGCAGGCAGAGCTGACTGCCGGATATGAACAGCTGACTGCCGCAAAACAGCAGGTAAGTGACGGCGAGGCCCAGCTCCGGGAAGCGGAAAAAACACTGGAAAGCAAACAGGCTGAGCTTGACAGTGGAAGAGAACAGTTGGAAAAGGGAAAGAATACGATCAAAGAAACAAAGGCTGCTCTCACCGGTCAGAAAGAACAGTGTGAGGCAGGACTTGTACAGGTTTCCGAGGGCGAATCCCAGATCAGTTCCAGTGAAGAAGCCCTTTCCGGGCAGCAGGCACAGCTGGATGAATTGACCAGCCAGAAAGAGGCATTAAGCAGTCAGGCGGCGGAGCTGCAGGCGCAGTATGATGCTGGTGCGGAAGCAGGAAAAACCGAGGAAGAGCTGGCGGAGCTTTCCACGCAGATCCAGACTTTAAATGGTCAGATCAGTGCAATGGAAGAACAGATAAATGCCGGTCAGGCACAGATCGACGGGGCGCAGGCAGAGCTTACTGCAAAAAAATCAGAGCTGGCCCAGACAAGAGCTGAACTGGAGAGCAGCCTAGGTCAGATCAATGAGGGCTTCAGCCAGATCAAGGAACAGGAAGAGACACTTTCCCAGACAGAAGCACAGCTGAACGCAGGCCAGGAAGAACTGGATAAAGGGAAAAAAGAGCTGGAAACAAAGAAAGCTGAGCTTTCAGCGGCAAAAGAAGAAATTGCGGCAAACCAGGCAACTCTGGATGATGGCCAGAGCCAGCTGGATTCGGCCAGAGCTCAGCTCAGCTCAGGGCGGCAGCAGCTGGAGGAAAAACAGGCCCAGTTAAATGCCGGTCAGGCAGAGATCCAGGCCAACACAGAAAAGCTTACCAGCAGTCAGGCAGAACTGGATGCAAATGAACAGAAGCTCCTGGATGGTGAAAAAGAGATCCGGGAAAATGAACAGAAATTAAAAGACGCCAAAAAAGACCTGGAGGACGCCAAAAAGAAGCTTTCCGATGGAAAGAAAGAATATCAGGACGGCAAAAAAGAAGCCGATGACAAAATTGCGGAAGCCCAGCAGAAGATCGAGGATGCCCAGAAAGAGGTGGATGATATTGAAACACCGGAGTGGATCGTCACGGACCGCAATGACCTTCCAGAATATTCGGATTTTGGTGATAACGCAGAGCGACTGAAAAACATCGGAAAGGTTTTTCCGATGATATTCTTCCTTGTAGCGGCTCTGATCAGTCTTACCACGATGACACGAATGGTGGAGGAACAGCGAACCCAGATCGGAACCATGAAAGCGCTAGGATACGGAAAAGCATCCATTGCATCCAAGTATCTCAGCTACGCATTTCTGGCTACAGTAGGTGGAAGTATCGCAGGAGTACTTTTCGGAGAAAAGGTTCTTCCGTTTATCATTATCCAGGCGTATGGAATCATGTACTGGAATATTGGCGATCACATGCAGCTGGATTATGAGTTACAATATGCACTGATCGCTTCCGGGGCAGCGGTGATCTGTACTATGGGCGCTACACTGTTTTCCTGCGCAAAGACCCTGGCAGAAACACCGGCATCTCTGATGCGTCCGCCTGCACCGAAAGAAGGAAAACGGATCCTTATTGAACGGATTAGCTTTATCTGGAAGCATCTGAGCTTTTCCTGGAAATCGTCCATGCGAAATCTTTTCCGTTATAAAAAGCGTCTTTTTATGACCATTTTCGGAATTGCAGGAAGCATGGGACTGATGCTTGTAGGATTCGGACTTTATGACTCCATTATGGATATTGCGATTCTCCAATATGACCAGATCCAGCACTATGATGCCATGGTGATCAATGATGAGGATGCCACAGACAGCCAGGAAAAGGATCTTCTGAAATTCCTGGACGGAAACAGCGAGATCGATCACTATACCCGTGTGCAGCTCACCAAGATGACGGCACCAAAAGAAAAGGGAAGTGTCAGTATCTATGTGTATGTTCCGGAAAATACGGAAAATTTTAAAGAGGATGTAACGTTACGTGACAGAAAGTCCCACGAGCAGTATGAGCTTACCGATGATGGAGCGGTGATCTGTGAAAAAACGGCTTCTCTTATCGGTGTGAAAACAGGAGACGAGATTACCCTGGAGAAAGACAACAGAAAATATAAAGTAAAGATCACTGCTGTCACGGAGAACTATATGGGACATTACGTTTACATGACCCCACCCTGCTATGAAAAAACATTCGGAGAGAAACCGAAGTATTCAAGTACAGTATATACTATGAAAGAGGATGCAGAGAGTGATCTGGAAACTCTTGGAAATGCGATCCTGAAATATCCGGCAGCTTTAAGTATCAGCTATACAAGCAGCACAGCAGGTCAGGTAGAGCGAATGCTGGGATCCCTCGGAGCGGTGATCTGGGTCCTGATCATTTCTGCCGGAATGCTGGCATTTGTGGTACTGTATAATCTGAACAACATCAATATCACAGAGCGTCAGAGAGAGCTTGCAACATTGAAGGTCCTGGGATTTTATGATGGCGAGGTTTCCCAGTATGTATTTCGGGAAAATATCCTGCTGTCCTTCATAGGGATTCTGGCAGGCGCAGTGTTCGGAATCTTCCTCCACCGGTATGTGATCACAACCGTTGAGGTAGATGCGGTGATGTTCGGAAGAAATATCAAGCCAATAAGCTTTGTTTATAGTGGAATCATTACCTTTGGGTTCTCCATGTTTGTAAATATGGTGATGCATTTTAAGCTGAAAAAGATCAATATGGTAGAGTCACTGAAGAGCGTGGAATAAAATAATGAAATGATAAGACTGTCTGCATACAGGAATTTTACATATTTCCCTGTATGCAGGCAGTTTTGTAATGAATATCCTGAAAGACTGGGATGACCATGATCTGCCTGAAGCTAATTTTGTAAGTATTTCACAATTGAAATGTAAACGTTTTCCTGTAAGATGTAACCATAGAATTCTTCCGGAGGAATTTTAAATATGGCAAATATAGATATTAAATTTATCGCGAAAAAAAGCGGGTGTTCGATCGCTACAGTTTCCCGTGTTATCAACCGTTCCAAACCAGTCAGCGAGAAGCTGCAGAAAAGAGTGGTAGATACCATCAGAAAGTACAATTATAATCCCAGCGTTCACGCACAGTATCTGGCTGGTAAGAAGTCAAAACTGTTCGGCTTTATAATGACAAACTACATTAATCAGTATCAGCTTCTGTTGTTTCGGTATCTGAATGAGTTTGCATGTAAGATGGGATATGGCTGTATTATCCGTTATTGCAATTCAGGATTTGAGGAAAAACTGGAAGCATTAAGAGAACTGGAGATCAGAGGAATCGAAGTCTGCTTTAGCCTTTTTCTGCTCTCACGGGAAGAGGAAGCGTATATAAAAGAACATTTTAGGATTAAAGTCTGTCATATGCAGTCACCGGAAATGCGTTTGAATATCATGGAAAAAAATGAAAGCTCTGTCTATGAGACCATATGCTATCTTGCCCAGCTTGGCCACAGAAGGATAGGGGGCATCTTTTGCATTGACGAAATGGACGACAGCTTCCTTATTGCAAGGAAACGGGGATTTTTAAGAGCTGTAAAGCAGATGCAGCTGGATCAAGAAGAGTCCCTGATCGGTCAGATCCATGGAGACTATGAAAAAAGCAGTCTGATTTCTGTGATAGAGAAGATATTTGTACCTCAGAAGCTGCCAACGGCATTGTTTTGTTTTAGCGATGAAGTTGCGATAGAGGTAATGTCCTGGATCATGAAGCATGGTTACAGAATTCCGGAGGACGTATCTGTAGTTTCGTTTGACGGTATTCCGTTTTCGGAACGCATAACGCCCTCACTGTCTACGATCAGTCAGCCGGTAGAATATCAGGCAAAAAGTATCATAAACGGCATGCTGTATCTACAGGATGGAGTCGAGAGACCATGTGATGAAAAGGAAAATGAATATCTGCTGCAGATCCGTGACAGTGTGGGGATTCCTGGTCATTATGAAAAATAGGAGGAAAAATATGAAAGCGAAAAAATTAATTGCCGCTGGTATTGCGGCATCAATGTCACTGCTGACTCTTGCAGGATGCGGAACAGCCGGAAATACTGGCAATTCCGGAGGAGACACCGCCAAAGAAGATACCGTCAAGGAAGATACAGCCAAAAAAGATACAGACGAAGAAGATACAGGCTCTGTATATTTCCTGAATTTTAAATCTGAGCTTTCCGCTGAATGGGAAGAAGTAGCAGGAAGCTTTACAAAAGAAACCGGAATCAATATGAAAGTAGTTACGGCAGGAAGCGGAACCTATGAGCAGACATTAAAATCCGAGCTTTCCAAAAAAGAAATGCCGACACTTTTCAATGTTAACGGACCGATCGGCTATCAGACCTGGAAAGATTACTGTGCTGATCTGAAGGATTCCCAGATTTATGAATGGCTGACTGACAAAGATATGGCGATCACAGACGGAGATGGCGTATATGCTATACCGTATGCGGTAGAAGGATATGGAATCATCTACAATGATGCAATTATGAAGAAGTATTTTGCACTTCCGGATAAAGCCGTTGATATTTCAGATACAAAAGAGATCAAAAATTTCGACACACTTAAAACTGTAGTAGAGGATATGACAAAGCATAAAGATGATCTTGGAATCCAGGGAGTTTTCGGATCTACTTCATTTGCTCCTGGAGAAGACTGGCGCTGGCAGACACATCTTATGAATCTTCCGATCTACTATGAGTATAAAGATGATGACGTAGATAATCTGGATGAGATCAAATTTACATACAATAAGAATTTCAAAAATATTTTTGATCTTTATCTGAACAATTCATGTACAGAGCCAACTATGGTCGGTGCTAAAAATGTTGAGGAATCCATGGCAGAATTTGCAATGGGCGATGTGGCTATGATCCAGAATGGAAACTGGGGATGGGCAATGATCTATGACCTGGATGGAAACGTAGTCAAAGAGGATGATATTAAGTTCCTTCCAATCTACACAGGAGTAGAGGGAGAAGAAAAACAGGGACTCTGTGTTGGAACAGAAAACTATATCTGTGTAAACAGCAAGGCTAATGAAGCTGACCAGAAAGCTTCTCAGAAGTTCCTTGAGTGGCTGTTCAACAGTGACAGCGGAAAAGCATACTGTAATGGAATCCTTGGAATGATTCCTCCGTTTACCACATTTGGAGAGGATGAAAGACCGGATAACCCGCTTGTACAGGATATGCTGACTTATATGAACGATGATTCTTTATACACGGTCAACTGGGATTTTGCAACATTCCCGAGCCAGGAATTTAAAAACCAGCTTGGAAGCTATCTTCTTGAGTATGCACAGGGAAGTATGGAATGGGATGATGTAGTGAAGAAGACAATCGACTGCTGGGCATCGGAGAAAGCTCTGATCGCACAATAGTAGAAGAGCATGGGCAGAGACAGAAATGTTTCTGCCCTGTGTAATAAAAGAGAGGGTTTGTAAAAGATGGAAAAAGCTTTTAAAAAGAGATTTGTGATATTGGTACTGCCAACACTGATCGCATTTACAGTTGCATTTATTATTCCATTTATACTGGGAATTTATCTTTCATTTACTAAATTTACGACTGTGGCAGATGCACAGTGGGTTGGACTGAGCAATTATATAGTTGCATTCCAGGATAAGGATTTCCTGGCTTCTCTCTGGTTTACCGTTAAATTTGTGCTTGTAAATCTTGTGACTATCAATCTGATCGCTTTTGCACTGGCCTATGTGCTGTCGAGAAAGCTCCGTGGAACAAATATTTTTCGAACAGTTATATTTATGCCAAATCTCCTGGGCGGAATCGTACTTGGTTATATCTGGCAGCTGATCATCAATGGTGTTCTTGCTTTTTTCAAAACAACGCTTACTGTGAAGGCCTCATACGGATTCTGGGGAATGGTGATCGCCATGAACTGGCAGATGATCGGATATATGATGGTTATTTACATTGCGGCTATCCAGAATATTTCAGAGGATGTAAAGGAAGCGGCTCTTATCGATGGAGTAAACCGGAGACAGATGGTTACAAAGATCATCCTGCCTCTGATCATGCCTGCAATTACGATCTGTCTGTTTATGACAACGACAAATGCATTTAAAATGTTCGACTTAAACCTTGCTCTGACAGCAGGACTTCCGGGAAAATCAACTTCGCTGGTTGCACTGGACATCTATAATTCATTCTACAACAGGATGGGATATGAGGGAATAGGACAGGCAAAAGCGGTGCTGTTCTTGCTGATCGTAGCTGCAATCTCAGTAACGCAGCTTGTTGTCACACGGCGTAAGGAGGTTGAAAGCTGATGAAAAACAAGAAAAGCGAAATAGCAATGATCGTAATTCTTACAGTGATCTCGGTTTTATTTATTGCCCCGATCATTATTGTATTTATGAATTCCTTTAAGAGCAAGCTGTATATCAACAGTACACCGTTTGCACTTCCTAATGCTGACTCCTTTGTAAAAATGGCGAATTATGGAGAGGGTCTGATCAAGACTGGTTTTATACAGGCATTTTTTATTACTTTATTTATAACTGTAGCATCTGTGGTCCTTATTGTTCTGCTGACTTCGATGACAGCATGGTATCTGGTACGTGTAAAAAGTCATTTTACAAAGGTACTGTATTATCTGTTCGCTTTTGCAATGATCGTACCGTTCCAGATGGTTATGTTTACTCTTGTTAAAGTGTCAAATATGTTTAAGCTGGACAATCTGATCGGCATTGTGTTTATCTATGTAGGATTTGGCGCCGGCTTGTCAGTGTTTATGTTTACAGGTTTTATCAAATCAATCCCGGTTTCTTTGGAAGAAGCGGCAATGATCGATGGTTGTTCTATTATGAAAATCTACTTTAATGTCGTGCTTCCTGTGATACGTCCTACCGTCATGACAGTTGCGATCCTGAATGCCATGTGGATCTGGAACGACTATCTGCTTCCATATCTTGTAATTGGCTCTGAATACAAAACGATCTCTGTAGCGATCCAGTATCTTAGAGGAGGATATGGCTCTATCGATCTGGGACTTATGATGGCTATGCTGGTGTTGGCGATCATACCAATCGTTATTTTCTATATGGTCTGCCAGAAATGGATCATACAGGGAGTAATTGCCGGAGCGGTAAAAGGATAAGGAGGAGACGAGCATGAAAAAAGTATTATACGAGGAATTACTTCCGGAAGAATGTGTACAGAGGATAAAGGAGATGCCGGTTGCCTATCTGCCACTTGGCACACTGGAATGGCATGGTCCGCATATGCCTCTTGGAGCTGACGGGATCCAGTCAAAAGAACTGTTTGTCCGGGTGGCAGAAAAGGTCGGTGGTGTAGTGTTTCCGATGCTGTTCATGGGACCTGACCGTTTATTTGATGATCGGGGAACTGTATTTTATGGAATGGATATCAATACAGAGGGCGCACTGAATACTTATTGTGCCCAGCAGATGAAGGGCAGTGCTTACTGGATGGAAAAGGGACTGTTTCAGGATCTGTTGCGCAGTATTTTTGCACAGCTTTCCAGAGCAGGAGTCCGCATCGTTGTGGGACATGGACACGGTCCGTCAACAAATGCATTTCAGGAAATGAAGGAAGAGGCAGAAGAAAAATACGGACTGTGCATTATGACAGCATGGACCTATGCGGATGATGAGAGACTGAAATATCAGAATGATCATGCCGGAGCAAATGAGACATCTATTGTAATGGCTGTTCGGCCGGAACTGGTTGACTTTGGACAGGTAAAAGAAGATGAGAGTAATCTGATCGGTATTGCAGGACGTCATCCGGTCCGAGAATCATCGGAAGCATTCGGAAATGAAATTCTGGAATATACAATGAAAACACTGATCGCAGGCATTGAGAAGGAGTACAAAACAATAAAAGAAAGATAGATAAAAAAATATCTCCATTGGAAAAAATAACCGGTGGAGATATTCTTTTTTATTTTGATTTTTAGTTTTGAAATAAGGCCTCTGTCTTGACAAAAAAAGAAAATTTCATTATAGTAGGAACATGGCAAAGGTGTTGAATAAGAGGAGTATGCAGATCTACGCTGACAGAGAGAAATGCACAGACGCAAGAGAAGCGCAGGCTGAAAGGCATTTTCAGATGGAGGACTGCAGAAGGTAGCTTAGGAGCCGGGAAACTGAAAGCAGAAATGCAGAACAGATGCAGATGCTGCTGTGTAGGTTTTCACGTACCCCGCGTTAAGGGACAAGAGATAGACGGGAATAACAGATGTTTTTTCCGGATAATGAAGGTGGTACCGCGAGAATGATCGCCCTTCGCACATTAGTTATTGGCTTTTGTGTGGAGGGCGTGTTTTTTCTTGCAGAGAACAGGAGCATTTTAAGGTTCCTATAATCAGAAAGATTCAGGAGGAAAACATGAGTAAAGAACTTGCAAAGACTTATGATCCCAAGGGTATTGAGGATCGTCTGTACAAAAAATGGATGGATAACGGATACTTCCATGCAAAAGTTAATCCGGATAAAAAACCTTTTACAATTGTAATGCCGCCGCCCAATGTAACCGGACAGCTGCATATGGGACATGCACTGGATGAGACCATGCAGGATATCCTGATCCGTTTCAAAAGAATGCAGGGCTATGAGGCTCTCTGGCAGCCGGGAACTGACCATGCAGCCATCGCTACAGAGGTTAAGGTAACAGAGAAGCTTCGTAAGGAAGGGATTGATAAGAACGAGATCGGCCGTGACGAATTTATGAAACATGCCTGGGCATGGAAAGAGGAGTACGGCGGAAAGATCATCAATCAGTTGAAAAAGCTGGGAGCATCTGCAGACTGGGAGCGTGAGCGCTTTACCATGGATGAGGGCTGCTCCAAGGCTGTTCAGGAAGTATTTATCCGCCTTTATGAGAAAGGCTATATCTACAAAGGCTCCAGGATCATCAACTGGTGTCCGGTATGCCAGACCTCTATTTCTGATGCAGAGGTTGTACATGAGGACCAGGACGGATTTTTCTGGCACATCAATTATCCCATCGTAGGTGAGGAAGGACGTTTTGTTGAGATCGCGACCACTCGTCCGGAGACACTTCTCGGCGATACAGCAGTTGCTGTAAACCCGGAGGATGAAAGATATAAAGACCTTGTAGGAAAGATGCTGAAGCTTCCTCTTACAGACAGAGAGATCCCGGTTATTGCCGATGAGTATGTTGACAAGGAATTCGGAACAGGCTGCGTTAAGATCACACCGGCACACGACCCCAACGACTTTGAGGTTGGACGCCGTCATAACCTTGAGGAGATCAACATCTTAAATGATGATGCTACCATCAACAGCCTTGGCGGAAAATATGCAGGTATGGACCGCTACGAGGCACGTAAGGCCATGGTAGAGGACCTGAAGGAGCAGGGACTTCTTGTAAAGGTTGTTCCGCACAGCCACAGTGTTGGTACCCATGACCGCTGCGGTACAACGGTAGAGCCGATGATCAAACCACAGTGGTTTGTAAAAATGGACGAAATGGCAAAAGCTGCTATCAAAACTCTGGACGACGGAAACCTTCAGTTTGTTCCGGCACGTTTTGACAAGACTTACCTGCACTGGCTGGAGAATATCCGTGACTGGTGTATTTCCCGTCAGCTTTGGTGGGGACATCAGATTCCGGCATTTTACTGCGATGATTGTGGCGAAATGGTTGTTACGAAAGAAGATACCTGCAACTGTCCAAAATGCGGCAAGCCAATGAGACAGGATCCGGACACGCTGGATACTTGGTTCTCCTCCGCACTGTGGCCTTTCAGTACACTGGGATGGCCGGATAACACCGAGGAAATGGATTACTTCTACCCAACAAGCACTCTGGTAACCGGTTATGATATCATTCCATTTTGGGTTATGCGTATGATGTTCTCCGGTTTGGAGCATACCGGAAAGGTGCCGTTTGATACAGTATTGATCCACGGACTGGTAAGAGACAGTCAGGGCCGTAAGATGAGTAAATCTCTTGGCAATGGCATTGATCCTTTGGAGGTCATTGATAAGTATGGTGCAGATGCGCTTCGTTTTACTTTGGTAACCAACAATGCACCGGGTAATGATATGCGTTTCTACTGGGAGCGTGTAGAGGCAAGCCGTAACTTTGCCAATAAAGTATGGAATGCTTCTCGTTTCATCATGATGCACTTAGGCGATAATGTGATCACAGAGCCGGCAAAAGAGGATCTGGAAGTGATCGACCGTTGGATCTTGTCTGCAGCAAATCATGTGGCAGCAGATGTCACAGAGAACATGGAAAAATATGAGTTAGGTGTGGCAGTACAGAAGATTTATGACTTTGTATGGACAGAGTTCTGTGACTGGTACATCGAGCTTGTTAAGCCAAGATTATTTGCTAAGGATGAAAATCCTGCTTCTGCAAATGCAGCTTTCTGGACATTAAAGACAGTATTGATCCAGTCCTTGAAACTGCTGCACCCATATATGCCGTTTATCACAGAGGAGATCTTCTGCACATTGCAGTCAGAGGAAGAATCCATCATGATCTCCAACTGGCCGGTTTACTGCAAGGAGTGGGAAGATGAGCAGTCTGAAGCAAAGGCGGAACTCATGAAAAATCTGATCCGTGGTATCCGAAATATCCGCACGGAAATGAATGTAGCACCTTCCCGTAAGGCAGTTGTATATCTCGTAGCAGATGACGAGGCGACAGGAGCAGCCTTGGAAGAGCTGATCCCGGCATATCAGCATATGATCTCTGCATCAGAGGTTCATGTACAGGCAGACAAGACTGGTATTGAGGATAATGCAGTATCTGTTGTGATCGATAAGGCAACTGCGTATATGCCTCTTGCTGATCTGGTTGACTTTGCCAAGGAAAAAGAGCGCCTCACCAAAGAAAAGAAGAAGTTGGAGGGCGAGTTGAAGCGTGTCAATGGAATGCTTGGAAATGAGAAATTTATGAGCAAGGCACCGGAGGCAAAGGTTGCGGAAGAACGCGCAAAACTTGAAAAATACACAGCTATGATGGCGAAAGTGGAAGAGGAATTAAAAGCCTTAGAAAAGTAAGAGAAAATTCATCGTTCCCTTTCTTGTAATATAAGAATCCTTATGCTAAAATCAAAAGAGGAGGCAGTATACACATAAGTGCGTACTGCGTCCTCTTTACAAAATGATAAAATGCTCATATAGCAGCCTGTAACACGACAGGTCGTAGTAGAGTAAGGAATATCTTGTAGGGGGAAGGGGGCGTTTGACTGTGACAGATTTTCAGACAGAGAACAATCAGGAATCAATTCAGATCATGGTTGCAGAGGATCAGCTTTCCGCGAGCGTGTGGATTCAACAAGGCGAGAGTCACTACACGGCAGCATTGTTGAAAAATCGGCTCAGTGAGGCAGGCGTCACCAGTGGACTGCAGGAGGAGACAATTCAGCAGCTGGCAAACGGATTGCTGTATGATCAATGGGTTGTTGTTGCGAAGGGAACGCCTTGCGTGAATGGAGAAGATGGCTGGTATGAGTATGCCTTTCATCGGGAAACGGATCACAAACCCAAAATATTGGAAGACGGTTCGGTGGATTACAGCCAGTATGGCAATATCCCTTCCGTAAAAGAAGGAGATGTGATTGCCGTCTACCATCCGGCGACGGAGGCGAAGGATGGTATGGATGTACATGGTAATATTCTGGTCGCCCGCAAGGGAAAGAATCTTGCCAGATTATTCGGAAAAGGTTTTGCGTGTGCTGAAGATGGATGTACCTATATCGCTAATCGCAGCGGTAAGATCGTGGAGACCATGGATAAGATCTTTATCGATCAGGAGTTTGTGGTCGAGGGTGATCTAACCAATTCCACAGGCAGTATTTGTTTCCGAGGAGATATTCGCATCCGTGGAAATGTAGGATCCGGAGTATCGGTCGTTTCGGAGAAAGGATCTATCTTGGTTGATGGATTTGTGGAAGGAGCAGATCTGCAGGCAAACCGTGATATTACCTTGAAGAATGGTATGCAGGGGAATGGAAAGGGATTTATCCGTGCAAAAGGAAATGTCAGCGCGAAGTTTTTTGAGCAGTGTACGATCTGTGCGGACGGATGTGTCAATGCGAATGCGATCATGAACTGTCAGATCGAGGCAGGAGAAGATGTGGTCGTGTCCGGTAGATTTGGCAGCATCATAGGTGGTCATATCAGCGCCCAAAGGCAGATCAAGGCAACCAATATCGGAAATGTAGCTGAAGTGGAAAATCAGGTTGAAGCAGGTGTTGCGGAAAATCTTGTGACGAAGATGAATCTGCTGACGGAGTCCAAGAAAAAAGCATTGGATGAATGGGAGCGGATCGCGCAGGGGATTGAACGCATAGATACTCTGATGGAGCAGACGAAAAATGCTGTTTTGATGGAGAAGAAGCGTGTCTTAATGCGTGGTAAA
>JABLTP010031175.1_pt1 | contig 15353 bp, 8 predicted proteins | sample 7160111 | NCBI WGS metagenome assembly JABLTP01 (sample SAMN14651227, study PRJNA627086) | human gut metagenome | isolation source: feces | host: Homo sapiens
GCAAGCTGTCCCCTATGAACTAAAAATAAGACTCTCTTAAATCCCAGTTCTCTCATTGCAAATGCGGAAGCATAAGTTTTACCTGTTCCTGTCGCCGATATAAGAAGTGCCCTGTCCTCTCCTTCTTCTAAAATCTTCTTAAGATTTGTAATAAATCCAATCTGCATACTGTTGGGCTTTAGCTTATATTTTTCAAGCGATACAACATTTTCAATCCTCGCAATATCTCTCTGATGTTTAATAATTTCATATTGTTCTTTATAATTTCCATAAAATTCATTAAAATCTAAGGCATAACTAGAATTCCATAATCTATTGAATTCTTCAACTATTTCCTTCGCTATCTTCCCTTGCTGCGTTGATACAAGCTTAGTATTCCACTCATGATTGCTGGTAAGTGCTGCACTTGTTATATTCGAACTTCCAATGATAATACGATATACTTCATCTGTTTTAAAAATATACCCTTTTGTATGAAATCCTTCATCTGCTTCTTGTACATCATACATTTTTAATGTTATATTTGATAATCCATTAAGCTTCTCCAACGCTTTAGGCTCACTAAAATTCAAATAATTAGTTGTGAGAATTTCACCTGAAATATTTTTCTTTTCCAAATCTTTAAATGTCTGAAGTAATGGTGTAATTCCACTCATAGTAATAAATGCAACACTTATTTGAAACTTATCACATCTTAACAGCTCATCTTCAATCGAAGATAAAACTTTCTTACCAGATTTATAATTATTCGATACAAACTGAGGACAATAAAAACTGTCAGAAGCAACAGAACCATCTATATATGCAGTTTCTAATCCTAAGCGTAATTCATTTATTTTATCCATATTGATGACATCCATTCAATTAATATTTATTGTATCTATTATATTATTTATTGTAATATGTTGCAATGAAAGTATCCGTTTTTTGAAATATCCTCAACATGTTCTGATAACTTTCACCCTGCAAAGCCAGATAATTAATCATAATATCTACATCAACTCTTCCCCACATAACCTTCAATGGGTATCATATAAGTATCACGACAAAAGAAAAAGCCCCATAAATGGCTTGTTTACGTCATTTATGAAGCTCTGTTTACTATTCAAACTCAATCGTTCCCGGTGGCTTACTAGTCAGGTCATAGAATACCCTATTAACCCCACGCACCTCGTTTATAATTCTACTCATAACTGTCTGGAGTACCTCAAATGGTATCTCGGCACTTTCGGCTGTCATAAAGTCAATTGTATTGACTGCACGAAGTGCAACTGCGTAGTCATAAGTTCTTTCATCACCCATAACACCAACTGAACGCATATTAGTGAGGGCTGCAAAGTACTGGTTTGGCATCCAGGCTGGTGCCTTGCCATTTTCTTTCTTGTAGGCTTCTACTGCCTTGTCTACTTCTTCACGGTAGATGTAATCGGCATCCTGTACGATACGAACCTTGTCGCCTGTTACTTCGCCGATAATTCTTATTCCAAGTCCTGGACCTGGGAATGGCTGACGGAACACAAGATGTTCTGGTATGCCAAGTTCAAGACCAGCCTTACGTACTTCATCCTTGAATAAGTCGCGGAGTGGCTCAATAATCTCCTTGAAATCAACGAAATCTGGAAGACCACCTACATTGTGATGTGACTTGATTACCGCTGATTCACCGCCAAGTCCACTCTCTACAACGTCTGGATATATAGTTCCCTGTGCAAGGAAGTCAACTGCACCAATCTTCTTGGCTTCTTCCTCAAACACACGAATGAACTCTTCACCGATTATCTTTCTCTTAGCTTCTGGTTCAGTAACACCTGCAAGCTTAGAGTAATATCTTTCCTGTGCATTTACCCTTATAAAGTTAAGGTCAAACTGTCCTTCTGAACCGAATACGCTTTCAACCTCATCGCCCTCGTTCTTACGAAGAAGACCATGGTCTACGAATACGCATGTAAGCTGCTTTCCGATAGCTCTTGAAAGAAGACCTGCTGCCACTGATGAATCAACTCCACCAGAAAGTGCAAGTAATACTTTACCATCGCCAACCTTTTCACGTATTTCCTTAATAGTATTCTCTACAAATGCATCCATTTTCCAGGTTCCAGCACATCCGCATACTCCACGCACAAAGTTGTGAAGCATCTTTGTACCTTCCTGTGTATGAAGAACTTCTGGATGGAACTGGATTGCATAGAGGTTCTTTTCTGAACACTCTGCTGCTGCCACTGGACAGTCTGCTGTATGTGCAATTATCTTAAATCCTGGAGCAACCTGTGAAATGTAGTCAAAATGGCTCATCCACACGATAGTCTTTTCTGAAACATCTCCAAATAAAGCACTGCTCTTATCAACAAATGTCTCTGTCTTTCCATACTCTCTTACTGGAGCTTTCTCAACCTTGCCGCCAAGAACGTGCTGCATAAGCTGAGCACCATAACATAATCCAAGCACTGGAACACCAAGTTCAAAAAGCTCTTTAGTACAAGTAGGTGAACCTTCTTCATAGCAGCTATTCGGACCACCTGTAAGGATAATTCCTTTAGGGTTCATCGCCTTAATCTGCTCAAGAGGTGTTTTGTAAGAATATATCTCACAATATACGTTACATTCACGGACACGACGTGCAACTAACTGGTTGTACTGTCCGCCAAAGTCAATAACTATAACCTTTTCCTGATTCATATTGTCCCTTTCCTAATCATAAGTTTGCGTTGAAGATATATTTTATATGCATTTCTATACTTTAATCAGCTAATCATAACAAATATCCAGACACAATATGCATATATAAACAACATGATGTAGGGGTCAAAAGCCCCCGACTTTGATACCTACGAATTGTTCCGTGCTACGCACTCCCACAATTCTCCCCAATATTCGCATATCGTGGGATTATCATCCCACTTTTATACTCATATCAGGGAGTGGGTCACAAGGTCTTTCACACACCTATGAGCGAGCTCATGTGGGTTTAGACCTTTTGCCCCTGGTATCATAATATACATATATATAACATATACATATATAGCATACGCATATATAATATATACATATAACACACATATATTAATTGGATATTTTACATAACAATTTATGTATAGCAATTTACTGCTTTTATTGTCTTATATTTTCTCCTATTACTTTCAAAGTATATATCAGTATATATAACACATCTACAACTCATATATACATTTATTATAGTAAACAAGCGGTATAATGACAAGCATATTCTTCAATCTTTATTACAATCCCATACAACACAACCTCCTATTATTAATCTGTTGTATGCTTATACCGCTTAATTTCAGATTTATACAGCTTTATATTTCCATAAGAAACTCGTCTACATATTTCCTCATATCGTCAAATTCTGCATTAACCTCAGGTACATCAGACTTAAAATCCAGCAGTTTATATACATAACCTTGTTCCTTGGCCTGTCTATAACTTTCTTTATACACAAGTTCAAAAAGCAGTGATATATGCCCTACTATATGGTCAACTGCACTCCTTCTTACACTTTTAAGTACTGTTTCCTTCTTATAAAAGCTCTCAAGTACCTCTTTGGTTATAATTCCATTCTTAAGCTCCTCTGTTGTTACATCATATATAATCTCCATAGGAATATCTGCATTTACCTTAAATATGTCAACCTTATCTGCATCACGCAGTATATCACAAAACATACGCTGTCTTTCAGTGAGGTCTTCTTTTACACGATACTTATTATGCTGTCTTATTGCCATTTCAAGAAGTCCTGTATCTTTATTGTGGTACTCATTATTTTTTATTATCTGCTCATCATCGACAGTCGTTGCATCATTATCAACTAAGAATTCTTTAATTTTCCGTTCTTCCTGACAATAATCAGACTGATTATACGATTGTGCAAGCTCACATTCTTCATAATACCCTTCTGCAAACTTCCTTATAAGACCTTCCTTAAACAGCAGATCTGCCCCGAATTCTGCATGGTCTACTGACTGGGCATCATTAAATGTACCGAAACGCCTTATCTGCTCAAATCTTCCTATATCGTGTAACATTCCAAGAAGCCATGCAATATCTACATCCGGTTCACTTAAGCCTAATGATTCTGCAATTCTTTGACACAGTCCTGCTACTCTGTAGGTATGATCTATCTTAAGCTTTATCTTTTCATCTGATGGGTCATAATTTCTTACATACTCTGCAAATGCATTGATAACATTTTTCCTGTTAATAACTGGTTTGTTAATACTTTCCACAACATCAATAAGTCCATTAAGGTCAGCACATACCATATATGTAAGCTTCCTGATATCATCATCTATTGCTATTGTATCAGGAATATGAACAACTCTCATATCTGCCGCATATCCAGCCTTAATGCCATTAATGCTGTCCTCAACTACTACTGCCTCTGACGGATTTACGCCTATTGCCTTGGCCGCACGAAGGAATATATCTGGTTCTGGCTTTCCATGTTCGACTTCATCTCCATATACAACCGCATCAAGATAATCCCACACTCCTATTTCATGAAGTGTTTTCTCAGCACTTTCACGCCTTGTTGATGTAGCAACTGCACACTTTAATCCATTATTTCTTATATATTCAAATATGTCCTTTACGCCCTTTTTAACAGGAATACCTTCTGTTTCCCTTATCTTGTATACATGCTGTGTTCTAAGCTCCTTCGCTTCCCAATAATCTATCACACCCTTGTAATAATCATCAAAGAACTTGCAGCAAAGCTCTGCCGGAGCACCCTTAAAGCTGTCTATAAGCCACATGGGCATATCCACTCCAAGCTGCCCTGCCGCCCATAGCCATCCCTCATTAGACTGTCTTTCTGAATCTATAAGAACGCCATCCATATCAAATATAATGCCTGATACCATTTTTCTTCTCCTAGCAATCAAATGTCGTATTTTTACACTTTATATTTTTAAAAGTAACTATAAAAGATATGTTTTTATAATTTATAACACTGACCAGCACCTGCAATTTTCAAATTTGCCAATTTAGAGATTTTAAACATCTTCTATCATTGAACTTTCATCCACAATGCCGTCATCTGCACCATCCTTATAAATACTTCTTAACATACTGTCCCGTATAAGACTTCTTAACCTTGGCAACCTCTTCTGGTGTACCCTTTGCAATAACTGTACCACCTCTGTCGCCGCCTTCTGGTCCCATATCTATAATATAATCGGCTGTTTTGATAACATCAAGATTATGCTCAATAACAACAACAGTGTTACCGCCCTCTGCAAGCTTATGAAGTATATCAACAAGCTTGTGGACATCTGCAAAATGAAGTCCTGTTGTAGGCTCATCAAGAATGTATATAGTCTTTCCTGTACTTCTTTTTGAAAGCTCTGTAGCAAGCTTTATTCTCTGTGCCTCTCCACCTGAAAGCTCTGTAGATGGCTGTCCTAACTTAATGTATGAAAGTCCAACGTCATTAAGAGTTTCTATTTTTCTTCTGACTGATGGCACATTTTCAAAGAAATCAACTGCATCCTCAACTGTCATATCAAGCACATCATATATGCTCTTTCCCTTATACTTAACTTCAAGTGTTTCCCTGTTATAACGCTTTCCGTCACACACTTCACAAGGAACATATACATCAGGCAGGAAATGCATTTCTATCTTGATAATACCATCTCCGGAACAAGCCTCACAACGTCCTCCCTTTACATTAAAGCTGAAACGTCCTTTGTTATAACCTCTTTCCTTAGCATCTGTTGTTGAAGCAAAAAGATCCCTTATCATATCAAATACACCCGTATATGTCGCAGGATTAGAACGTGGAGTTCTTCCTATTGGCGACTGGTCAATATCTATAACCTTATCAAGCTGCTCGATTCCTATAATATCATCATGGTCACCAGCGATACATCTTGCACGGTTTAAAGACTTAGCAAGGTGCTTATACAGAATTTCATTCACTAGGGAACTCTTTCCTGAACCCGATACACCTGTTACACATGTAAATACTCCAAGTGGTATATCAACATCAATATTTTTAAGATTATTCTCCCTTGCACCCTTAACAGTTATCCAGCCTGTCGGCTTTCTTCTCTTCGCCGGCACTGGAATCTTGATTCTTCCGCTAAGATATGCACCTGTAAGCGAATCCTTGCATGCCATAATATCAGCTGCTGTTCCTGTCGCAACGACTTCTCCTCCATTACGTCCGGCACCCGGTCCTATATCAACAATATAATCTGCGGCACGCATAGTATCTTCATCGTGTTCAACCACAATAACTGAGTTACCAAGGTCACGCAAATGTATAAGTGTCCCAAGCAGCTTGTCGTTATCTCTCTGATGAAGTCCGATACTTGGCTCATCAAGTATATAAGCCACACCAACAAGTCCTGAACCTATCTGTGTCGCAAGTCTTATTCTCTGTGCCTCTCCTCCTGAAAGCGTACCTGTAGCTCTTGATAATGAAAGATAATCAAGTCCTACATCCATAAGAAACTGTATTCTTGCCTTAATCTCCTTAAGTATCTCTGCACCGATAAACTTCTGTCTGTCTGTAAGCTCAAGCTCATCTAAGAACTTCTTTAACTTAACAATAGACATATCTGTAATCTGATATATATTCTTATCTGCTATCGTAACAGCAAGAGATGATGGCTTTAATCTCTGTCCGTGGCAGAACTTACAAGGTCTTATGCGCATGAATTCCTCATACTGCTGCTTTGCACTGTCTGAGTAAGTTTCCCTATATCTTTTCTCCATATTATGGATAAGGCCTTCAAATGCTATATCGTATTCTCCAACGCCTCTCTGGCCTTTGTAATGCACTTTAACACTTCTGCCCTTAGTACCATTTATAATCATATCCTTAATATCATCTGGATAATCCTTAAATGGTGTTGATAAACTGAAGTTATATTCCTTTGCAAGTGCACTCATAATAGCCCTAGAAAAGCTGCCCTCATCCTTTACAGACTGCCATCCCATACCAACTATAGCTCCCTCATCGATGCTTAATGAATCATCTGGTATAAGAAGCTCTGCATCAAAATTCATTGTATAACCAAGTCCGTAACAATCAGGACACGCACCAAATGGATTGTTGAACGAAAAGCTTCTTGGCTCTATCTCATCTATGCTTATGCCACAATCCGGACACGAAAAGCTCTGTGAAAAGTTAATCGGCTCACCATCTATAACATCAACTGTCATAAGTCCCTCTGCAAGCTTAAGTGCTGTTTCTATTGAGTCTGTAAGTCTTTTGTTAATTCCATCTTTAACTACAAGACGGTCAACAACAATTTCTATATTATGCTTCTTGTTCTTATCAAGATTTATCTCATCTGTAAGCTCATACATATTGCCATCAGCAATAACTCTTACATAACCACTCTTTTTAGCCTGCTCAAAAAGCTTCTTATGTTCACCTTTTCTTCCTCTTACAACTGGAGCTAATATCTGTATCTTTGTTCTTTCTGGAAGCTCCATAATAGTATCAACCATCTGGTCTACAGTCTGCTTGTTGATTACTTTGCCACACTTTGGACAATGTGGTGTACCTATTCTTGCATATAATAATCTGAAATAATCATATATCTCTGTAACAGTTCCAACTGTTGAACGTGGATTTCTGTTAGTTGACTTCTGGTCTATGGAAATAGCTGGTGAAAGTCCTTCTATGCTCTCTACCGCCGGCTTTTCCATCTGTCCTAAGAATTGCCTTGCATATGAAGATAATGACTCCATATATCTTCTCTGGCCTTCTGCATATATAGTATCAAAGGCAAGACTTGACTTACCAGAACCAGACAGACCTGTAAGTACTACAAGACTGTCCCTTGGTATATCTACATCAATATTTTTAAGATTATGCTCACTTGCACCTCTTATTCTTATATAATTCCTGTAATCGCCTTTTTCCATATTCTATTTTCTCCGTTATTTCTTCTTTCTTAATCCTTAATCATCTCAGGTACATAAAGCTTTTTCTGTAATCAGCAACTGCTTTTTATAATTCTGACTGCGTAATATTGCTTTTGAACTTATAGCCTCACCTGGTATAATAGCTATTAATTCTATCTGCCTGACTTCTTATCATCATAAATATACTTATTAATCTCGATCATCTTATCACGAAGCATAGCCGCCTGTTCAAAATCAAGCTCTGCTGCAGCCTTACGCATATTTTTCTCAATCTGCTTCTTAACCTTTTCAAGATCTTTAATGCTCATAGATTCATAATCTACATCAAGCCTTCCATTTGAATTATCTGCTTCTGCTGCCTTAGATATACTTATAAGATCTCTTACTGCCTTCTTTATAGTCTGAGGGGTTATTCCGTGTACCTCATTGTACTCCTGCTGTATCTTTCTACGTCTTTCCGTCTCAGATATAGCCTTTTCCATAGACTCTGTTATAGTATCTGCGTACATAATAACGTGTCCCTCTGCATTTCTGGCAGCTCGTCCTATCGTCTGGATAAGTGAAGTCTCTGTTCTTAAGAAGCCCTCTTTATCAGCATCAAGAATAGCCACAAGACTTATCTCCGGAATATCAAGTCCCTCTCTAAGCAGATTGATACCAACAAGCACATCGAATCCGTCAAGTCGCATATCCCTTATAATCTTCTGTCGCTCTAGTGTATCAATATCCGCATGAAGATACTTGACTCTTATGCCGACTTCCTTAAGATAATCTGTGAGATCCTCTGCCATACGCTTGGTAAGTGTAGTTACAAGTATCTTGTTCTTTTTCTCAACTTCCTTATTAATCTCACTTATAAGATCATCTATCTGACCCTCTATTGGTCTTACTGTTATCTCTGGATCAAGAAGTCCTGTAGGCCTTATAATCTGCTCTGCCCTCATAAGTTCATATTCTTCCTCATACCTGCTAGGCGTAGCAGATACAAAAAGCATCTGTGATATCTTGCTCTCAAACTCCTGAAAATTAAGCGGTCTGTTATCCTTCGCTGAAGGAAGCCTGAAGCCATAGTCTACAAGTGTCGTCTTTCTTGCCTGATCGCCTGCATACATTCCCCTTATCTGTGGAATAGTAATATGTGACTCATCGACAATAATCATAAAATCATCTGGAAAATAGTCCATAAGCGTATATGGTGGACACCCTGCCGGAAGCCCTGCTAAATGTCTTGAATAATTCTCAATACCTGAACAGAAGCCTGTTTCCTGCATCATCTCTATATCAAAGTTCGTTCGTTCTTCTATTCTCTGTGCCTCAAGAAGCTTATCCTCACTCTTAAAATACTCTATTCTCTCTGCAAGCTCTTTCTTTATATTCTCAATCGCCTTTTCCATCTTCTCTTTTTCAACAACATAATGTGAATTAGGAAATATAGCAACATGGTCAAGGTTACATTTAACCTCACCGGTAAGAGAATCAATCTCGCTTATCCTGTCTATCTCATCACCAAAGAACTCGACTCTCACAGCATCTCCACTGGAAGCTGACGGATATATCTCTACAACATCTCCCCTTACCCTGAATGTTCCTCGCTTAAAATCCTGGTCATTGCGCATATACTGTATATCTATAAGCTTTCTTATCATCTCATCCCTGTCTTTTTCCATACCTGGACGAAGTGAGATAACCATATTCTTATAATCAATAGGTGCACCTAATCCATATATACATGAAACTGAAGCAACTATGATTACATCATTTCTTTCAGACAGTGCCGCTGTTGCTGAATGTCTTAACTTATCTATCTCGTCATTAATCGAAGAATCCTTGGCTATATAAGTATCGCTCTGTGGCACATAAGCCTCCGGCTGATAATAATCATAATAAGAAACAAAATACTCTACTGCATTCTCAGGAAAGAACTCTTTCATCTCAGAGTACAGCTGTGCTGCTAATGTTTTATTATGACTGATTATAAGAGTAGGCTTCTGTACATGCTGGATAATGTTTGCCATAGTAAATGTCTTACCAGAGCCTGTAACTCCAACTAAAGTTTCAAACTGATTACCTTCATTAAATCCTTCTACAAGTTCCTCTATAGCCTGGGGCTGGTCGCCTGTTGGCTCATATGGGGCATGTAACTTAAACTCCATAATGCCATCTCCTTCCTGAAATAAGATTTCCACAAAATATTTCTAAAAAAAGACAAAGTCAATATTTCATAGTATGCACTTACATGCTTAATTCTACTACAAAAAATAGACTTTGTCTATCTAATACAGAACATCTGTTCCTCTTTTATTAGTGGATAATACATTAACATTCCTTTTATAAAAAGAACATTTATCTGCACCTGTTATTATATTTCGTTTTCATTCAGTATCATACAAAGCCTGAATACTACTAACAATACTAATAATACCAATAATGCTAGCAATACTAATAATGCTAATAACAATATTAATAATACTAACAATATTAATAATAATACAGCTTAATTCATAACTGCCTTCAGGCTGTCTATGGCTGCGTTAAACTGTGTATCCTCATCAGCATTCTTATCAAATTCCACAACAACATCCGGGGTAACACCATTTCCATGTATATCCTGTCCCTTTGGTGTAAAATACTTGGCTATTGTAAACTTAATTGCACTTCCATCGGTAAGCGGCTTTAGTGTCTGTACAATACCCTTTCCATATGTCTGTGTTCCAACTATGATACCTTTTTCGTAATCCTGTATAGCACCTGCAAATATTTCTGATGCACTTGCACTGTTTCCATTGACAAGTACTGCAAGCGGAATATCCAGTTCTTCATTATCACTATCGCTGTATTCTTTTCTATTTCCTGCCTTATCTTCTGTATACACAATAAGACCATTTGGAAGTATATATTTAAGCATAGTAACTACAGTTGTAAGCAAGCCTCCTGGATTATTTCTTATATCTATAACTATCCCTTTAGCTCCCTGCGCCTTAAGGTCTTCAATAGCTGCCTTAAACTGTTTTGCCGTAACACTTTCAAACTGTGAAATTGCTATATATCCTATGGAATCATCTGTCATTGCATAGTTTACAGTCTGGATTTCAACTTCATCCCTTACTACTGTGTAATCACAAGTAACCCCTTCTCTTACAATACCAAGTCTGACTGTTGTACCTTTCTCACCTTTGACAAGTGCAACTGCCGAGGACAGATCCATATCAGTAACATCTGTATCATCTACTTTGACTATCCTATCTCCAGTTCTTAATCCAGCCTTATATCCTGCACCATTATCATATACATCTACAAGCAGGATTCCGCCTTCTTCACTTAACTGACAGACCGATCCTATTCCGTAAAATGTACCATTTGTAGTTTCCTTAAGTTTATTATACTCATCAGCTGTATAATAAACAGTATATTTATCTCCATAAGAACTAAGATAAGCTTTATATATGTTATTCTTGGCCTTTTCCTCATCAACTTCGTCAAAATAGAAAGAATCCAGGACAGAATCTATAGCATTCAGCTTAGCCTCAACCTCACTTCCTATTCCACTTCCATCTGTAACTGCATCTGACTGGATATATACATCACCATTAACACCTATATGAATATATCCCTTCTGTATACACACACCAGCCACACTTACAACAATTATAACCATTACAAGAAATGCAGCTACTATACCAAGCAGCAATCCATTCTTAAAATAATGAGACTTTTCTCTTTTTTTCTCATACTTTTCTGCTTGTTCAAATATATTATCTTCATTTCCTGCTATCTGTTCTTTTGTATGGATTGATATATCATCTTCCTTATTATCCATAACAACCTCCATTCTTGCGCTGCTTCTCAGCGCATCTCAAGTTTGTGCGAAGCACAAATTTTGAATGTGAAAAATCTTATTTTTCACACTGACCTCCATTGTCATATAAATACCGAAACAAGTATCAAATATCATCATAAAAATAATTTAATATCATAATATTGACATCTTATGATGTAAGTGTCGAAATGAATTTTAACACTAACATCGTTTTATTATACTACAAAAACATTTTCAGATATATTAATATTTATAATAATATGTGAAATTTTTATGATAATTTACTGTTTATGTGCCATACACACTATAACTATCCTACTCTCCCTGCTTTTGTTTTTACTTTATTCTTATACATGGACTCATCGGCTCTCTTTACTACTTCCAGCACATCTCTTCCGTATCCCTTAGCCATTCCTACTGCACTCGTAATCTTTAAGTTACTTCCTGCATTGGCCTTTTCAATCATGTCTGCTACCGATATTGATATTTCTTTTCCTTCATCCTCACCAGGATTATCTATTATCATAATGAATTCATCCCCACCAATTCTATATACACGCCTTCTGTCATCTGAAAATGAATAAAGCACAGATGATAATCTTTCAATCGCTTTATCTCCATATTCATGACCATATGTATCATTAATCATCTTAAGATTATTCATATCCCAGAAAATAACTCTTATATTATCTATATAAGGATAATATGCTAAAACCATTTCCTCGTACTTATTCTTGTTAAATACCTTTGTTCTTGAATCTGTCTCCTTCATATATGTAAGCTGGGCTATCCTTGCGGCATCCTCACTTCCACAAACAACTATATCCTGAAGTATAAATGTAATAACCAAAAGAATCATGCATCTTGGTATCACACCAAAAACAATAACAACGAACAATGGATTCGAATTAAATACATATCCGGTTCCACTTTCTAATACATTAATATACCAGTCTCTTTTATGACTTCCCTCAAACAATATATTAAGATCACAGATTCCATAATAAAATCCCAGTGTCATACTTAAAAATACCGAAACTGAATTAATAAATGATGTAAACCATAATATCTTTTTCTGTCTGTAATGAGCTGCAAATAATAATGGAATGACATACAAAAGTACTGCATGATATGACAAAAGAGCACACATTACCCCTGTTGCAGTACATATTAACGTCAGGCCTATATATTTATAACATTCTTTTGATACATCTTCTTTCATAATCATGAACACAATCGGAATCAATAATATTATAGAAATAATAACTGCAACAGTTATCGTCCTTCTGTCTATTTCAAATATTCCTATTGTATTCAATGCCCATACTATAAGCTCTACGGCTATTAACATAACAACACCGTTTAATGTATATTTATTAGACTTCTCTTCCTGATATTTAAGTTCTTTATCATATTGTTTCTTAAAATCACTCATTCTTTCTCCCCCGAAATATCCCCTCTGATTCCATAAACGTGCTTTTTATTCTATCACTATTTCATATAAACTTCCAGTAAAAAATCTATACATTTTTTATATTCATTTTTTTGCACATTTCACAAAAAAAATCAAAAAGCTCTTATTTTTAATGTATTTATGTGAACAACTGTCATTTATTTTCATCCAACTGTCTTACATATATATCCATACCATCAATATCCTTTGCATACAGCTTAAACTTCATTTTATTTATAAAATTAATTGATGGAATATTATCTTTATGTATACATGCATACAACCTGTCAATATAAAGATATTCTCTTGCATATTCAACAATCTTACTGCACACCTCATATGCTATTCCTCGTCTCTGGTATTTTCTCCCGACAAGATATCCCAGTTCCTGACAGTTTACACCATCTATGCTCCTGTTTTCTATCCCCATACGTCCAACAAGTTCCCCTGTTTTTTTATCAAATACAAGCCACAGACCATAATCAAAGAAACCATACATATTAGAAATATATGCTGATAAAAACTCTTTCTCACGCTCTGCTTCATACAATGGCTCTATAAAAGAACAATCTGACAATGTATCATATAATCTGTATAATTCCTCAAGATCATTTTCACATTCTTCCCTGACTATATAATTATCCGTCTCTAAAATACAGGCTGGCGTATGTGTTTTTCTAGCATATATATGTTCACAATACATATATGTTATATCTTCATAATCATATACAACATACGCTGCACTTCCTCTATATTCTTTTCCAACCCCCACATCTTCACATATATCTTTTCCAATTGTTATGCTATGTTTTAATCCATCACTTATAATTATATCTTTATCATGCTGATATCCATCCAGACTGTTAAATATAGTTTTATGCTTTTTTAACATGCCTGCGTTTATTGTACTTTTTATATCTTCATAATCGCTTCTTTTATCTGAAATTATCACATATACATTTTGGAGTCCTGATTCGTATTTCACACTTATCCAATCCTTATTCCTGTCTATTATAATGAAAATGGCTGATTTTAGTACATGTCTCTATCTTTTATAACTTTCATATCTATCTATATTCTTTATATTTTTACGTCAGCCATTCACTTTAATAATATACATATCCTCTTATACTTTATCAATATATATTTTCATATATAATTTTACTATCCACAATACATTTTATTAATATATATTTCATATATTCTATAAAGTAAACTTGCATTTTCATTCATTTTATGAATATACATTTTCATTGACTTTTATCTTCACCACCCTTAATATATACAGTGATGTATTTATAAGGATGTTTAGTGTAAAAAATAAGATTTTTCACACGCAAGATTTGTGCTTCGCACAAACTTGAGATGCGCTGAAAAGCAGCGCAAGAATGGAGGTTTATTATGGCAGATCAGAATCCTATTGTAACATTTACAATGGAAAATGGCGACACTATGAAAGCTGAGCTTTATCCAGAAGTTGCGCCTAATACAGTTAATAACTTTATAAGTCTTGTTAAAAAAGGCTTCTATGATGGACTTATATTCCACAGAATCATCTCAGGCTTCATGATTCAGGGTGGAGATCCAGACGGTACCGGCATGGGTGGTCCTGGCTACTCTATCAAGGGAGAATTCAGCTATAATGGTGTTGATAATAATCTTAAGCACTCAAGAGGCGTTCTTTCTATGGCACGTGCCCAGCATCCTGATTCAGCTGGCTCACAGTTCTTTATCATGCATGCAAATGCTCCTCACCTTGATGGACAGTATGCTGCATTCGGCAAACTTATTGAAGGTGAAGACGTTTTAGATAGTATTGCTTCTGTAGATACAGACTGGAACGACAGACCAAGAAAGCCACAGGTTATGAAAACAGTAACTGTTGAGACCTTTGGAGTTGATTACGACGAACCAGAGACACTTTAATTGTTGTTTAACACACATTCTTAACGTACGGACAACAGCATATATGAGGAAAGCAGCTGTGCATACATCAACGATGCCAGAAGCTTCAATTGGATATTTCTAAGACTTTTCGTATACGTAATGGTAGTTTCCGCTATCGTTCGATACGGGACATCCATGTCCCATATCTCACTTCCACAGACATCCGTGTCTGTGGATAGCTGGGGAGTTAAGGAAAAGTCTAAGAACTATCACAATTGAACTTCAAGTGCATCTCAC
>JABLTP010057218.1_pt1 | contig 15164 bp, 10 predicted proteins | sample 7160111 | NCBI WGS metagenome assembly JABLTP01 (sample SAMN14651227, study PRJNA627086) | human gut metagenome | isolation source: feces | host: Homo sapiens
ATCACCGTTGCTGTTTCCTTTGCCATTTTATCCGGTGCCTGCCGTGCGGCCCAGCCAGCGGCGGGCGGCGGGCAGGTTTCGGTCAACGCAAAGGGATTGCATGAGTGCGCAGCAAAGCGGGATCTCGCACAAAATCAAAAAGGTGGAGACAAACTCAAACCCGCACATGCAGCGGATGAGTACCGCCAGCGCCACCAGCCCAAAGCACCAGCCGGACGTGCGGCCTTTGCGCACGGTAACGCGGCAAAGCAGCAGCGACGCCAGCACCGGCAGCAGCCAGGTCCACAGGCACCAGTACAGGTCTTTCATACCCCGCTGGGGCCAGGGGGCAAACACAACGGCCAACACCCAGACCAGCGCAGCCGCCGGGCCTGCCTGCCGCCAGGCAGCCAGCGCCAGCAGCAGCTCGGCTGCGTAAAACAGGATGCAGTTTACGGTGTACAGCCAGGTCTCCCGCGTCTCGCCGCTGGGCTGTACCAGACGAAACGCGCGGTTAAGCAGCCCGAATGCCCAGCCCTGCAGGCCGGATTGGTGGGTGTAGGCCTGGAAATCCTCGGCGTTGACCGGCGTGTTTTCCCGGAACCAGGTGCGGTTCTGGCTGTCGCTCCAGTCCTGGGTATAGACCCCCATAAAGCCGCCAGGGGCGGATTGGTGGTTTTCCATCTGGAGCATCCGGCCAAACACCAACGGCTGGGAGCCTGTATCCCAAAAGCCGGTGGCGTAGGTGCTGGCGTTCTGCCGCCAGTGGGTCAGCAGCGCCGCCAGCAGCACCACCGCCAGCAAGGTAAGCACCCGCCGCAGCCAAACCGGCAGGCGGGTAAATGGTTGATGAATTGGCATAAATTGAAAGTTCCTTAAATCTTTGCTTTAGCGTATCTCTAAAAGCCTTCCTCTGCGAGACAGACTCCCCCGGTACGGGGGAGATGGCGCAAAGCGCCAGAGGGGGAGCGGTGGCGCAAAGCGCCGGAGGGAAAGGGCTTTGCCTAAAGCTCTCTCCCCCACCCGCTCCGCGGGAGCCCCCTCGCAGAGAAGGCCAAAGATGCACGGCTCACATATTTTATCTATCCCACTTATCGCACAAGCTGGCGATCTGGCTGGCGAACTTGGCCAGGTCCTTGTTGGCGCCGCCCTGGTTGTGGCGGATGACCTCCATCAAACGCTGGCCCATATTGACCAGGCGGTCGTAAGCAGCGCTGGTGCGCACATTGGCTTCGGTGCGGGTCTTGACGATTTTTTGCGTGTTCCCGGTCTCGGCGCAGGCGGCGCGGCCATCGCTGACGATCCAGACAGCGCCGTTGTAGGGCGCGTCGGCCTCGTAGCCTTCAGCCCGCAGCTTTTCGGCCCAGTGGGCGGCCACGGCATCCTCGCCATGGTTGACAAAGACGAACTTCGGCTTTTCGTCAAAGGCGTGCAGCCAGGCGGCCAGGCCGTCCTTGTCGGCGTGGCCGGAAAGCCCGCTCAGCTGCCGGATGCTCGCCTTGACCTGCACCGGCTCGCCAAACAGCTTGACTTCCTGCGCGCCGTTGACCAGCGCGTTGCCCAGCGTGCCGGGGCTTTGGTAGCCCACGAACAGCACGGTGCACTCCGGCCGCCAAAGGTTATACTTTAAATGGTGGCGGATGCGGCCCGCGTCGCACATGCCCGCCGCCGAGATGATGACCTTCGGCACGGGGTCGCCGTTGATGGCCATGGATTCTTCTTTGGTCTCGCTGATGTGCAGGCCGGGGAACTGCAGCGGGTTCCGGCCTGCCTGCACCAAGGCCAAGGCTTCCTCGTCATAGCACTCACTGAAATTCTCGCGGAAGATAGTGGTGGACTTGCTGGCCAGCGGGCTGTCCACGTAGACCGGGAAGTTTCCGTGGCCGGTCACGCGGCCCTCGGCCTTGATCTGCCGCAGAAAATACAGCAGCTCCTGGGTGCGGCCCACCGCAAAGCTGGGGATGACCACGTTACCGCCCTTATCAAAGGTAGATTGCAGCACATCGGTCAACTCGCCCAGGTAGTCCGGCTTGGGGCCGTGGCTGCGGTCGCCGTAGGTGGACTCCATAATCAGGTAGTCAGCGTGGCCGGGGTTGGCGGGGTCCTTGATGAGCGGCTGGTGGGTGTTGCCAATATCGCCGGAGAAAACGATGATCTCCGGCTGCTTGCCCGGTTCGGTCACGCGCAGCGAGATGGACGCACTGCCCAGCAGGTGGCCTACATCGGTAAAACGCATCTCGATTTTACCCGTTGGTCCATCAAACAGGTTTTGCCAGGTCTCATAGGGGCAGGGCACGAACTGCTGCATGACCTTCTCGGCATCCTCGACGGTATAATCGGGTTCGACCATCTCGGCACCACTGCGCATGGCCTTACGGTTTTTCCACTCAGCCTCCTGCTCCTGGATATGGGCCGAGTCCTCCAGCATGATGGCACAGAGGTCGCGGGTGGCGTCGGTGGTGTAAATGGGGCCGCGGTAGCCGTTTTTGTACAGGTACGGGATGCGGCCCGAGTGGTCGATGTGAGCGTGAGTCAGCAGCAGAGCTTCGTAGGTGCCGGGGGCATAGGGCAGGTCGGCGTTTTCATAGACGTCGCGGCCCTGCTCCATGCCGCAGTCGATCAGGATACGATGTCCTGCAGCTTCCAGCTGGGTACAGCTGCCCGTAACCTCACGGTCAGCGCCTAAAAAGGTAAGCTTCATAGAATACGCCTCCCCATAGAAAATCGTTTAGATTCTTCTACGATCAAATTTTACGGCTCACTGCCGTTTTTACTTGTTATTCCGTCCGACACCATATCGCGGGGCTTCGGGCAGGATGAAATCGGTGGTAAAGTTCTCGGTCAAATCGTTGATGTTCATGCGCACATCCCAGTACACATCGCCGTAATCGCGCAGCACCGTGTAATTTTCGGTTCCGATGGCGGCCAACGTCTGGGTGTCGGTAACGATGAGCACGGTATCCCCTGCCGGTTCGTACTCGCTCAGGGATTCCTGATAGGTGCGGGAGACACCGTCGAGGCCTGCCAGCGTGCGGGCGGTGTCGGCGCTGACCGAAACCAGCTGCACCCGGGCTGCCTTGGGCAGCAGGTCCAGCAGCGTGCCGCGGCTGATGTCGCCGTACTCCGGCTCGCCCACATTGCCTGCCAGTGCCGTGAACTCGCTGCCGGTCCAGCCCTCGGGCCAGTGGTCGCGGTCGTTCTCAGCGATTTCCTGATACAGCGCCGCCAGATAGTTGGCGAAGCTGATCGTCTTTTCAGCGTCCGGGTTGGCCGCGTAGGTGAACAGCGGCGTGTAGTAGATGCTCTGGTCGTCGGCATCCAGCCCGGCCAGCTTGGCGGCGGCGTAGGCGTAGGCCTCGGCCCCCTGCTGCTGGGCTTCGTCGACCGTCTCTGCGGGGGTGCTGGTATCCTTTCCGCCCACAGCCTCGGTGTCCTTGTCCGGGTCGGCAGCATCGCCGCCGGTCTGGGTGTCATCGGTCGTGATGGTCAGGCTCTCCCAGATGGAGCGGCTGGCCTGCAGCGTATCGGCAGTCACAGTGTCGGCCCCGCGCACGGCCACACCGCCGCCCTGGGTGAACACCAGGTCAAAGCGGGCCACACCGTCCAGTCCCAGCGCCGCACCGGCGCGATAGAGAGTATCCTGGCCGCTGGCGCTGCTGCTGCCGTCCACGATGGCGGTCACGCCCAGGTCTTTCAGCGTGGTTTGCAGCGCGGCGGTGTCCATGCCGGGGGTGGCGATGCAGATGATGGCATCCACGCCCTGGGCCTGCAAAGCAGCCACCTGTTCGCTGGCGGTCTGGGTCAGGTCGTTGGCAAAGGGCGTTTCCTCGTTGACCAGGCCGATCTTGTTGTTGACGGTGTCGGCATCGGCCAGCGAGAAGAACCCGATGCGGTAGCCCGCACGGGTGATTACGTAGTTCATGCCGTTGGTAATGCGGTTGCGGTTCCAGCTGGTAGAGCGGTAGAAGATCGCTGCACCGTCAGAATCCCGCAGGTTGGCAGCCAGCGACGGACCGCTTCCCATATTGGCGTCGCTGCGCAGGCGGGAGATGCCGTAGGCCAGGTCCTCGGCCCCGAAGGCCTGCAGGTCGTACCCGGCAGCGGAAAAGCTGCTGAGCATATCCATGCCGCCGGTCATGCTGGCCACGGTGGTGCCGTGCAGGCTGCCGCCCGCGTCCACGAGGATCGAATCTGGCGTGCTGGCTTTCAGCGCGGCCACATCGGCCAGGCTGACGTTGTCGTTGGCCCGCTGGCCCGCCAGGGAGCCGGTAGCAAAAATGGGCACGGTGATGTCACCCACCCGCACAAGGCACTGGATGCTCTCGGTGCCGTCGGCCAGCGTGGCGGTGATGGTACACTCGCCGCTGTCGGCCTTGGCGCGCACAAGGCCGTGCTTATCCACGGTCGCCACACTCTTGTCGCTGGTGGTCCAGAAAATTTTCTGCCCGCCATTTTCCTCGTCCGGCTGGTTGGTGGTCAGGTTCGCGTAGGCATCCTTACCGTCCAGATGCAGCTCCGTCTGGCGGGTGTCGTTGAGCAGCGTCGGCGTGGCCGTTTTGCCGTTGCAGCTGGAAATTTCGCCGAAAGCAAACGGCCGCATGACGAAATCAATATCCACCGTCTCGCTCTCGACACCGTAGTCCGCGCCAGGCTCGGAATAGCTGCACTGCCACATATCGTAGGTGCCGGTGTAGCCCAGTTCGTCCGCAAAGCGGGCGATCCAGAGATTCTCGCGCCAGGGGTCGAACGCCGCATCACTGAAGCGGGCGCGCACCCAGTTCAGCGAGGCATAGATGCCCTGTTTGCCGGTGTAGCCCAGCTCGGTCAGGCGGTCAAAAAACGCTTTGGTGATGGCGGCCATCTCGTCCGGGAAGATGCCGCTGATGCTCTTGTCCTCCAAGTCGTAGTAGACGGGGTAGGACAGCCGGTAGGGCGCGGCGGTGTAGTCCTCGAGTCCCTCCTGCGGCGGGGCAACCAGGCCCAGCAGGCGGGCAACGTGATCGGCCTCGCTGCGGGCTTCATCCTCGGTGGTAGCGTAGGAGTAGATGTACGCGCCGAACGGGATGCCCAAACGGGTGCACTCATCAGCGTTGCGGCGCCACTGGGGATCGTCCTGGTTCCATCCCTGCTCCTGGCCGTCCCACTCACCGCCGAAACCGCAGCGGATGATGGCGAAGTCGACGCCGTTGCTCTTGGCCTTTTCCCAATCAACCGCGCCCTGATATTTCGATACATCGATGCCTTTCAGCACTGCGGCAGGCATAGCCTCGCCGCTCTCATTAAAGTAGTAGCCCAGTTCATTCTTCTGCCAGGCAGCCGCCGGGGTGCCGAAGTCTGCCTTGGCAGGCCCGGTGGGACCAGCCGAGCAGCGGGTAAGTACCACAGCCAGCACAATGACCAGCACCAGACAGGCGGCGCAGAGGCCCAAAACAGCCCGGCTGCGGCGTTTTTTGCTGGTTTTTCTGGGCGGCTGTTTGGGTGTACGGGGCGGCACACCTGCCCCACCCTGCTGCCGGGCCGGCCCGGCCCCGGAAACAGCCCTTTGCGCACGCGCCGGGCTGCGGTATACTTTGCGTTCGTCTGCCACGATGATGCCCTCTCTTTGTCTATATATAAAAATGTGTATAGTCGTTTATGTATGACTGGACTTTAAAGCCCTCTCCCGGATAGGGTCTTTTAAGGGGATACTAATTAAGAATAGTGTATCATTTTGTCAAAGAAAATACAATCCAGGAGAGACGGTAGATTTTGTAAAAAATTTAGCACCCCGGCAAAACTGCAGGGGTGCTAAAACAGCCGGCCCGAAGGCCGGCTGCCAAGTATGTGTTTACAAATCAAAAGCCGTGCTTTTCCATCAGCTTGCGGCCCATCAATACGCCCATAACGGAAGCCATCATCAGGCCGCGGGTCCAGCCGGAGGAATCGCCCAGGCAGTGCAGACCCTCGATATTCGTCTCCAGGTCGGTATCCATCTTGACCTTGTTGGAGTAGAACTTCAGCTCGGGGCTGTACAGCAGGGTCTCGGGGCTGGCGAAGCCGGGCACGACCTCGTCCATCATCTTGATGAACTCGATGATGTTGACCATGGCGCGGTAGGGCATGGCGGCGGTGATATCACCAGCCACGGCGTCCTTCAGCGTCGGGCGCACGTTGGTGCGGGCCAGTTCCTTGGCCCAGGTACGCTTGCCGTCCAGGATGTCACCGTAGCGCTGCACCAGGATGTGGCCGGCACCCAGCATGTTGGTCAACTCGCCGACTTTCTGTGCGTAGGCGATGGGCTGATTGAACGGCTCGGTGAAGTTGTGGCTGACCAGAATGGCCAGGTTTGTGTTGTTGCTCTTCTTCTCCTTGAAGCTGTGGCCGTTGACGACAGCGAGGTCGTTGTCGTAGTTTTCCTGGGCCACAAAGCCGCCGGGGTTCTGGCAGAAAGTACGCACTTTGTTGTGCCAGGGGGCCGGGTAGCCGATCAGCTTGCCCTCGTACAGGACCTGGTTGATCTTCTCCATGACCTCGTTGCGGCACTCGACGCGGACACCAATGTCAACGGTGCCGGGTTTGTGGGCAATGTTGTGCTCGGCGCAGAGCTTCTCCAGCCAATCGGCGCCGCGGCGGCCGGTGGCGATGACCACCTGCTTGGCGTAGATGTCGCGGGATTCGTCCTTTTCGCGGATGCGCACACCCTTGCAGGCAGATTCCTCGAGGATGATGTTCTCGCACTCGGTGTTGAACAGCATCTCCACGCCGGCGTCGGCCAGATAGTTCTGGATGTTCAGGTAGAGCTGCTGGGCCTTCTCGGTGCCCAGGTGGCGGATGGGGCAATCGACCAGCTGCAGGCCCGCCTGGATAGCGCGCTTGCGGATGTCCTTGATGTCGGGGCCTTCGTAGACGCCCTCTACCTTCGGATCAGCGCCGAATTCCAGGTAGATCTTATCGGTGTAGTCGATCAGTTCCTGGGCGAAGTCCTCACCGATCAGGTCAGGCAGTTCGCCGCCGACCTGGTAGGACAGGGACAGCTTGCCGTCCGAGAATGCGCCTGCGCCGGAAAAGCCGGTGGTGATGGCGCAGGTCGGCTTGCAGTTTACGCAGACACCGGTTTTATCCTTGGGGCAGTGGCGCTTTTCCACAGGCTTGCCCTTTTCGATAAGCAGGATCTTGTGGGGATTGCAGCTTTTGCGCAGCAGCTCCAGCGCGGTGAAAATACCGGCAGGGCCGGCGCCTACGATGATCAGATCATACATGGATGGGGGTTCTCTCCTTTAAAAATATATGGGGACATTTATAGCAGGGTGCAGGCACCCGGTCAGGTTTTTCTGGAGTCCTCGTCGGACACGTCAGTGCTCTCGGCATCGTACACGACAGGTTCGCCGTCCCGGGTCACGTCCACGATGTCGGTGCCCGCGGCCTCGGCTTCGTCCAGGGCATCGCCCAGGGCGGTCAGGGTCGCGTTGACGGCGGCATTGGCCATGCGGTCCAGCGTGCGCAGCTCCATGGCCGCATACAGGATGCAGCCAAGATTCAACGCACCTTCGACGATCAACAGGATGCCGCAGAGCATCACCACACTGACAGCCGCGCCGAACGGGTGCCAGATGAGCAGCGCACCCAGCGCAATGGACACAATGCTGAACAGCAGCAGCATCCACCACTTTTCGCCTTTGCGCTTTGCCAGATCAATAGCCGAGCCGATGCGGCTGCAGCCATCCACCACGATAAAGATGCCAAACACTACCGGCAGAAAGCTGGCCACCACCTGGGGTTTTGCTAAAGTGAACAGGCCCAGCCCTGCCGTGATGACGCCGCCCACCAGCATAAAGGGCGCGGTGAAGCCGGTGCCCCGGATGCGGGCGTACTGGATCAGACAGACAATGCCGGTGATAAGCACCACCACGCCAAAGGCGTAGCAGATCCACAGCAGACTGGTTTCCGGCATGATGAGCAGCATCAGCCCCAGCACGATATAGGCGATGCTCATCAGCATCATTCCGCTTTTGACATAGCGCAGCATAGCAGCACGCTCCTTACTTGTTCATGGCCTTGGCGGCATCCACGATCAGGTCGGCACAGGTGTCCAGACCCAGCGCGGCATTCAGGCACAGGTCATAGTTTTTGGCTTCGCCCCAGCGGTTCTCGGTATAGTAGTTGTAGTAGCTGGCACGGGCACGGTCGTGCTTGGCCAGCTGGCTTTCCCACATGCGGTCGGGCATCTCCTTGGCATCGGGGCGGATTTTTGCGCGCCCCACACGGTCGGCCACCGGTGCATAAACAAAGGTGCGCAGCACATTGGGACGCTCCCGCAGAACATAGTCACCGCAGCGGCCCAGGATCACGCAGGGTCCCTGGGAGGCCAGTTCCTTGATGACGTTGCTCTGCAGAATGTACACCTGATCGGCCAGGGGCATAGTATTGCCCATCATGTATAGGCTGTAGATCAGGCTGCCGCTGCGCTGGTTCTCGCTGGCGGCGATGGCCTCCTCGGTCAGGCCGCTTTTTTTGGCGGCCAGGGTGATCAGCTCCTTATTGTACAGCGGGATACCCAACTTATCGGCCACGGCCTGGGCAATCTCGCTGCCGCCGGAAGCATACTCACGTGCCATTGTAATAACCATAGGTTCCTTCATAACTGATACACCTCACATTCAATTTGCTGCACAGCGGGCAACCACCGGTGCAGACTCTTCCATCTATAGTATACCCCCCTTTGTGCAAAAGCGCAAGGAAAAAATCATACTATTCGCGCAAAAACTGTGCAATGTCCGGCCCCATAAACAGCAAAAAGCTCCCCGAATGGGGAGCTTATTTTATACCGTTGCTTTCTCTTTCTGCGGGGCAAGGGCGATGTAGATCAGGTTGGCTGCCAGCACCAGCAGCAGGCCACCGCCCATGATGTACAACATCTGCGCCACCGAGTGATGGAACCGGGACACCAGCACAAAAATCAGCAGATACCCCGCCGCCATGCTGACGGCGAAGAAGCCTGAACGGCCCAGCGGCATCAGGTAGTTGATGAGGATCGTCAGGCAGGCCACCGGCACCACATAGAACGAGATAGGCAGCAGCAGGTCGATGGCGGCAAGGTAGCGTTCGCCAAACAGCAGGCCGATCATCGGGCGGCCCACCACGTTCATGCCCACAGCGCACAGCATCGCAACACCGCCGCCCCAAAGCATGGCGCGCTTGAGCAGCTGGCGGGTATCGTGGCCGGTGGATTGGCACTCAGCCACCATCGGCAGCAGCACCGGCACGATGGCGTTGGCTAAGTACAGCGAAATTTTTCCGATGACACTGCCCGAGGAGTAGATGCCCACCTCCGCCGGGTCAGCAGCAAAGGTCTTGATAAGCAACACATCACCGTTGGCCATCAGCAGCAAAAACAGCTGAAACCAGAACGTGCTGACAAAGTAGCTCCGTATCTCGGTACGGTCCAGATGCAGCTGCTCTATTTTGGGTGCAAAGAACAGGTCACGTGCACGCCAGAAGCAGAACGCCGCCGTGGCAAACGCTGCCAAAATTACAGCTGCCAGGTTGCCGCCGATGCCGAAACCCATCCACACAAAAGGGATGCTGAGCAGCAGGCGGATAGCGATATTGAGCACACCGTTTATGCTGTAAGGTACAAATCGCTTAACACCTTGCAGCGTACAGCTGAAAACCGGCGCCACACAGCTGAACGCCACCACGACCATGGTGGCCAGTATGTAGCGGGTCTCCTCAATCTGCAAAACATTGGCGATGATACTGGACAGCGCCGCACCTGCAGCGAACACCACACAAGCCAGCAGCACACTGGCACGCAGCATTTTGTGCATAAAGCCGCCGATCAATTCCGGTTTGCCGACAGCCTGATACTTGGCCGTGTAAGTAGCTACCAGCGTCGAGATGATCCCCGACGGCACACCGATAACAATAGACAGCGACAGCAACGTGTTGATGGTGCCGTAATCTGCCGGGGAAAGCAGGTTTCCCATTACGATTTGATATAGATACGTAACGACATTGGCTAGCATGGAGATGGCAAACACAATCGCGCTGTTTCGTTCAAATTCGCCAAGTTTGAATTTTTTCATAGGGTTCCTCGTACTATGGATGCTTTATTTGTAACGGCCTTTGTCGATGGTCTCCAGATGAGAGAACTTGCCGCCGTTCCAGATAATAGCAGTGTAATAGCCGTTGTTCATCGAACCAATCAATGAATCGCACCGAGACAGCAACCAAATGTTAGTCAAATATTGCTGAATATTTTCGTACTTGCTAAGTTTCTGATACAAATCTGCTACACGCATGACGCCGTCCGATTCACCTTTTACGAAACGTACCGAGTCCGTACAATACGCCTGCGGGAATTTTGCTTTGACACAATCAATAGCTCTCTGCTCTTCCGAGTTCACAAAAATGCTTATCTCTTCTCCCGGCTCTTTCCAGGTTTGCAGGCGCTCTTCCAGCAGAGCGAGCATTTCGTCCGTTGTAGCCTGGATTGCATGGCCATAAAAGCGTTTGCCCAAATCAGAGCCACGGATTGGCGCACCGATCAGTTTAACGCCCTGCGGAATTTGGGCTGTAGCGGACAGTTTTTCAATATAGGTTTTCTGTTCCTGATTAAACGGTGCCCTCATTGCCATCTCGTGCTGCCATTTCAGCACTTCCGGGTCTTTATCGCCGGTAAAGTTACAGCGCTGGTCGCTGCCGTTGGAGAGGATGACGTTTTTGCTCTGGTATACTTCTTCCAGCGTGTAGCGCTTGCCGGTGGCGGGGTCGAGCGGCTGCTCAAAGAAATACTCCCACACATTGGTCGTGCCGTGGATGGGATGGTCCTCGTTATACAGGGTCTGGTAGTTCTGCATATCCACCACAGGGATCCAGCCGTTATCATAGGCATATTTCATATAGCCCAGCACATAGTTATAGTCGGCCAAAAAGCCTGCTGCCGGGGGATACAGACGGATGACGAAGAAAGTCTTGTCCGGGTTTTTATTTCCAAAAGACTTTTTCTGCTCCGGCATGGTCAGGTTTTTGTAGGCTTCCCACACGGCCATGCTGGCCTTGAACACCCACTCTGGGGCATGGGCCGGTATCCAGGAACGCATCTTGTCCAGAAAGCTGTTCATATCATTGTCCTTTTAACGCAAAAGGCTGCTGCCCGGTGTTTGCGGTGCAGCAGCCTCCTTTGGTTCAGTGTGAAAAAATCACTTATTCTTCTTGCTGGCGGCCTTCATGCGGAGGTCATGGTCCAGGATGCGCTTGCGGATGCGCAGGTTTTCGGGGGTGACTTCCAGCAGCTCGTCGGGAGCCAGGAATTCCAAGCAGCCCTCCAGGCTGAACTTGCTGACGGGCACCAGGCGCAGGGCATCGTCGCTGCCGGAAGCGCGGGTGTTGGTCAGGTGCTTGGTCTTGCAGACATTGACGGTGATGTCCTCACCGGTCGGGGTGTAGCCGACGACCTCGCCCGCGTAGACCTTCTCGCCTGCGTTGACGATCAGGGTGCCGCGCTGCTGGGCGTTGAACAGACCGTAGGTGACGGCGTCGCCGGTATCGAAGCTGATCAGAGAGCCGGTGGAGCGGGTCTGAATGTCGCCGCACCATTCCTCGTAACCATCAAAAATGGTATTCATGATGCCTTCACCGTGGGTGTCGGTCAGGAACTGGCTGCGATAACCGAACAGGCCGCGGCTGGGCATACGGAACTCGATGCGGGAACGGCTGTTCATCATCTGCATGTTCATTAGGATGGCCTTGCGGGCCCCCAGGGCGGTCATAACATTGCCCTGGTAGACCTCAGGCACGTCGATGACGACACGCTCCATAGGCTCCATGACCTTGCCGTCCTCCTCGTGGGTCAGAACGTGCGGGGGGCTGACCTGCAGCTCATAGCCTTCACGGCGCATAGTCTCGATGAGGATGGACAGGTGCATTTCGCCGCGGCCCATGACGCGGAAGGAATCGTTGGTGGCGGAATCCTCGACCTTCAGGGCAACATCCTTCAGCAGTTCGCGCATCAGGCGGTCACGGATCTGGCGGGAGGTAACGTACTTACCCTCTTTGCCAGCAAAGGGAGAATCGTTGACGGAGAAGGTCATTTCTACCGTAGGATCGTTGATCTTAACGAAGGGCAGGGGCTGCACCTTGCTGGGATCGCAGATGGTGTTACCGATGGAAATATCAGGCAGACCGGCAAAGGCAACGATGTCGCCAGCCTGGGCGCTCTCGATGGGCTCACGGCCGTTGGCCTTGAAGTCAAACAGCTTGGTGATACGGCCGCTCATATGCACATCGGGGTTGTGCCAGTCGCACACCTGGATGGCGGAGCCGACCTTGATGACGCCGTTCTGCACACGGCCAACGCCCATACGGCCCACGAAGTCGTTGTAGTCGACGCTGGAGACCAGCATCTGCAGCGGCTCGTCAGGCTCGCCCTCCGGCGGCTGCACGTACTTGAGGATGGTGTCGAACAGGGGCTTGAGGTCGGTGCCGGAGGAAGGATCGGTCCAGTCATAGCTGGCGGTGCCGTTACGGCCGGAGCAGAAGACCATCGGGCTGTCCAGCTGCTCGTCGGTAGCGCCCAGATCCATCAGCAGCTCAAGGATCTCATCGATGACCTCGGCAATGCGGGCGTCGGGACGGTCGATCTTGTTGACGGCGATGACCAGAGACAGGTTCTGCTGCAAAGCTTTCTGCAGAACAAAACGGGTCTGGGGCATGCAGCCCTCGGCAGCGTCGACCAGCAGCAGAACGCCGTTGCCCATCTTCAGCACGCGCTCGACCTCGCCGCCGAAGTCGGCGTGGCCCGGGGTATCGACAATGTTGATCTTGACGCCCTGATACTCGCAGGAGCAGTTCTTGGCCAGGATGGTGATGCCGCGCTCGCGCTCGATATCGCCGGAGTCCATGACACGCTCGGCGACCTGCTGGTTGGCGCGGAAAGCACCGGACTGCTTCAGCATCTGGTCGACCAGGGTAGTTTTGCCGTGGTCAACGTGGGCGATGATCGCGACATTGCGTAAATTTTCCTGAATCATATACGTTCCCTCTCTGATTGGTTTGCGATTGAATGCCTATCTATAGGGGGATAAACCCCAATATCCACATACTTATCTATAATACGCTATCATGTAGTATTTGTCAAGAATCGCAAATTATAAAATAGTATGCTATAATATAAAATGTTGGATAGTAATTGAAAGGGATTTTGTACATTCCGTGGGGAAGGACGTAGTTTCCCAAAAAACAAGACAAGAGAGGGAAAGAACACATGGCAACAAAACCGATGCGCCGCATCAACATCATCGGGCACCAGAACCCCGATACCGACTCGATCTGCTCGGCCCTTGCCTATGCCTGGCTGAAAAACCGCGGCAGCCTGGAAGGCCTGTACGAAGCCCGCCGCGCCGGGCATATCAACCGCGAGACTCGCTTTGTTTTGCAGCATTTCGGCGTGGAGCCGCCGCGCCTGTGCACTGATGTCAGCCCCCAGATCAAAGACATTGACATCCGCAAACAGGCGGGCATTGACGGCGAAATGAGCGTGCGCGCCGCCTGGAACCTGATGCGCGATGTCGAGATCGACACCCTGTGCATCGTGGATAACGAGGGCGAGCTGCAGGGGCTTATCACCATCAAGGACATTGCCGATGCCAACATGGACCTGTTTGACACTGCCGTACTGGCCGCCGCCAGCACCCGCTACTCCAATCTTTTGGAAACGCTGGAGGCTGAGCTGGTAGTAGGCAACGCCGACACCCGCATCGACAGCGGCAACATCTGCATCGGCACCAGTCCCGAAATCATGGAGGAACTGGTCAAGCCCGACGATTTAGTCCTGGTCTCCAACCGGTACGAGGCGCAGATGTGCGCCATCGACTGCGGTGCCCGGGCCATCATCGTCTGCTGCGGCTCGGCAGTGCCCCGCACCATCGTGGCCCGCGCCCAGGAGAAGGGCTGCGCCATCCTGGCCACCCCCTACGACACCTACGCTGCCGCACGGCTTATCTCCACCGCCGCGCCGGTGCGCCACTTTATGCGCACTAAGGAGCTTCTGAAATTCAGCGTAAACACGCCCATTGAGGACGCCCGCAAGGTCATGGCCAGCGTGCGCCACCGCTACTTCCCGATTCTGGACGAGAACGGCAAGTACTGCGGCGTGGTCAGCCGCCGTAACCTGTTGAACCTGCACCGCAAGCAGCTGATTCTGGTGGACCACAACGAACGCCAGCAGGCTGTGGACGGCCTGGAAGAAGCCGATATTCTGGAGATCATCGACCATCACCGCATCGGCAATTTGGAGACTACCGGGCCGGTCTACTTCCGCAATGTGCCGGTGGGCTGCACAGCCACCATTTTGTACCAGATGTTCGGCGAGCAGGGCATGACCCCCTCGAAAGAGATCGCGGGCCTGCTGCTGTCGGCCATTTTGTCCGACACGCTGATGTTCCGCTCCCCCACCTCGACCCCGCAGGATGAGGCCGCTGCCAAGGCGCTGGCCGCGCTGGCGGGCGAGGACATTCCCACCTACGCTGAGCAGATGTTTGAAGCGGGCGCCGACCTGACCGGCCGCGACGCCGAGGATGTGTTCTGCTCCGACTTCAAGGTGTTCAGCCGCGGCGACGCCAAGTTTGGCGTGGGGCAGTCCATCTACATGACGGACAAATCCCGTGCCGCCGCCGAGGCGCTGGTAGGGCCGTTCCTGCCCGAGGCCAGCCGCCGTGAGGGCCTGCCGATGATCTTCTACATGTTCACCGACATGAAGACCCAGAGCACCGATCTGATGTACTGTGGCAACGCTGCCGAACAGATCGTGCGCGAGGCGTTCCATGTAGAGCCGAAGGACGGCAAAGCCTGGCTGCCGGGGGTCGTCAGCCGTAAAAAGCAGTTGATCCCGCCGCTGCTGGCCGCACTGCAGGCGCATCAGGAGTAACACACATTTAAAAGGCTCCCTCTGCGAGACAACCTCCCCCGATACGGGGGAGGTGGCACTTCGTGCCAGAGGGGGAGCGCTGTCAGCGAAGCTGACTGAGGGAGAGACAGTATTCTTTAGCTGCTGCCAAATCGCAGGCTCTCTCCCCCACCCGCTTCGCGGGAGCCTCCTCCCAGAGGGGACCGCACCTAAGGCAATACCGCACAATTCCCGCCTGACGGCTTAAGCACCGCTCCGGCGGCTGCGGCACGGCAACTGCGTTGCCAAAATGCTCGATAAT
>JABLTP010044615.1_pt1 | contig 15131 bp, 18 predicted proteins | sample 7160111 | NCBI WGS metagenome assembly JABLTP01 (sample SAMN14651227, study PRJNA627086) | human gut metagenome | isolation source: feces | host: Homo sapiens
GCATATGATGGGAAAAAGAATGCAGTAGTAATAACAGCACAAGAGATGCAGGCAAAAGATGCATACCTTATAGATTTAGAGGAAATGCCGGTAAAAGGCACGATGTATTTGCAATAAAAATAAATAAAGTAAGCTTTTTGTAAAATATTGTATACTATAAGCATTTGATAGGTATTATGAATAATAAAAAAATGGAGGAAATCATATGGAACTAGAATTACCAGATTTGGTAGAGTGGAATGAAAAATGGAAGAAAGAAATTGATGATTTGGTGGGAAAAAGCGACCTATATATTACTCAAGATGATTTATTACTTGATGAATTAGAGAATAAGTTGCAGTATGTGCCAGACAATGAGTTTAATGATAAACTGAGACAAAAAGACACAGACGAAGCGGTGTTGACTTGGGCAAAGACAGGAAGCTATGATAGGGGACAACCATTGTCTTATGCAGAAACTATTCAGGGGCAAGCGCAAAGTGAATTGATTAATTGGATTTGGGCAAATAATCAAGAACTTTTAATGCTTGCTGATTGCCATTTCATTGGAAATGTATGGGATTATTTAGTAATATATCATATTGAGGTATTTAAACCGTATCTTTGTGATATAGTTGATCTTTATACGGAACAAGATTTCATAAAAGCTCGAAAGAAATCTGTTTGATTATACCAATGGGCATAACGAAGAAAAGAATACGCAACAGCAAAAAGGATCATATAGTAAAGATTTGTATGATCATTTCTGTTGTGAATTATGGTTTAAGCTTAGAAAATACCGAACACAATGGAAAAAATAGTGGTAATAATGGAAGGTACTTAAAAACTGCATTGTAAGAACCTTTTGTAAAAAGATACAAAAATAGCCCTATTTTCTGATAGCTCTGTTTGAGTAGATTTGATTTATTGCTGTATAGACAACGGGCTACGACATTTTACGTTGAGAATAGAAAAAGAGCTGCCACACATTAGTGCGACAGCCTCTTTCTTTTCCCAAAAGGGAATCCCTATAAAACTACAGATCATTCGAATTGATAAGCCAATTTAAGTTTATCTGAGAATAGTATAATATAAATTTTCACTCTTACAAACATCGTCGAAAATATATTCTAAGTGTCAATCTAACCCTTTTAGAAAAAAGAAAGACAAAAGCGTCAAAATATCATTGATGAATATTTAAAATGATGATAAGATATAAGTGTTAAATAAACGTTCGTTAAAATGATACTTACAGGAGGAAATGCCATGAGCAACTATTTTGCATATCTGAGAATAAGTACGAAAGAGGAGCGCGGAAAGCAGAAATATACGCGTCAGGAAAATTCTTTGGAAAGATATGCTAGGAACAATGATATTGATTACGTGATTAAATTTTATGAAGATGCGTCAGGAAAATCGTTTACTAGAAGATCTGAATGGAATCGGTTAGAGAAGATTATTCAGCCTGGAGACACAATTGTATTTAAGGACATTACTAGATTTACCCGTGAGGCTGAGAATGGGTATATAAAATACATGGAGCTGATGGCAAAAGGCGTAAATTTAATATTTTTGGACAATCCCACCTTGAGTACAGAGTATATTAAAAATCTCATTGCAACAGCAAAGAACATGAATTTTTTGGAAAGAACCGTCAATGAACTGTTAATAAAGGTTCTATTGGCAGCAGAACTAACGCGAGCAGAGCAAGAACGTCTTGTAATATCACAGAGAACAAGAGATGGAATGGCGGCAAGCCCTAACAAGGCTGGCCGCAAAGTCGGACAGCTTGACAAAATGACAGAAGCGCTGGAAGCTGATATTAAAGAATATCTTTCTAATAGAAGTATTAAGCAGATTGATTTAATGAACAAATATAAGATCAGTCGGAACACATTGAAAAAGTATATTAGTCTGGTTGCAGATAGTAATAATGGACGGTGAGGAATAACTTGTTTACATAGTTTTATACATGTATAAAACTATTATAAAACTAAATTACATGCAAAACTCTCTCTAGTTGATAACTGGAGAGAGTTTTGGACATTCGTGTTATATACCCGGTTTTATTTTCATTACAATTTAATTAAAGTAAAACCGTAGTGTTGTTGGCTTTTGGCGTACCTTTTAATATGATGGTTTAGTAGTGGATTAATTATACCATCGTTAAAATACGTATGGATAGGACTTTGCTTAACAATTTGGTTGCATGATTTAAAAGAAAATAACTGAATACTCGGTGTAGAACGAACCGTGGAAGAGTTATTAACTCTTATTCGTAATGGGATAATAAACATATTAATTCCATTAGAAATTGCAGGAGCAATAGCAGGTGCAGGAGTCATAATAGGAGTTATAACAGGAGTATCAGCTTCCTTAGTTTTAGAAAGAGTAGAAACTTTTTCTCTAATCATTCTTCGCATTGCAGAGCCAGAAGTAATCCAAGATCCTTTTTTGTGAGAAACGGTTCTTGTGGTTTTGAAAAATGAAAATTTTGATTCCATTAGTCTGTTAGATCTCCTTAGTTAAAATTTTTCGCCACTATCATTTAAAACCAAGTTTGGTTCAAAGGTGCAATTTAAAACTTCAGCAATTTTCTTAATTTCACTTTCACGAAAATCATCACGCTTAAATTTGTGTGATAAGTTTGCAGATGAAGTATTTAAACTCTTAGCAAGAGCTGTCTTGGACATCTTTCGCTTCACCATAACAAGTTGAATTTTTTCTGTCATCATAATAATTCTCCTTTCAGCCAAACCTTCGTTAGTTTTATAATAGTATTATACTATTATAAAACTAGAAGGCATCAAGATATTGTTTTACGTTTTCTTCTGTTGTTGTTCTTTTCGTAGACCTAATATAGCATCTGGTATCACTATAGCATCTAAGTTGATTTCATTTTCGCGGCAAAAAAACTTTACACATTCAATGACGAATCGAGAAAAATTTGAATCAGTGTATTGTTCGGAAACAATACGAAGTTTCTCGTAAAGCTCAGGAGGAATTGTCAGAGAAACCTGTATATTTTTTAGCCCTTCTTTCTTTGGACGTCCTCCCGGATGCTTTTTAACTGGTGCTTGAACATCAGGATCAGATTTGGATGAAATCTCTTGAGTATTGTCTGATTCTGATGAAATAGGTGTAACAGGGGCTACGATTTTTTCAGAAGATTCAGAAGAATTTGGATTTGAAAAGAATCCAGAAGCAAAATCAGTATCTTTTTGGATTTTTTTTCTTGCCATATTGAATCCTTTCTTGTTTGCGATAGTTTTATAATAGTTTTATACATGTATAAAACTATTATAAAACTGTTTCCTTAGCAAAATTTAAGTAATCAGAGACTGCTGAGCAGGAAGGATCCCAGTCAAGTATCGGGCATTGCTGACTTTGGGCTTCTCGAATTTTAACTGTTTCTCGAATCTTGTTATCAAACACATTCGTGTGCATTTGCGCAGCAACACGTTCTAAAGATCGTAAAATAGCAACATTTAAATTTGTCCTCGGATTATACTTTACGAGTAAGATACCGAGTATAGCCAAGTCTTTGTTGGAATGTTTGCGAACACTTTGAATCGTGTTGAAAAGCTGTTCAAGTCCTATCATAGCTAAATAGCTGCATTCGGTGGGAATAATAATTTCATTGCTTGCAGTAAGGCTCATGATATTCAGGAGTCCAAGTGATGGCGGTGTATCAATTAAAACAACGTCATAATTTAAAGATTCTAGCCGTTCTTTTAATAAATATTCGCGGCCAAGAACATTAAACTCTACATCGGCATAGGCAAGAAGCAGCGAACTGGGAATTACATCATAGTATTTTGATTTTACAATGCAATCTTCAGGAGTAGATTGCCCTTTTAAAAGGGTATAAAGATTGTGTTGCTGGCAATCCATGATGTTAATTCCAGATACAGTAGTAAGGTTGCACTGTGGATCAGTATCACAGCATAAAACCCTTTTGCCGTATTCCTTGCCAAGAATCTCGGCAAGAGCTTGCACCGTGGTAGTCTTACCACACCCGCCTTTTGTAATATGTGCGGATATTATTTCCAAAAAAAGTCACCTCCTAGAAAAAATATAGTAAAATACTATTATAAAACTATTTTTTAATAGTATTTTAATGGTATAAAACTATTATAAAACTGTTTTATAATAGTATAATAATGGTATAAAACTATTATTATACTATTATTATACCATTACAAAACTTGAAAATCAAGTCAAAAGTTTGATGAAAAAACGACTATTTTTTTACTTCAAAGTAAAAAGTGCTTGCAAAAGGACAAGGTATCTAGTATAGTGTGGATGTGAGCGTTTGCACGATACTAGCCAAACGCACCTGCCTCATGGTTAATGAGGAGGACGACTTTCTTTTTTGGAGCATACTACTCGAGGGAGCCCGTTATCTGGACGACGACCCAGTATAAAAAGCGGTGGTTTGGCGCAGCCCACTCAGTAGAATGCGCCCGGGCAGGACTGGACGGATCATCCCAGTCTTGAGACGACAGAGGTTGGATGCGGAAGAGTGACCTTGTCATGCCTATCCCGATGTATAGCACTACGAGTATATCGGCATGGTTAAAACTATCCCGCGGGACAGCACATGGAGCAGACCGTGTACGTGTACGGTGTGTAAACCATATGGAAATCCGTTTGAGCTATGGTATTGAGGCTCAAGGGAGCGCACAGATAAGCCGAAAGGCTACGCTAGTGGATAGGCGGTGAAAGCTAGCAGAAAGTGTGTGGGAAACCAGTTAGAGTAGCAGGATGCGAAATGATTGTGCTAACCAAGTCAGATGATCGGAATACGGATACCTCACGAGGCGATATACGGTTTGGTCGTATCAGTTAAACGTTGACTCTCTATCGACATTCGATAGGGAGAGTGCGCCCAAAGCCGTTTCCTTCTCCACTCAACCGATTTGTATCACTTGCTGAAAAATGTTGTCAAGCTTTTTCCGGTAGGTACATACGGCTGACCGAGAGCCAAGCGAAACTACTTATCGACCAAAGGTGACGTGAGTTCCACAAGCGTAGCGAAGTGGCTCTCACGTCACCGCGGTAGGAGCGGAAGAGTGAATCGTCCACAAGTGGACGAGAGGGAAACCCACTCGGTGGGTGTCCCTTTCAGTCTTTGAAATAGAAGGTTTTCTTAGCGACTACATATTTGCCACGGTAGTAAATAGCAATAGCATCTTGAGAAGGCAGGTTTCCAAAGTCGTCAGGCTCGAATATAGGTTCACGTATTTCGCTTACAGATCGACCAGAGGAACTGTGTCCGGAGATCTGTTCGGATGTGCTGATTCGCAAGACTTTATGAGTGCCAAAGAGTCGACTGGCCCAATCCCTAGTATCGGGATCCATGATAGACAGGAAGCAATGGATTTTGGTGCAGTCCATTAGTGTTTGCCGCCCGTGAGTGCCATAGCGTTTATCGAGCATGGACAATGATTGGCATGACAGCATGATGGAACAATTATATGCTCGCAGGAGAGCAGCTGACTGTGTAATTACTGGCATCGCGGGTAATTGCCCGAACTCATCAATGATAAATGCGATTGGAGGTTGTTGTCCTTCATGCCGATATAGCATCGCACTCATGAAGGTTTGATACAGCATAGCCGTTACAGGTGCCATAAGTTCCATTTGGTTCGGATCAATTTGAATATAGATGTCGATGCAGTTTTCTAAATCGTTTGGAGAGATCTGCTCACCCGTGTTGGAAAGCAACGTATGCATCATTTGGCTACTAAATAGTCGAGTGGATGATACAAGTTTGCTATAGGTTCCAGCGACGTTTTTTTCGTTTTCGCCATAGAAGTGATTTGTATAAGCTTGAGCTGCGATATCAGAAGAATTCATAATTGTAACAACCCATTTATTGTAAGTTCCAGTAACGATTTGTTCAATGATAGCAGGGAAGGCGATGCTGTTATCATTGTTAAGCAGGTATAACGCGATACCGGTAAAAAAATCACGTGCGCCATCTGCAAAATATTTTGAATCAGAGCTGCCATCTTCAGGAATTAGTGTGATTGCCATATTTAATAGGAAGGTTGCACGTGAACCGACATCCATTGATCGTGCGTTAACCAATGGATCAAAATGAGCACTTTCTTTCCAATGGATCGTGGAGAATCGTTTTATATGGCGATACGCTTTATTTGCTTCATAAATATCCCCTTTCAAATCAGTAACCATTACGGCACCGTTTTGTTGTGGGTTACCGTTCTCGTCAAAATCAAGTCCAAACTGTCGGCAGGATGGAATAATGACAGAAGTGGTTTTTCCATCTCCGGGCGCGCCCCAAATCATAGATACGATCCCATTTTTATGAGGTTTATAGTAAATCAATTTATCATCGACTTTTCCAAAAATTAGTCCATTTGCATCTTTCCAATGTAAGGATGTAAGATCATTAACAGGAAGTTTTGCAGGATCAGCGGTGGCAAAAAATTCAAGTAATTCGGAAAAACTTCGTTTGTAATGGCGACTATCGTAACGTAAATTACGTCCAGTTTCAATTTTATAGAATTGGCTGCGGATATCCATAAAAACAAGTGTACACCATAGCAGGAACAAAGCAATTGGAATCATCACGTTAAAAAGTCGAGAACCGATGTTGGAAGTTGCCAAGTAATCGAGTTCATCAATATGTACATCGGTAAGCGAGCTCAGAAAATTGGAAATAGGGCGACTAATGAGCAGAAATGCTGCTGATGATACAACATGTCGTGCGAACTTAATTCGTTTAAAGTAATATCTTGGAGTGTGAGATAAATGGTACATAATACCTCCTTTGCGTAAATGCTATTTTTCAATAAAGCCTATCTTTTTCAATTTCATTTTCCCACGTGTGTTCCCCCCACGCAGGTTTCATGAACTGCTGAGATGTTGTGATTTCATGAAGCTTTTGATTTGCAATCAAAAGTTCCTGTTCTTTTTCTCGTAATTTATCTTGTAATCGTTCATTTTCAATCTTGAGTGATTGGATTTCCTCAAGCGACAAACCTGTTACTTTCGAGATTTCTTTCATCGCCTTTACGGAAACCCCTTTTCCAGAAGTAACACCGGAGGCAACCGTTGCGGTGATTTCAGCTTTATCAATCCATGCTTGATATGAGGGGTGCCATTGCTGCAATATATTTCTTCTGGTTAGTGCATCACTGCATAGCTTGTAGTCAAATCCTTCATGTTTAGCATCCTGCACAGCAGGAACGTACATCACGTGAAGGTGTTTGGCACCATTTACGATTGTTTTTCCATCTTTTGAAATGTGTCCTTCGTCTGCGTGAACCTCCGCTAAAATGATACAGCGTTCCCCCATGGGTAACGTGGAGGCAATGTAGTTCAAAGATTCCTGAAAAAAAGCGTGTTCTTGCGTTGATGGACAATCGTTCGGAAGCGTGCAAATGATTTCATTCACGTGAACCAGATTTTTTCTGTTATAATGGAAACATTCTGCTTCAATTTTTTTGCGATATCCTTCAATTTCCAACGCTGTTTTTCCGCGACGAAGCAGCGAATAATTGTCACCTTTTCGCGCAGGGTCGACTTCCATATTAGTAGGACAAATTCCATCTTTAAATTCACGAAGGTTATGCTTGATTTCACCAACAATTCCGGTGCTAAATTTGATCATTCGAGCCATATGAATGATAGTTCCTTTCTTTTGTTTATAAGGTGAAGTCAGGATGACGCACTCACCTTTTCGAGTGCGTCATCCTGACTCCCCTACAAGCTAGGGAAGCAAGCTTCCCCGACCTACGGTCGCCCTGCTGGGGTAGCTTGCTTTCTCGGGGGAAACCTTTGGTTTTCCCCGGACAAGATCAACCCCTTTCCTAATGTTGCGGCGTAATGCATTCGCATTGCTTGCAACAAACAGGGGCTAAACGCCCCTACACAAAACTTGTGCTAAATAGCAAGTTTTGTTACCCCAAATTGCGCTGCCGGAAGGCTATTTTTTTCGGTGATTTCGGAAGTAACTTAAGCTGCTTTCGGAGCAGAAAACAGCAAGGAAATCTTCAAAATCTTGAGTAGATTTTAAGCCAAAATAAGCAGCAATTTTCTCTTCAAAATTCGTGTCTTTTTCAATCATTTTGTGTATGTTTTTTGAATCAGTTCCGAACTCTTCTTTTATCGCTTTTTCGAAAAGTTTTTGAAGGTATTTAAGTTGTTCATTTTCGGCTTGCAGAGCAGCAATTTGATCGCCAATTGTTTTTGCCATAGCGTGTATCCTCCTTTATGTGAGTGCATTTGGATTGATGAAACGCTTCGATTGTGTTTGCCAAGAAACCAATTTTTCTTCCTCAATTGTAAGATATCTGTGCCAATCCATATAGCTGTCTATCTCTTCCTTGCTGAATGAATGCGTAAATGAACCGCAGGACGCGAAGAAGTCACTATTTTCATCTAAAAAAAGTTTATAAGCGTTCGCCAACTCCACAGAAAAAATTTCAGCAAGGCAACTGTTTTTTAAAGCATAAATCATAGAGGGCTTTACATAAATGCCAAATGAACTGCCAATTTCAACTCGGTAATAGATGAGATAATCACCGGATTTTTTTAGGGCAGTGAGTCCATCAAAGCGATACGAGACGTTTTCAAGAGCAGTAAGATTCAGCTGACGCTTTCCCTTTTTTACCTTAAAATCCATGATCTTGTACCAGGCCCAAATGGTAGAACCTTCTTTTAATTTTTTTAAAATGCTGACAGGATTTATATTAACTGTTGGCAGTTCTGGAAGGTCGATTAAATTTGGAAGTGGATCACTATTTTTCCCTTTACTGTTGCTTAAGTTAAAGTGAATCATTAAACCCCTCCGAATTTTGATCTCTTACGATGATGATACCCATTGGAGCAGCGTATAAATTGGAGAAGCTGGGATCATTGTTTGCGCGTATGCCAAAATGCCCGATTTGTGGAGAAGAATGCATCTCAAGATCATTTAAGCAAACAAGCGGGTTAGCAGGATCGTAAATTGGATGTTTTGCGGTGTTAATGATTTCTTGAAAACGTGGCCATTTTTCAGCGCAGAGTTGCTCAATGTAAGCTGTGTCGGTATCTGTATAGCGGTTTGCCTCTTTATCAGAAAAGTAAATAAAATGGGGAACTGAAAACGAGGCATTTCGAACTTCTACGATGGAAACATGGCGATACAGCCTGGCAGAATCGCCGTTAAGAAGAATGCAGTTCTCTGGATAGATCAGCGTACCATCCGCAAGTCGAATTTTTTTCATCTGCGTTTCAGAAAGTATCGAGGTAACGGAAAGTTGAGGGTCATTTGTTATAAAAGAGAGAATATCAAGATACCAAGATGCCTTATTGAACAATTCTTGATATTCAAAGTCTCCTGCTTGATCCATCTGGGAATATAAAGACCGAATGCGGCTTTTACAGATGGTAATCAACTCCTCTTTCACATCGGATGAACGGCATAAAATGCGCAATAATAAATTAATTACTGTGCTGTAGGGCATTTTGTGGTCCTCTTTCCAGTGATCCAAAGTTTCAAAATTTTCATCCGTAAGATCGACTGAAATTTTTTTACTCATAAATAAACCTCCTAAATATTATAAAAATATTATTTTATAGATACAAATAATATTTTAATGGTTAAAATAATTATACCGCAAGGTTAAGAAAAAGTAAAGCATTTGTGCTACCATTCCGAGCAGCTTCGCAGATCTGCCCGACTCCCAGACCAATCGGCTTACGCCTCAAGAGGTGGGATTGGATCACCCCAACCCCCTCAAGGGGCTTTTTGTTGCCCATACCACTTGTTAATCATCCCTTGTGAGGAGCTTATCGGTGGTGGATCAGTGCAGCGTCTTCCATTCAATATGATGCTTCTCCATGTGCCAAGACTCTTCTAGGCACATAGAATGTCACAATGGTATTTCTATTTCTGTGTCCAAGGTGGCAACAAAGAAGTCACCTCTTTTTGTCTGCTGCATAACAGTTTTGATGCAGGATAGGTTCAAGGTTGGGCTTAGCGTCCTTTTCGGATTGGCGGTTGCATTGATCAAACATGGTGTTCTTTTCTTATGAAAAATCGCGTTTGCTTGTTGAAATCATGGGGCGGCACATGATCTATGCAAGGGTACGATTTTTTTTTGCAAAAAATCGTACCCTTGCACAACCCATGCGCCTAACCCCAGAAGCGATTTCAAAGCAAATCGCTTTAATTTTTCATAGGAAAAGGAGAACACACCATGTTAGTTTCAATCAACGCAATCGCCATTACATCCGAAGAAGTTCGCGTTACAGCTACAAACCTTGAAACCATCCTGCTTGCAGACGATCTTTATAACAAGATTGATGACAAGGATGAAGAAGAGGTGACATTTCTTTTTGATGCCACCAATCTCGGACACAAGAAATACCTTTTCAAATTGTGCCAATCTCAGAAGTGTGCAAAGGATAAAAAGAGTCTTGGCGAAATGATCGAAGCACTGAACGGCTGTATCTTATCTATTTCGGAAGGATTTCGGGAACGATGATCCACTTTCACCGATAAGTCCCCATCACAAGGGGGCTTTTTTTCTGTATGGGAAGCTTCAGCGCCTACGGCGCAAATAATTCAAATGGGATGTAAATAGAAAATGATGGAATAAATTGTATAGAAGGTAAGGAACAGAAAATAAGATGGTATGCCCATTGGGATCTTTGATACTCATTGCTCTTTTCGACATAGTTGGTGCTTATGCCAAAATTACAGCAGGACGTGGAACCCTGCAAGGGCGGGCGAAATCCCATAATTGGGACCCTTGCAGGAACCACACATTCTGCTGTGTCTATTTGGCGCAGCACCAATAAAATATGCCGGAGGACAATTATGCAGAGTATCAGAAGCCCCAATGGGAAAAAGGAAAAAAGAATAAGAGCTAAAGCTCAAAGGAATAGGAGAAGAAAGAATGAACAGAAGAGAAATTGTAGAAGAATTGATTAAAAAGGGATATAAGGCAGAAGCCCATGATGTAATCAAAAATGGTGTGGTTTTGGAAGGCATCATAATTCGAGGAGAAGGAGCGGTTGCACCGATTATTTATACGAATGAAATAATAGAGTTGGCGGAGAAATGTGGTGCAAATCTTTCAGAAGTAGCTAATGAAGTGATTAGAGTGTATAAGCAGCATACGAAGGTTCAGTTTAATATTGGTCAATTTAGTGATAGAAAATTTATTCTTACACATGTGTATATGGGAATCCAAAAAGCATCTGATGAAGAGATCGAGAAGAAAAAGTGCGAGCTAAAAGGATTGGAAAGCTTCTTATATGTAAGAGATAGGAGTGAGAATGGTGGAGGCTATTCTGCCAAAGTGAATAAGCATATGTTGAAACTGGTGAATCTGGATGCAGATGAGGCATGGTTTTGAAAGTCTATTCAAAAATTCTATAAAGTAATTTGTATAAATATCATATTAAAATATTTGTGTTTTAATCTGTGTTGAATAGCTAAAAAGGAATGGGACAGAAAAAAATCATTAACTGGTGTATTGGTGTATATGATTCTGAGTTGAATTTAGTTTAATGTGAAACCAAGAACTAAGGGTTTTCGAATTGTAAGGAGAAGACAGGTATTCTCTATTGACTACATAGCATAATTATGATACACTAAAGTTAAACAAGTTAACTAATTAACTTAGTTAACTTTAGTAACATGGTTAGCGGAAAGGACGATAATGGAAGAAACAAGATCAGAGCAGCTGGCACAAAAGGTGACACCTACGGTGAGAGGGAAGTTAGATGAAATTTTAAAGAAGATGGGACATTATGATCTGGGAAAAGATGGACATGTAAAGTGGGATCAGAGTGTGTTGGAGGAAATTATTGCCATACTAGAAGAAAAATATATCATGGATGGACATGATAAGTATGCTGAAGTGGTAAGAGCTATTAACCAATATACAGCGTTAATCAATACTAAGTTGGTATCATTAATTGGAGATTTGGACACAAGTGAAGCGCGAATTAGATCTGAATATGAAAAGCAGATTTCTTCAAAAGATGCGATTATAAAGGATCTTCAAGATCAAAAAAAAGTGCAGGAAATGATAAAAAATGAAGCAGTGGAGGATGCATCAAAATCAAAAAATGCCCAAACAATTGCCGAGAAGCAATTATTTGATGCTGAAGAGAAAGTAAGAAAGGCGGAAGATACCGTAAAAGACAAGGAAAGCATTATTCAGATGCTTACTAGTAAACTTGCAGAATCCGAAGACAAACTTTCTGGATATGATACACTTCGATCGTCGGAAGCGAGTTTTCGCGAGCAAGTAACTTTACTCCAACATCAAAAGGAAATGCTAGAGGCGGAAATGAAGCATGTATCAGATCAACATAAGATATTACAGAGTACATGCGAAAAGCTGGAAACGCAGCTTACAGGTACTCGAAATGAGTTGTCTGAGATTCATGATCAGTATCAATCGTTGGAAAGAGATTTGCTGGAACAGAAACGAATAGCGGAACAGGCACAAGAACTAGCAGTAGAAAGAGCTGTGGCGAAAACACAAAGTGTGATGCAGGAGCAACTTGCAAAATTGAGGGATGAAAAGACACGATTAGAAGTACAGCTAGAACTACTTCAAAAGGATACAAAAAAATAGTAGTTATGTGTTCTTAAAAAGATTATAATTTTAAGTCACGTTGGAATGAAGATAGATAAAAAAACCTACTGTCGCACCATTCGACAATAGGTTTTTTATATTACTCATTTCTTATCGCATATGTATAATACAATGTTTGGTCAAAACGGCGTTCTGGACGTAAGTTTTCGATATACCCCGGTGCAATAATGTCAGATAGTGCATTTTTCGAAATAGCTGGAGTTATAATTCTGTCGGTGGTGATATATTTTCTCCAACGATTACCAGGAATAGATATTTCTTTATCTGTTTGCTGTCCAAATGCCATTTGCCTGTATATATCTTCAACACGAATTTTTCCAGATTTACTTAATTCCCAAAGACATCTTGCCATTCTGGCAGATGCTCTCATAGGACGACTCATATTATTATCGTTTGAAGTTTCAATAAATAAGCGCGAAAAAGCTAAATTAGACCAAACAACAATATCAAAGGCATTGTCACATAAAATAGGTGATTGACCTTGAGTTTTCCAAAACGGTTGCATAACAAGTGGGCGCTGGTAATCAATAAATTCATATTCAAAGGCATTCAAAGCAGATTTAAGATTAGCTATTTTATGTGACATTTCAAAGTCATTAGTCCATGAACCGATATCACTACAAGCATCTTCAAAGATTTCTCTAATTAGTCCATGATGATCTTTTACTATGTCCCATATTGAAAAAGCGCAATATGATGTTGTTGCTGTGCGTACCACAATTTCACTGCCCCACTCCGATTCTGGTTTTTTTGCAGTTGCACTTGTTGGTAGTACTGTTAATTTTACTTCAACAGGGGCAAGGTAATTTCCCTGTAAATCTCTGATAACTAAATCAATTCCGTCAATGCTATCAAATGAATATTTTTGGAACGGTTCAAACTTTGTTTCAAAATCGAATTGTAATTCGTTTGGGTGTTTATTTCCACAATTAAAGAGTTCTTTAATTGGAATTTTATCACAAACAACTTTTAATTCACCGTCAATAACAGCTAGCTTTGCATAGATTGCAGGTATATCATGTTGCATCATGTAGCAAGCTAAGGCGGCTGGAAAAGAGGAATTGAAACAATTTTTTGACCAATGTTGCATATCAGGGCGATTTGAGTGTTCGATGCCGAATAATCCACTTGACATAAAGTAAGCCCTCTTTCTCTTAGTTGTATTTGGCGTCAACTACTTGACGCCACCCTATACGGGAGGTATAATGGTAAAAACCGCTTTTATTATACCATAGTATAAGCAGAAAGGAAAGAATAATATAATGAAAGTAGTGGATTTATTTTCAGGCTGTGGTGGTTTATCCTTAGGGTTTGAAAAAGCAGGATTTAATATTGTAGCCGCTTTTGAATGGTGGGATACTGCTGTGAAATGTTATAGGGAAAACTTTACGCATCCCGTGATCCAGCTTGATTTATCAGACACTGAAAATGCCATAAAAGAAATTAAAAAATATGCTCCAGATATGATAATTGGGGGACCTCCTTGCCAAGATTTTTCACATGCTGGAAAGCGTATTGAAAATGAAAGAGCAGAATTAACGGAAAGCTATGCTAAAATTATTGATGCAATAAGACCAAGTTGTTTTATTATGGAAAATGTTGACAGAGCAAAAAAAAGTCAGGCGTATGCAAATGCAAGAGAAATATTCAAACATGCTGGATATGGTTTGACAGAAATAGTTCTTGATGCAAGTCGTTGTGGAACACCACAAAAAAGAAAAAGATTTATTTGTTTTGGAATGATAGGTAAAGAAGATGATTTTGCAACTGAGGAATTCACAAGGAGACTTGCTTCGAAATCAATGACGTTGCGTGATTATTACGGTGATAAGTTAGGCTTTGAATTTTATTATAGACATCCGCGTAATTATAACAGACGTGCTGTGTTTTCGATAGATGAACCGGCACCTACAATGCGTGGAGTCAATCGTCCTGTACCCAAAGGTTATCTTGGACATAAAAATGATGCTTGTCCTGTTACAAGTGATTTGCACGTGTTGTCGACAAGTGAACGAGCTTTAATACAAACGTTTCCAACAAATTACAAATGGATTGGAAATAAAACGGATGTTGAACAAATGATAGGCAATGCTGTTCCTGTCAATCTTGCAAAATTTATTGGAGAAACAGTTAGAACTGTGTTGGGAGAATAAATAAATGGTGCAAACAAAAGATTTCAAAGAATGGTTAAAAGATAATACAGAATATAGTGATTCTGTAATTGGTGATACTGCATCAAGAATAAAACGTGCTGATGGAATTTTAGAATGGAATTCTTCGGATACATACTTGTTCTATCTTGAAAAAGAGCCAAGATTTGAAACATTATCAATTTCTGTTCGTTCACAAATAAGAAAAGCTGTAAAATTATATACTGCATATGAAAAAGCAATAGAGGAAATGGCAAAAGGCAATGAGCTGGAAACAATATGCCATACTTATAGGAAGACAAATTCTGAGTTGTTGTAAAAAATAATTATAAAAACAGAAGGGAGTAAGCATGAACAAGTTTGTAAAGTA
>JABLTP010058651.1_pt1 | contig 15015 bp, 8 predicted proteins | sample 7160111 | NCBI WGS metagenome assembly JABLTP01 (sample SAMN14651227, study PRJNA627086) | human gut metagenome | isolation source: feces | host: Homo sapiens
CCCCCGACACGTTCGCCCCGTCCAGCGAATTCGGAGCATTTTCAATATTTGCCTTATCGGGATTGGCGATTCCTGCGATGTCGTCGAGTTTCTCCTTGCGCGTCACCGCATGAACATACAGGTTGACGAGCTCCGTAATGATTTCGCCGTTACTCATGTTACTGCTACCGTTCACGGATTTGAGGACGGCAGCCTTCCAACGCGCCACACTTCGTTCTATACGTTTATACCCAATCAGTTCCGGCGGCAATCCCGCCTCGCGGAAGATTTTGGTCGGCGATTCCCCCGCAAGATACCGTATGACACACACCTGTTTGAAAGCGTTGGAGTACGTGATGCGGTCTTTCGACACGTTAGCCACCGCCGGCAGATCCCGCAACATTTGGAGCTCTTCCATGCTGAATGATCCTCCACCGCGCATCGTTTTACCCCCTTTGCTATACCCCGTGATGAAGCAAGTGTATATCCGACTTCTCACAAGCAGCTTTTCAAATATTGCTGACCGTATATCACTTCAACCGGTCGGTCACACATCAATGCGGGCGATTATGGAATACCCACAACCGCCCGCATTGACTTTTATTGTGAGTGAGTCAATTCACAACTCACTCACACCGAACGCATGCGCTCAGTACGTGCGGCGACGACTCTTGACCGCCACAGCCACGCCAGCGCCACCCACCAGCAGCGCCACGACGGTGAACAACACGGTTCCCGCGGCACCGGTCAGCGGCAGCTGAGTGACAGACTTGACGTTCAGCACGGTAGCGGTGGCATTCGCAGTGGTGTTATCGACCGGTTGGACCTGACGAAGGGCATCCGGCTCGAAGGTGACGAGACCTTCATCTGTGATCTCCACATTGAAAGTGACCCTGAAGTTCTGGGCGTAGCCGGTCGGAGCCTGAGTCTCCACAACCGTGTAGGTTCCCGCCGCAAGACCCGCGACCTTCACCAAACCATCATTCTCAGTAGTGAACGTCTTGGCATCATTCTGATCGGAAACAAACGACCACGCACCGTCCTCAGCCTGCTTAAGGAACTTGCCCTCCGCATTCTTGACAACGAACTTGGCGCCGGCTAGAGGCTTGGCCTCATTCCCTTCCTTGCCAATCTTCGTGAACTGGAAACCGTAGGTCTTAAGGACAGTCTTGCCTTCACCGCTGGTACCATCCTTGGTGGTGATTGTGGCCTTGTTGTCCACACTGCCGCTCAAGCCATCCAACGCATCCTTGGTGACGGTGCCCTGGTACGACACGACGATCGTCCTACCGGCCAGCGTTGTGGCATCGGCAAAATAGATGGTCGTGGTGGTGCCGGATTGAGCATTGCCTTCCTGCGTTATCGTGTACAGATCGGGATCCACAGTAGTATGATCTCCGAACTGGACCGTGAAGGCACTCTTTGCCGCAATCTGCAAACCTTTGGACGCGGTATCGGTAATGGTAAAGGGGTACGCATCCCAGCCAGCCGCAGCATGAGGAACGTCCGCGGCCACAGTGAAGTCCACGGTGTCGCCCACCTTTACGCTCTTACCGTTCACATCCACGTCATTCATCCGGGCGAACTTGAGCGGCTCGTCGGTCGGATTCGCGTTCTTCGCGTTGAACTGGCCTTCAGTCGTGATGTTGCCCTGACCGGTCGTCGTATCGGCCGCAATCCTCAGATTGGACAGTCCATTGACGGTGGTGGCCACCACAGCCGGAGTCCCCGACGTCACAGTCGTTTCGCCAGCCTTGGTGAACGTATCCTTCACCAGATACCAGCCTTCTCCGTTCACATTGACCGCCTGGCTCGTATTTGCCTGCTCCGTAGTTACGGTCAGGCCAGTACCATCAGGTCCTGCCGGCGGAGTAATTCCAGCCAAGGTCTTGGCGAAGACACGGAGCTGATCCGCAGTGAACGTCGCCACATAGGCGGCTGGATTATCCTTGTACTCTGTCGGGATGCCGTTGTGGCTTCCATCAGCCACATCAGCAGCGGTGGTCACAGCTCCCTTCCATGCGTCAACCGTTTTCACTTCGACCGAGCCATCGCCAGGATTCTCAAACATGGCAAACTTGTATGGCGTGTACGTATGGCCTTCCTGTGCGTGGTTAACTTGCAGCAATGGAGCATCATCAGCCTGTGCGGCGGCGACGCCGATGGCCATGCCGCTCAGCAACGTTGCCGCGGCGGCCAGCCCTGCGAAAAGCTTCCTCATCTTCATGAGAATCTCCTCTTCCTTGATTGTTGGTTACTGTTTTCTGCAATCGCGGGAGGCGGGAACCCAACGCGCCCCCGCGATCCGCAAATCCTGTGTTATTCAGCTGAGCCGCTTCTTACGTCTCCACTGGTCGGCCGCAGCGACGGCGAGCAATGCCAGCACGCCAACTCCGCCGGCCGCAATCTGCCACCATCGTTCCGCACCCATGCGGCCCGTCAATGGCAGCGACGATGCCGAAATGTATTGGTTGGTGAACAGCATTGGCTGGGTCTCGTCCCAATTCGAACCAGCGGCACCATAATCGGTTTTCAGCTGGGTCACGGATTCGACAACGGCCTTCCATTCACCGGACGTTCCGTCTTTCATCACGGACACGACCACCCGGTATTCCGCCTGCGAGTAATACATTGCGGAAGCATTACCAGCGTTCTCCGTCACAAGATATGTGTACTCGGCTTCACCTGCGTCATACGTGATGTCGCCGAAGTAAGCAACGTGATCGTCAGACGAATCGCGTTTCACCGTCACCGTGCACGCCGACTGGTTCTTGCAGGAAGCTGGCATCGGCGCGTCTGGATTGGAATCGTCTGCCTTCAGCTTGAAGGTGAACTCGTCGGAATCCTTCCAATCGCGGCCCTTCAGCTCCTTCTGCACGCCAATCGCATGCGTCAGCATGGTCTGCTTCAACGTGTTGGTGATGATCACCGTGGCTTCCTGCGATGCCGTGGATTCCGGCACCGTCACCGCATTGCCGTCAGCGAGATTTCCATCGCCGACCTTGTGCTGGTAGGAAGCCTTCCACAAGTGGCTGTCCGGTTCGACTTCCGTCACCGTGTACGTCTTTTGGGCGCCTGCCGGAATAATCACGTCGGTGGACCATTTGCCGCTATCGTCACGCTTCAGCGTGACCGTCTTATAGGTATCGTTGCCCTGTTTGATATCCACCGTGATGCTTTCCGGCTTGTCACCGTCTCCACTCCACTGCTTTTCGATATGCAGCGTCGAGGAAACCACCTGGATCACCGGATGCGGATACGGATTGCCGCCGCATGCATGATCCACGCCATCGGCCGAGTACGCCAGGCACGCGGAATCGTTCGCATGGAAACCCGGCTGGTTCGAGGACGTGGCGTTTCCCGGCAGATCGGTGTTCGCGTCACCCTTTACGCCGTCATATCCATCCTTACCGGCGTTCAGGTTGGCGGCATACTCGTCATACGCTTTCTGCGTGGGTTTCACGTTGTATTCCAGCGTGTATGTCACGTTGTTGACCAGAGGCTTCAGGAATGCGACCGTGAATTTCTTCGTGCTCGCGTCATACGTCAAGGTGTAATCGACATTCTTAGTCAAGGAGACCACCTTGCCGGAAGCATCCTTGGCAACGACCTTGTAGTTGCTATCCGCAAGCTCGACATAGCCGGAGAGCGTGTCCTCCATGGTCACCTTGGTGTATGCGGATGTGGTGGTCTCGCTCTTCTCAATCTCGTCGAAGATGGCATTCAGCTCCGAAGCGTTCGTCGCGCTTTTATAATAGCCGGCTTTGATATTCCCTTCACCGCGCTGGTTGTATTTCGTTGCCTTTGGGAAATTGCTGGACACCGCGTGCATGAACTGGTTCTCGTTACCTTGGATCGAGGAGGGATCAGCACCGGAAAAAACACCGATGGAATACACCGTGGCGCCACCATCTTTCAATTCCTTGGCAGCTTCGACGGCCTTATTTGCCACTTTACCCTCGAAGCCACTAGACGATGTAGGCGAACCATCCGTGAAAAAGATAACGACCTTCTTCGCATCGGTTCGAGCACTGCCCATCATCTTGGCCGCAAGATTGAATCCATTGTCGGCTCGGGTGGCGCCAGCGGCTTTGAGTTTGCTGACTTTGTTCTTCAGACCGTTCATATCCGCAGTCAGATCGCTAACGATTTGGGAGTAGTTGTAGGTGTACCCACCACTTCGGTACGTGTCATCCCCGATTTTGTCCTTTTCGTTGCCGGCGAACTTCACCAGTCCAACGCGAACCAGTTCGGAACCGGCCTCCGTATTAGTATTCGCAGCTTCATCAAGAAATGCTTTAACCGCTTCTTTCAGTGCGTCTAACCGCCTGGTCCGATCCGTCTTACTCATCGGATCGTCCATCGAACCGGACACATCCAGCACCAGCGTGAAGTCGATCGGCTGGGTGGTGGTGACCGTGGTGCTGTTGACGGCGCCCTTCACATCCACGTTCACGGTGTAATTGCCATCATCGTTCTTCTTGATGCGCTTATGCTTCTCCGGAGCGCCCAACTGAGAACCGGTCTCGTTCTGCGCAACCGACTGCGCCCGATTTGCTCGCGCAATCGGTTGAGCGGACAACGTAACTGGCTGCTCATCAGGTTGTTCAGATTGTTGTTCAGATTGTTGTTCAACCTCCTGCTCAACCCACTGCTCAGTCTCTTCTTTCGTTTCTTGTTCCGTTTCTTGTTCGACTTGCTGGTAAGCCTCTTGATCTGACGGCTGCTCTTGATCTGACGGCTGCTCTTGATCTGACGGCTGCTCTTCTCCCACCATCAAATTTTGTTCCACCGGCTGTGAATCCTCTTGCCCAGATTCTTGCAATACCGGCTGCTCGATTTGTTGTTCCAAGGCTCCCGTGGCATCTTCCGCCGCCGCTGACGAAGCAGTGACGCACCCCACGCCGGCGAGCATTGCGACCGTCGCGACGGCCGCAATGACACGACGCGTGAACAGACCTGTGCCCCTCGCCCTGTTTCGCTCAAAGACGTGTCTCATACGCCTACCCCCTTGTACCGTTAAGCGATCGGGGAAATACCTTCCTCCTTCGACCGGTATATTTGATGCGTCTTCGCTTCACATACCGTCTGACAATCGCTTCGTTGCCTAAACCTTAAGGAGAAAAACAGAGGGATACATACCCTCCCAACGAGGTAATCAAGGGGATATACTTTCCTTGAAATCGCACATATCATCGCGATTCTAGAGTATTCTTGCCCCCGTAAATCGCGATGCAAAAACTATAAGCAAACGTTGTCATGTCTCTTTCAGAATTTTCCCCGACAAAAAAGCATCTGTCAAGTGCAACATTAACGCCATCAACCCCTAGTTGCGCTTTGGCCACCAAGCGGCATGCCTACGGACATACCACGGACAGCGGAGCAGCCAAACCAACAACAAACCGACCAGCAACGTGGCAGCTGACACCACGCCCGCAATCACACGCACATCTTTTGCCGCATCATCCTCCGCGGGAATCTCTTCGGGAATGGCGGAACGTAATGCCGAAACCAACAGACGATGCGTATTCACACCGTACGGAGTGCATGTCATCAACGTGACCCGATCCTCGCCAGAGGTAATCTTCAATTGCGATGTGTCGTTAGGTTCGATTTCGGTAATACGATCCACCATATAGCCAAGCGTATGGCCCATCACATCGATATAGAAGTAATCACCAACCCGTATCTCATCCAAACGCGTAAACATTGAGGCTTCAACCAAACCCCGATGTCCGGTAATCACCGCATGCGTATCCTTGCCACCCACCGGCAGACTACTGCCATACAAATGCCCCGCACCGGACGCAAGCGTCTGCTCCGACGTGCCATGGTAAACCGGCAGGTTCACGGAAATCTTCGGAATGCGGATGGCCCCCATCACGCCATCGCCAGTATCCAGCAAACGCTGGTATTCCGCGTCTTTGGAGCTAGCGGAATCCTTGTTACCATCGCCGGTGGTGCCTGCGCCCGTCGAGCTGGAACCGGAACCGTCGCTGGAGCCAGACTGATTGTTGTTGTACAACTCGGCGAGCGGATCCTCAGCCTCGCCAATCACCGGCTGCCCCGACTTGGCGAGACGCTTGTTGTACGCCCTAGCCGCGGCGAATGCCTCGTCGGCCTGCGGATACGGCCAGCCCGCGACGCTCTGCTCGGAACGGGCGGACGTGCTCGCCAGCTTTTGCGCGGACTGGTATTGCAGCACTTTCGGGAAAAGACCAATGCCGATTGCGGAGAAAATCAGCACCGCCGCAAGCACACGCAGGGCAATGGATCTACCCACGTCGGCGCGACGCTCGCGAATCTCTTCGGACACATCGGTCGCCTCGGCGAACGTCGGCGGAACGTAGGTGCGCGTGTTGCGCGTGGTGTCGTGCGAACCGCGCGAGCCGTCGTTGCCATCGTGCGAATCGCCATAAAAATCGTCGGCGCGTAAGTCCTTAATTTGCTGCGGACCGTCGCTTCTCGACCCGCCGCGCGCGCTCCCATGCGGAAAAACTGCCATCAGTCTTGCCCCCTTGAACTGCCAGCCATAGGGAACATTATATTGCACTCCGCCCGCGTGCCTCACATCATCTGCTGCGCTTATAAGGCAGCGAGTCGGGACACGTTTTATGCAAATCGTGGGTTAGACCCATCAAAACCCTTTGCAGGAAGCCAAAATTAGCATTTTCGCCAAGAGCATCTCTAACCGAGTCTGCCCATGGTCAAACTGATGGGCCTATCTGGCTTATAGATGGCGGGTGTTGGACGGGAATAGACAGTTCGGGGGCATGTTTTGTACCCCTGAACTGGCAAATAAGGCGCACCATCCGCCATCTATAAGCTAGATAGCATAAGTCAGGCCTCAGCGGAGGCAGGATTGGGCCCGACTTCCTTGTCCAGCTTGTTGCGCAACCTCACCACATCGCGCTCGAGCTCGTCGATACGACGAGCCTGCTGCCTGATAATAATGCCGGCCGTATCACCGTCGAACAGTCCGAGAGACAACGGATGAACGTCATTCGACGCAGCCGTTGCGGCAGGCTTCGGCTCAGTGGCCGTATTGGCGATGTCTTCAAGACTCCGCCTCGTCGCCAACGCACGCTTATACCGCGCCGCAAGCTGCGCTATGATCTCACCATCGGTCATGGTGTCGCTGCCGCTCACCGACTTGATGGCCGCATCCTTCCACCGCGCCACACTGCGCTCGATACGCTTGTAACCAACCAATTCCGGCGGCAGACCCGCTTCACGAAAGATCTTGGTGGGCGACTCCCCCGCAAGATATCGGATGGTGCACACCTGTCTGAATGTGTCGGAATAGGTGATACGATCACGAGTCACATTGGAAACAGCCGGCAATCCACGCAACAGCTGAATCTCCTCATCACTGAATGCTCCCCCACTGCGCATCGCAATACCTCCCATTGATGCTTCGTTGCTTTCTTTTGCGGATGTGCCTGCGATTCTATGGCCCTCCTTCCGTGCAATACCCCCACTTCACTCCCCTGACTAACAGCCCCCATAACGGTTCACGTTTCCAGATTCCGTTTGTTGCAACACATCCCACTGAAACGCCTTATACCCTCGAAAAACGCAATGTCCACCCACATCGGGTGGCACGTCCAAAGCAACGGTAATATGGCGCAATCCAAGCAATCCCATATGAAATACAGAGCAATACAAAAGGCCGACCCATAATGGGTCGACCTTAAATCACTCCGAATTGGTGTTCTTAACGAACACCGTCAGAGATGGGCGATCAGGCCTCGGCGTTCTGACGAGACTTGATGGCGATGGTCACGCCAGCGCCAGCCACGAGCAGAGCCACAACGGTGAACAGCATGGTTCCCGCAGCGCCGGTGAGCGGCAGCTGGGTGATGGACTTGATGTTCTTCACGGTCTTGGCGGTGGTGTTGACCAGGCCCCACGGATCGGAAGTGGTGGTCTTAGCCAGAACAGCTACACCATTAGAGAAAGACACGGCGAAGCTCGGCTTGATGTCAAGGTAGTTGCCGTTGGCACGTGCAGTTTCCGTGACGGTGTAAGTCTTGGTTGCATCAAGACCAGTGAACACCAGTTTGCCGTTGGCATCGGTCTTCACATCAGTCGTCGCATCCGGAGTATTGGTGGAAGCAGCCTTCTTGTAGGAACCGTCGTCCTGCTTCACGAAGTACAACGCGGTGCCACCGTCCTTCACCTGGAAGGTGACGCCCTCGATACCCTTGCTGTCCGGATCAACCTTGGTGAAGTCGAATCCGACAAACCCAGTATTGGCCTTAATATCAGTGCCGTAGTTGTCAAGCTTGTTGACCACACCATCGGTGACGGAAGCCTCATCATTGACCACCGCGTCGAAGGTGACCTTGATGGTCTTGCCTGCATACTTGGACGGATCATTCACGGTCACATCGAAGGATGCATCCGTGCTACCGGTCACGTCATTAGCTGGAACACTGAAGTCAGTCGCAGCGTCTGCGTCGGAAATCTGAACATCATTGGCATAGAACTTGAAAGTACCAGCCTTGATGGTCAGACCCGTGCCCGGCTTATCGGTGAACTTGAACTCGGTCGGAGCCGGGTTCGCGATAGTACCGGTAAGGGTATAGGTCAGAATGTCGCCGATGGCAGCAAAAAGCTTATTGACTTCCTTAGTCTTTCCGGGATTGTTGGTGTTCTTCATGTTCACGGTGGCAGCGGCAGTCGGATCGGTTAGAACCTTCTTCTCAGCGTTAACGGTGCCGGAAGCGACAATCATCGGGATTGCCTTGGTCACAGAACCAGTGGCAGACGCGGAATCAATGAACACATAGATACCTGCAGGCAGGGTCGCGGTAGCAGTGTATTTAGCATCCGCACTACCATTCGTAGCAGGAACTGGCTTGCCCAGAGTGAACGACGTCACAGCAGTTAGTTTGCCTTCACTCTCCAGAGCATTAGCAAACTTACGGGTCTTCTCAGGAGAAGCCCATGGGCGAACATCAGAAACATCCAGTTGGCCGGCATTCAGGGCTGCGGCCAGATGGTCCACCTCAGAATCCGTAGTATCTACACCGGCAGCCTTCAACGCGGAGTCAACGGCAGTCTTATTGTTAGAATTCGTCACCACACCGTAAGCAACGTTCTCGCCGGAACCATACTGAACATAATCGCCAATCTTGTATGCTTTCAGGTTGGCGTTGGTCAGCTGTTCAGCGGTTTCAGCGGTGAACGTGAACGTTGCTACGCCCGTTACCGGAGTACCAGCAGCGTCATCGGCCTGTGCGCTGGTTGCGCCCAGGGCCATGCCACCCAGCAGCGTCGCCGCGGCGGCGATGCCGGCGAAAAGTTTCCTCATCTTCATGAGAATCCTCTCTTCCTTATTGTTTGATTACTTGTTTTTGCAATCGCGGGAGGCGGGAACCCAACTTGCTCCCGCGATCTGCAAATTTTGATTTGCCGACCGGAATGCCCTCAAGTTGGTAGGCATTCCGGCCTCACACAGCAACTCAGACGAGTCGCTTCTTGTTATTCCAAATTTCGGCAGCGCCGATAAGCAGCACCGCGAGTCCGCCGATCACGCCACCGACCAGTAGCCACTGGCGTCCCGTCGCACCACCCGTCAACGGCAGCGCCGACACCGCGACATATCGGTTGGTGAAGGTGACAGGTTCAGTAGCAGCACTTTGCGATTCGGGAACTGCTGCACCGTTGTCATCCAGCACCTTGGTCACGGACTTCACGGAAGCCTTCCACTCTCCGTTGGAGCCCTTCGCGACAGTCACGACAACCTCATACTTCGCCTGCGAATAATGCAATGAAGCGATAGAGCCCTTGACCTCCGTCACGTAATACGTGTAAGAGGCATCGCCAGCGTTGTAAGTGATGTTGCCGAAGGACGCGGTATGGCTGCCCGAATCGGAGTTCACCTTCACCGTGCAAGGTTGATCGGCTTCGCACTTATCCGGCAACGGCGCATTGCCCTTCGCCGCCAGAGTGAAATCGAACGTGTCGGAGGTCTTCCACTCGCGTCCGGCCAGGTCCTTCTTCACCGAAATCGCGTTCTCCAGGGCAACCGTCTTCAACGTGTTAGTGATGGTCGCGTTCAACGTGCCCGCATCGGCATTGGAAGACCACACCATCTGCTTGGTCAAGTCGACATTGTTTCCCGTATAGGAGACGTCATATCGGTCATCACCAGAGATTTCCGCCACGGAATACGTGTATCCAGGAACCAGGTTGTCGACAGTCGTCTGCCAACCATTGCCCTTATTCAGCGTGATTACGCCACCGACGTCCTCCAGCTGAGCATTGGAATCGCCGCTCTTCTTACGCTGCAACTGCACCGTAACGGAACCGTCATCATGCTTGCTCGCACCATCCGACCATTGCTTGACGATCTTGATCTTGCCGAGCTTCACCTGCACCACAGGATGCGGATACTCGACTTCAGTCGGTGCGCATGACGTAGTTCCATTAACCTCGGTAAGCACGCAATAGTTCAATCGCGCGTCCACATTGGAATAGAATCCCGGCTGGCCCGCAGATGCGGTGCCAGTATTCGGCTCTCCCACATTCGGGTATTGCTGGTTGCCGGCATAAGTGGCATAGGCGGCATCGCTTGGCTTGACCTTGAAGGATACGTCGATGCTGTCGGCTTTCTCAGTAACGATACCGTCTGTGCCGTTAAACGTCACCGTCACCGTGCGATTGCCAGATTGATCGACACCGTACGTGGCCGTATATCCGCCCGTCAGCGCCTTATTGCCGTTTTTCACCGTCACATACTGTGTGATATCGGCACCGTCGGCCACGCCAGCGAAATCGACCGGGTCGACCCACTGGGACAAGGTGTCAGTGATGGAGGAGACCTTGATCTTCGCGGATGAGGTGATGCTGGAATAGATCTGGCCGAATGCTTGCGTCAGATTCTCAGCATTCGTGCCATCGAATTCCTTACCGTTCACTGCCTTGGCTTCACGGGCGAAATCGGACATTCTATTGGCGTCAGTCGAAGCCTTCACCACATAAAGCGAAACATTACTCTCCCGCCTGTTGGCCTCGGCCAGAGCGGCAGCATAGTTGTAACCGTAGTAATTATCACTACCCTCGGTACCTGCACCATGCACACCCTGAGGTGTAGTACGCCAATCATCATCAGGATTGCACCTTTTTTTGCTGCACCCAATCGGATAATTGGATATACGGAACGTCGGATTGCCATCGGACAAGAAAATGATGTGCTTCTTCACGCCCGTGCGTCCTTGCAGATCATTCGCCTGCTTAAGCGCAGCCTCCCAGTTGGTTCCACCATCAGGTTTGCTGGACACAGCTGTTTTAATCTTGCTGACAGATGTGGTGAAGCTCTGCTTAGTCGAGACCTTGTCGCTGAATGTCACAACCGCCATTTGGACTTGTTGAGATTCCGATAATTTGGAATTCGCCTCGGTCAGTAATTTCTCAGCAAGCTTATTTGCCGCGTTCTTCGCGTTAGTATCACGATTGTCGTTTTTATCCTGCATACTGCCGGACTTATCCATAACCAGCACAATGTCGGCTGGCGTGACGGTAGTGGTTTCGGAAGAAGCGCTATCACCCGAAGCATTCAAATGCAACTCGTACTGGTCGCCATCACCATCGACCTTTTCGATGGTCTTATTGTTTTGTGGCTTCACATTGGAATTGATAACAGTCACATGGCTGGTATCGCTCACCTTGAAAGAATGGGTTTCCGCATAGGAACCACCATTTCCATCGTTGTGCTGCGACAACGCCTCACCATTCGCGGAAACAGTGTATTTGCCGGAATTCAGCTCACGCACCGAATAGGTTGTGTCATCAGAGAAATCATTGGATTGCACACGAGCAAATTGGCCTTTGGCCAAAGTGATCACACCGTTCGAACCGGTGTTCAAACCAGAGCTGACAACCTGATTGGTGGACGCATCGTAAACGCTGTATTTGTCTTCATATGGCGTTTGCGAGCCATTGGCGAACAGCTGGAATTGGAACTGTTGATCGGCTGGAATAGTGCCCAATGTCTGCTTTTCAATGTCAATGGCCTTGGACGGCTTCACCGGCAAATTGAAGCTGATCTTGCAGTTGGATCCGCCGTCGCCGCGTTCCAGATAGAAGAAGCTCAAATGATGGGTTTTATATGCAGCGGAATCCCAGTTCTTGCCCGCATTACTGAATGCCTGGTTAATTGTCGTCGCGCGATCCGAACCATAACTTTGATTTCGATCATACGTGATATTCCCAGTAGCAAAATCAATCGTTCCGCGTATCGCCTGATGGATACCGCCCAAGTCAAGCACCAGCACACCATCGATGAACACCCACACATCGTCGTCACCGGTGAAATCAAACACCATGTTCTGATTGTTGACTTTGCCATCTTTAGGCATATAGAAATCGGCCCCAAGGTTCATGCCGAACGAATACCTATTGGCGTCGCTGTCATTGCCAAACGGCGTGAATAACGGGTCACGATTCCCGCTCTGGGTCTGCTTGGTCAATTCGAATCGTTTGCTATTGCGGTTATATTTCGCATATTTCGACGCCGCATCGAAACTGTAATTCCCTTGACCATCCGGAGTCAGCAAACCACCTTCCGGCATGTAATTAGTCACAGCATTATCAAACGCACCACCGAAGAGATAATCCAGCGATCCGTTGCCATCCGCCATGGTCGGATAATCGTTAGTCAGCAGAGGCTTCACAATGCCCGCGTACGCACCTTTGCCATCTTGAACATAGCGGTTATAGCCGGTTTCGTTTCTTCCGCTCATAAAATGCAACGCATGATTATTGTTGATGGAGCTGCGATTGTAATCATGCAGACCAATGCTGATACCATTCTGCTGCTCAACAGTGGCATTGACGTCATCGGCTAGTGCGGCAGAAGTGGTGGCGTAGCCCATGCCACCAAGCATGGCGACCGCGGCTACCGCAGCTACGATTCGCTTGGCAAAGTTCCCCTTTGGCTTTGGCTCAGATTCATGTACATGCCTCATGTGCATTGTCCCCTTAATACCGCGCTTCAACGCGGTTTCCGTCTCTAACACCGTCCGCGCATCACGCACCGGCACATGCCATGTCCAGTATGGATACACTTCCAGCGCTCCAACCTCGAATGTAGGAGAAAAGACGTCGGGAGATGCACACCCTAAGTGCGGGAAAGTCGAGGTATCATACCATCGTCAACCGTTGCAATCGCAACGTTTCACAATATGGGTGATACCCGAATAAAAAGCCGTCAGGAGGCATCGGCAAACAGCGGTCGTTATCCGCGCTTCGGCCACCAAGCCGCATGCCTACGGATATGCCACGGTCGCCCGCGCAACCATGCCAGCAGCAGACCGAGCAGCAACGTGGCCACCGCGGCCGTGGTCGCAATCGTTCGCGCATCCTTCGCCGCATCATGCTCCGCCGGTACCACGTCGGGAATCGGCGAGCGCACCGCAGAAACCAACAGTCGATGCGTATTAACGCCGTACGGGGTGCACGTCATCAACGTCACCCGGTCTTCGCTGGGAACGATCTTCAGCTTCGACGTATCGTTCGGCTCGATCACGGAAATACGGTCCACCCGGTAGCCGAGCGTGCGGCCCATCACTTCGATGTAGAAGTAGTCGCCGACGCGCATTTCATCCAATCGGGTGAACATCATCGCATCCACAAGCCCGCGATGCCCGGTGATTACGGCATGCGTGTTCTTGCCGCCCACCGGCAGACTACTGCCATACAAATGCCCCGCACCGGACGCAAGTGCCGACTGCGACGTGCCATGGTAAATCGGCAGTTTCACGGAGATTTTCGGAATACGGATAGTGCCCATCACACCGCTGCCGGAATCCAGCAGGCTTTGATATTCCGTATCTTTGGCGCTGGCGCTGTCTGATTCGTTGGAACCGGATTCACTGGACCGCGAGCTGCCCTGCGCCTGGGAGAACGGATCCTTCGCCTCGCCGAGGATCGGCTGGCCCGATGCGGCGAGCCGTTTGTTGTATTCCTTGGCCGCTGCGATTGCGTCGTCGGCCTGCGGATACGGCCAGCCCGCAACCGCACGTGCGGACTGGTCCGACGTATTCGACAGTTCGTGCGCCGACCGGTATTGCAGCATCGCCGGAAAACCGCCGATGCAAATGGAAATGACGATCAACAGCGCAGCGGAGACACGCATGGCGACGGTTTTCCTGCGGCGGCCACGCCGTCTGCGCATATCGTCGGAAACGTCGATTATCTCGTTGAAAGACGGTTCTGCGCCTTCCGTACGTTCCATGTTTTTCATACGTTTCGCACGCATCACTGGATGAACTTCCGCAGCACGCGTTCCAGCTCGTCGATACGCAACGCCTGCTTGGCTATCAGCATGTCGCATTTGTTGATGGTCAGCTGTGCCTGTGCAAGTTTCGACAGCATATCCTGCGATGCGCGCGATTCCTGCAACTTGTCCGAGCCTTGCGATTGCACGACGCTGCTTCCCGACGCGCCAACGTTTCTCGTCGCGACGTCGCTTCCCGACGTCCCTGCCGCGCCAGCGCCATAAAGATCCACCACGGACTGATCCACATCGTCTCCGCGCAGTTCGATGGCTTCCAGCTCGTCATCACAATCCTGCATGTAATGGTTCGTATGTTCGTTCCTGCGCTTGTTCCGCTCCTCCTGCTGCTTCCAGCGCGCGATGCACCGTTCCACGCGCTTGTAGCCGATCAGCTTGGGGTCGAGACCCGCCTCCCGAAAGATGGCCGACGGCGATTCGCCCGCGTTGTACCGGCACATGACCTCGACCTTAAAGCGATCGGTATACCGGATATGGGATGGGCTCACGCTTTTGACCGCTGGCAGGCTGGCCAGATACGCACGCTCCTTTGCTGTGAATTTGCCATCAATCATTTTTTTATACCCCTAAATCGCCTAAACAGCTCGATTCAGCATCATATCGGGCTCTTTCCATTAACACCCTCGTTAAAACCCTCGAACGAAAGACCCATCCCCTTCAACGAAAAGAGGGGGCCAACCTTCAAACAAAACAGTCCCGCCATTTTCCACGGATAATAAAAGCTCATAGAC
>JABLTP010013550.1_pt1 | contig 14929 bp, 17 predicted proteins | sample 7160111 | NCBI WGS metagenome assembly JABLTP01 (sample SAMN14651227, study PRJNA627086) | human gut metagenome | isolation source: feces | host: Homo sapiens
GTGGGTTATTTCTGGAAAAAAGTACTTATTTTCAAAAGCAGCCCATAGCCTTCCTTAATAAGCGGACTTTTTCAAAAAACCCGGTGGATTTCAAAAAAAGTCGGGAGAATCACGGTCAGTATACTGATAATAAGCTAAGAATTGTTTTATCATACAAAAAAAAGACCCGGATACTTCCGGGTCTTGTGTGGATTTCTACTTCTCAATCCTGATACTTGCAGACGCGATCTCTGATCCACGGACCAGCAGGTTTCCAAAGGAATAGATACTTGAAGGGTCTTTCATGGCAGCCAGGATCTCGCTTTTGAGCTGTTTTTCAAACTTATCCGGGCTGTTCAAAGTTTTTGTCTGTATTCTGTTGATCTCCGTTCCATTTTTTAGAATAAAAGTTACTTTTACTGTCATTTGTTTTTCTCCTTGAGATATTGTATTTCAGACAAAAGATTCTCCTTTCGTAGAAAATTGTCTGATACCTATAGGATTGCGAAACGAATGGAAAACAAACTCAACATACTACAACTACATACATATCTCCGTCTAACTGAAAGCACCAGTTTTCAAAGAATTTGTACTTCTGTTTGGAAGCATATACCTGTTTCCGTTTATAAAAAAAACATGCCTCCACAAAATATTTGCGTTTCCTCTCATAGTGAAGCTGAATGGAAAATTCTACATGATTTGGGAAACAGATCGCGTAAGTAATATCTTCTGGAGGATATTCTTTTCGTTCTTTTGCTGTCATTCCCAGGATATTTTGTATTTTCTCAGTATCTTCCGGTGCAACCCGGATCGCTTTTACATATCTCATTGCATCACCTTCTTTTTTCGTTTCTTATAGTATGAAAGATTTCAAAAAGAACAAAAAGAAAGACCCGGAAATATCCGGGTCCTGTTACTACTCTTTCTCAAATGATGTGTGTGGTGTGATGCTCCATTCCAAACGATACTGAAACGTCTGGATATAAGCAGATTGTTTTCCAATACAGAAATATGGAAACTCCAGATTGAAATGCATATTGTATGTTTTCTCCATTTCACGATATGCATCTTCATAAGATTCGAAAAACTGACCATGGATCTGCTGACCATCTTTTCTGGATTCCAAAAGAAAGATTTCGGAATTTCTCCGGTTCAACTCTTCCAAGAGTTCGCTGACCGTAGCATCCATGAGGATAGCTTCGTCCTGGGTGTAGGAATGAAGAGGACTGTTATGGATGGCATATCGGCCGTTTTCGTCTCCATAAAAATCGATCTGTCCCTTCAGGGACATCTTCTCTTCATAAAAAGTTGCGGCAATCTCTTCCAGGTCTTTTTCGATAAAACCTTCCACATCATCTAAGGAAAAAGTTGCAGTTTTTCCGTTCAGAGCATCATACTCAGAAAAATGAATTTCGTGTTCCTGTAATGCTTTTTCCAAATCCTTTGCAAATTCAATATCTGTTTCCAAAAATCCTGTGTTTGTGTAGTTCATATAGTTTTCTCCTTTTGTAAAAAATTGTATTTCAGACATGTAAAATTCTCCATCCGTAAAGAAATTGTCTGATATATATAGAATGGTAAAAAAAGAAAAAAATAACTTCCTTTCTATTTTTTCTCATACAAAACAACAATGTCATATTTTGTCAGTGTGAACACGGTATCGCAATGTTCGCAACCAATTTCTTCATCATCTGGAAGATCGCTTATGAAATACCAACGTTTTACAAGATGGCTACAAAATGGACATCGGATAACAAAAATAGGACATACATCGCTCCGCCCTTCCAAAAGTTTGTACGCTTTTTCCACAGCTATTCCCAAATACCTGGCTACTGCAGACGGATATACAATGTTACCTTTTCGATATTTTGCAAGAAAACCATCCAACATAACTTTTTCTTCCTTTCTACTAAAAGTCCTCTTACCTATAGTATGGTGAATTATATGCAAAAATTGACATTTTTCTTTGTGCATGTTACGATGAATTATAATATAAGGAAAGAGGGAATTTATTATGAAAAAAAGATTGCAGAAAAAAGCAGAAAAAATAAAGCAAACAGCTATAAAAGCTGCGGAAAATATGCAGGAAACTGCAGAAAAAGTGATGGATAAGGTAGTAGAAGAAGCTCCGGTTGTTGCAAAAACGATCTCCTCTAAAACAGAAGAAATCATGAACAGCCCTGTTGTAAAAGAAGGAAAAGAAACCGTAGAGGAAGTAAAAAAGAGCATCCGTACCAGAGTGTCCGAAGTAAACCTGGAGATTTTTGAGACTTCCGTTTCCATATCCGCTATCGAGAAAGCTGTAAAAAAAGCGGTTTCGTCCAGAAAACTGAAAGGCGAGATCAAGATTTATATCAATGCCGAACAGCGTATGGCATACTATACCGTTAACGGCGAAGGTTCCGAAGAATTCAAAATTGACCTGAAATCATTATAAGAAAAAGACCCAGACTACAAAAACTGTAATCTGGGTTTTCTCTTTTATCGGTAATCGTTTGGACAACTCGGAAGTCCAGTATGGTCCCATGTCATTCCAAAGATTCCGGTATACGTACTTTCCGACATCAGGAATGGGATTCCAGCAGCTTCTACAGTGGAGATACCTAGCTGTGGATCTGCAATGTACCACTGTCCGTTTACACGAACCTCATTCCATTGATGGGATGGATTCGAGGAGTTCTTGTCTGCATGGACATAATAGCATCCAACCCCAATGGCATCGCAAAGGGCTTTTAAGCCACGGGCGTATCCGGAACACTGTGCCTCGTGATATACAAGCGCACCCCATGCGGTATTTGCCCTGTTTTTGCTCCAGTCATCTGCATAAGAACAGTTACTTTCCAGATAAGACATTGCTGTCCGTACTTTCTGGTAATCGTTCATCGAAGCAAAATCATAGGAATTTACAAATTGCTGTACAGCTGCAGCTACCTGATCCAGTTCTGCTCTGGTCAGTGATGGACCATATACAGTTCCTACATTGTAATCCCCTGCAGGATAAGAAGTGGAATTCTGTACCCACGCACCAGAACCATTCACATAATAGCTTCCAATCCAGGTATTCGCTGCCATTGCACCGGAATCATACATGTAATACCAGGTTCCACCGACTTTCTGCCAGCCGGTCAGCATCCATCCGGCACTGTCAAATAAGTACCACTGACCATTAATGTACTCCCATCCATTTTTCGTGTAACCACCATCTGCATGACGATACCACCAGCGGTTTCCGGATTTGATCCAGCCAGCCTGTGATTTTGTTTTTCCAACAACCCATGCACCGGAACCATCTACATAATAGTCCCCGATCCAAGTATTCGCTGCCATCGCACCACTTCCGGTCAGGTAATACCATGCACCACCAATCTGCTGCCACCCGGTCAACATGGAACCACTGTTATTCATGTAGTACCAGGTTCCGCCAAGGTTCAGCCAACCAGTCACCATAGCACCGCTTCCACTCAGGTAATACCAGGTTCCGCCGATCTGTCTCCAACCGGTTGCCATATAACCATTGCTGTCAAACCAGTACCACTGTCCATTTACCTGTTTCCACTGATTTGCCGGCCAGGAGCCATTATCTTCCTGATACCACCAGCCCTTTCCATCTTTTACCCAGGTAGATGCGCTTACCGGTGCGGCTGCCATGCAGATACTGACTGCTGCTGCGATCAGCATGTTTACCATTTTCTTTCTCATACAAATCCCTCTCTTTCGTGTTTTGTAACAAACCTCGTATTTGTAGTTTCCTCATATACCAAAAGGACAGGATCTCCTGCCTTGATATTCTGTTTTCCATTAACCACAATCGGTATCAGTGGATCCAGCAAAATTCCATTTTCCGACCGAAATTTTGCCATGATCTTTCCAGAAAAAGCGATCTTCTCTGCCGTCCCAGGTAATACCTGATACATTCCATGAGAAAAAATGGTCTTTTTTACAAGGATGGACCGGGAACCGATTATGACTGCAAAAGCAATTGTCTGGACCAACAACATCCATTGGACAAAATCTGTATGGATACACAATCCTGCCAAATGTAGGATATACCCCAAAAGCCAAAATATAAAACCGGAAATTAGCAAAAAACGATCTTTTTGGGAATATCTGAATCCTACAAGTCTGCGGATAGCTTCTTGTTCCTTCTTTGTTGGTCTGCAAAAACCGTCCAGCTCATCGACATCAGAAACACCAAATCTTTCCATATGCAGGCCTCCAGTTAAACAGCATGGACAACAGGGACCACTTTATAGAGAAGACGGACAGTTTCTTCCTGGATATGCAGATTCATCTCATCGAACATCTGGAAACCACGGATTCGGTATTCCACTTTCGGGTCTTTCTGTCCGTAACTGACCATGTGGATCCCCTGCCGTAACTGTTCCATTGCATCAATCTGCTCCATCCAGTTACTGTCTACCGTTTTTAATAAAATATTCCGTTCTACCCCACGCATGATCTGCTGATCCGGATACGCTTTTTCCATCAAGGACTCCCGTTTGGCATATAAGGTATTGGCGCTGTCGTAGACGCTTTTCTCAAAGCCATGTTCCCGGATATCCGCATCTGTAACTGCAGGAATCGGGATGATCGGCAATAACTGTTTATTCAGTTTTTCAGCAGAGAGTTCTCCGTCTTTCTGGGAATTTTCCAAAGCCCTGCGGATCACGGCATGGATCATCTTCTGGATCTCTTCATGGATGTCCTGCCCATTTAATACCTGTTCCCGTTCTTTATAGATAATCTCCCTCTGATCATTGTTGACCTGATCATATTCCAGCAACTGTTTTCTGGAAGCAAAGTGGTTCTCTTCTACCCGCTTCTGGGCTTTTTCTACTGACCTGGAAAGCATCTTATGTTCAATCGGTGTACCGTCTTTAATCCCCATGTTTTCAAACAGAGAAATGTATTTTTCGGACCCGAACAGACGCATCAGATCATCTTCCAGGGAAATGTAAAACCGGGACTTTCCTGGGTCTCCCTGCCGTCCGGAACGTCCCCGTAACTGGTTGTCGATCCGGCGGGATTCATGACGTTCTGTGCCGATCACATACAGACCGCCGGCTTCCCGGGATTTTTCATCCAATTTGATATCAGTTCCGCGTCCAGCCATGTTAGTGGCGATGGTCACAGCACCGAATTTTCCTGCATCTGCCACGATCTCCGCTTCTTTTTCCGGATTTTTTGCATTCAGAACATGGTGTTCGATCCCGTGCCTGGTAAAGAGTCGGGAAAGGTGTTCCGATACGTCGATGGTAGTGGTTCCGACCAGAACTGGCTGTCCTTTTTTATGGGCCTTTTCTACAGCTGCTACAATGGCTGCATACTTTTCTTTCTTTGTCTTGTATACGCGATCGTCCAGATCTTTCCGTAATTTCGGACGATTGGTTGGAATGGTCACAACATCCATGCTGTAAATATCCCGGAATTCCTGTTCTTCAGTGATCGCAGTACCTGTCATGCCACATTTCTTTTCATATTTATTGAAGAAATTCTGAAAACTGATGGTTGCTAATGTCCGGTTTTCCGGATGGATCGTGACACCCTCTTTTGCTTCCAGTGCCTGATGTAATCCATCAGAGAACCGTCTTCCTGGCATGATACGACCGGTAAAGCTATCCACGATAAGGACTTCATCTTCCCGGACTACATAATCTTTATCTTTGTGCATCAGGTTGTTGGCACGCAGAGCCATGTCCATCCCGTGCTGGATACTGATGTTTTCCGGGTCTGACAGGTTATCCAGACTGAAGATCTTTTCAATCTTATGGTTCCCCTGTTCTGTCAAAAAGAGATTGTTATCCTTTTCCTCAAGGATGAAATCACCTGTTTCTTCTACCGCTTCCCCGGCAATATAATCCATTTTGGACATTTCTTTTGCTTCTCCGGCCTCCAGCTGTTTTGCTGCCTTATCAAAAGCCAGGTATTTTCCCGGGGACATCTGCTTTCTGCCGGAGATGATCAGTGGCGTCCTTGCCTCATCGATCAGGACGGAATCTACTTCATCAATGATACAGAAATGAAGCCCACGCTGCACCTGCTGTGACTTTCTCTTTGCCATATTGTCCCGAAGATAATCAAAGCCTAATTCGTTGTTTGTAATATAAGTAATGTCCTTTGCATAGGCTTCCTTCCGAAGCTGGGGATCCATATCCTGTGTGATATTTCCACAGGTCAGTCCCATGAACTCATATGCCGGACGCATCAGTTCGCAGTCACGTTTGGAAAGATAATCATTGACTGTAACTACATGGACACCTTTCCCTTCCAGGGCATGAAGATAACAAGGGAGGGTACATACCAGGGTTTTTCCTTCACCGGTACACATCTCCGCCACCCTTCCCTGGCTCATAATGATACCACCCATCAGCTGTACGGGAAACGGTTCCATTCCAAGAACCCGGCGGTCAGCCTCACGGATCGCTGCGAAAGCTTCTGGAAGGATCTGCTCCAGAGTTTCTTTTTTTAATCTGTCTTTCAATTCTGCAGTTTTTGCCTGCAGCTGTTCATCGGTCAACTGCTGCATCGCTGGGCGCAGGTTCTCAATCTTTTTTAAAGTTTTTTTAATTCGTTTTAATTCATGTTCACTATGGGTTTTTAAAAGTTTCATAAATAACTCCTTTCCTTTATATTACAAATTTTTCTCTTGAAATGCAAGTTTCTCACAACGAAAGTAAATGCGTATGTATTTTCTTTTCTTTGATCACCTCAGCCAGTTTCTCAAGACCTTCGATGGTATCGATGTGGTAATTGCGGACAAATCTTGGAAGATTTGGATTATCTATGATTGATTTTGACTGTTCCAAATATTTCGATACATAATTTTCTTCTGTCTCTGATTCTTGTGTTTTCCGAAGCAAATCTTCTAATTCCTGTATATATACTGGATTTACCGATACACTTTCCGGAGAAACATTTCCACAATGACCACCGGCACGTATCCGTAACCCTTTGTAATTCCTATATATCTGTTCAGCAATATCCAATGGCATATCTCCCTTACAAACCCAGTACGTCCATGCACGGTAAAAAAAGAAACCATACAAAACGCCAACATATCTGGTTTTTACTTCGGTATCCATATAACATGGAAGTTCTAATATAGGGATTCCTGCCTGTTTCAATTCTTCTCGAACCAGCTGGTCCACATTGTTCTCATAATGATGCCGTGCGAAATTTTCCATAAGATATCTCCTTTTTTTCTTATATTTATAGTATCTATAATTTTTCAAAATCCGCACTTTTTCGGACAAAAAAAATGCTGCAGGAAAAACCTGCAGCACTCTTTGCTATTTGACTAGCATTTCTGGTTCAATTGTCCAAAAACTTCCAAGAACAAAATCCGTATAAGGATCGATCTGAAAAGCACGCGCCCACGATTGTTTGATTTGAAGTGTTTGTGTGAAAAAGTCTAATTTCTGGAAGCGGTCCAACTCAGCATCCAGGGTATCAGGGTCATTGGAAATGGGATAATATTCCCCGTACATCATTGCACTCCAGGCAAGAGCATTGCTTAACAATACTTCTTCCTCCGGGACATCCAGCTCCACATAAACCATACCAGACTTGTACAGAAAATCATCCTTCGGGTCTGGATGTGACTCATCCCCTGGATAGCGGACCCATCCAATAAACGGTACAGCACCAACGGCAGGGGCAAATTTACCGGATTTCCGTTCCATATATCTGGCAACAAACTGATAACCAGTGACAGAACTCATGGTTTTTCCCCAGGGCGAGTCCTCAATCATACAGAACACCGAAGAACCTTTCTTTAATTTGTTATATGTATCCTGTGTTACAATTGCCCATATAATCATCCGTACTCCTCCTTTCTTCCTTGCGGGCGCTTTGGAATTACCATGGACAATATACAATTCTACTTATAGTATATGCAATTTTTTAGATTATGAGCGTTTTTCGGACAACAAAAAAGAGCCAAACTTGGCCCTTCGTTTTCTTAAAAAACCGATCGAATAAATGATAGCATCCCATTGTTTTTACCTGCTATTTCCTCACAGGCCGCGCCCGTAATATTTCGTTTTCATCATATCATTTTTCCAAACCGTGTACAATCTTTTTAGAAAAAAATGGTTAATCTGGAAGAATTTTCCGGTTTCTTTGTTGCTTTGGTAATATTTCCTTGCGTTTTTCTTTTCAATAGGATATACTATTTGTAATCGAACAGGGATTATAGGGATGATCACAAGGGACGGCTGTTCCCATGGCGTTCATTTAGAACTGTTCGATTAACATAACTCATTACAAAAAGAGAGACCAAAGTCTCTCTCTTTTTATGCCTTTCTAATAGTCCCATCTCCATATCGGATTGGTATATATCCGTAAGTAGACAACTTTGGATCGTCCAGATTTTGTATACAGACCATGATTTCACGGTTTGCAATCTCTTTTTTGTCGATTTCCCAGTTCTCTTTCTTCCAACTGACATGCAGAAGATGCAGTAGATGAAATTCATGGGAAATTTCTTCAATCACATAGTAGACCATACAGTCTGTTTTTTCTTCCCAGTCAGAGATTACTTTCTGTTCTTCTTGGGTTATGGGCTGTAGGGTTCCGTTCAGATCAGTTTTCATTAATTTTCCAGAAGAAAAATTTCGAATGATCTTCGGTAACATCCGCATGAAAATCATGCGTTGTAGTGCTTCCGCTATCAAATCTTCTTTTCTCATGACAAAGCCTCCAATCTTCCATCATTGCTAAAAGAGTAATAACAATGATCCCCTATGATGATATGGTCCACAAGATGGATATCCATAAGCTTGCTGGCTTCTTCTAGTTTTTTCGTAAATAAACAATCTTCATTGGACGGTGACGGATCTCCGCTTGGATGATTGTGGCACAGTGCAAATATGGATGCTCCACACAAACACAACCGGACGAAGATTTCTCTCGTTGAAGCAACGGAAGTACTGACAGCTCCATGAGTTACTTCAAAAATTCCAATGATCTTACATTTTGCATCCATTGCCATCAGCCATATATGTTCTTCCGCTTGTCGGTCCGCTTCAAAAACGACATTCATTACATCTACGATTTTATCTGCAGCTTTCGCATTCCCAAGAGAAGGGTAATTTTTTGTCGATTCTGCGACCAGGATATTTTTTCTGTTTTCGTCTAACATGACATTGTATTTTGTGATTCTCATAGCTTTTTCTCCTTATGTATTTGACCGATTAATATGGTATCTTTGCTGCAGCGTTCCATACACATAGACTGCAGAATTAAATCTGTAACGTACCGGACGGCAGACTCACAATCTTCTTCTGGATCCAGGCTGAGAAATGCAGCACAGCCCCCTCCGTAATAATCCGCAACGATCTGTAATTCATCGGAATCGAATCCAGTATCAATTTTCTTAATTCCGTACCATCCTTCCGAACAGTCCGCAATACTCCATAAATCTTCCGGAGTTTCTTCGAAAGCTGCAGTATTCATAACTGCGAAATCATACGGTGTGAAGTTTTCTGATTTCTCCCCAAGAACAGATCTTGCAAAATCCTCTGGTTTTCCTATTACATAGTTATCCATGACATACCTCCATCACATCCGGATTTTTCCTGTCACAGGACTGGTCTTCTGCCCAATCCCATACAAGACAATCCAGGATCCCATATTTTTGGTTCAGTTTCTTTTTTGCCAGTTCCCTTGTTTCCGCTACCACGATCCCGCCAACACCAAGATGCGAGATCTGATATCTCCATAATTTCCCCATTATCCAATATACCCCCAGTAAATATCATTTTGTTCTTCTGCTACCTGCGCCCTTTTTGCATTCCATGGAAGAAAAGGTAAAGCAACCTGATGGCAGATTAAAAGTCTGCAGAAAGTAAAATCACAGGCTTCCGGATATAAGGTGACATTTTGGACAAATTGGAAATTATGTTTGATCTTGACCGGTTTCGTACCACGGAAAGCATAAATTTCCTGACCCTTCAAAAAAACATGAAACTTTTCCTTTGTGTCGTTATCAAAGCCATATAAAAGGGTACGGTCATTGATCTTTGGAATAAGGTCAGATGCTTTAATCAAAGTGTCTGTCGTTAATAATTCATAGTATTTTGACTTCATGTAATCTTCTCCTATTAATTGTATTTCAGATGTTTTTGTGACTCCTTTCTTTATATTTCATCTGATACTCATAGATTGGAGAAAAATAAAAGAAACAAAAAGGAGACCCCGAAGGGTCTCCAAAAAAATATGAAGAATGTATGGGAAAACACAGATTAATTCTGTGATTTCTTTCTGTTTTTACGTCTTCTTCTCAGTGCTTCCAGGGTTCCTGTTGAACCGGCAAGCAGACTCATGAACAGTCCTGCCTGGGACGGATCACCAGTTTTCACGGCATTGGATGCTACACTGGCAATGGTTCCTGTTGCAGCAGCTGTACTTGTTGCAGCCACAGCAGATCCTGTCACAGTAGAAGTTTTGGTTACGGTAGCAGGTGTGACAGTCGTTGGCTGTGTATCTTTATTTTCTGTTTTCTTTGCTTCCTCAGCTTTTTTCGCTTCTTCCGCTTTTTTGGCTTCTTCTGCTTTCTTAGCTTCTTCCGCGGCCTTTTCTTCTGCAGCTTTCTTTTCCGCATCTACAAATTTCTGGTAATTTGCTTTTGCGATCGTCAGGTCAGAAATGGTTTCTGCATGTTTTTCGGCAGCTGTATCATAGGCCTGTTTCGCATCAGCAGTTACTGCCTTGGCAGCTTCCAGATCTTTCACCGCTGTATCATAAGCCTGTTTTGTATCATTGATTTTTGTGACGTAAGCATTGAGGTATGTATAATCCGTATCTGTGATCGGAGTTGTCATAGCTTCTTTCAGGGACAGTTTTCTAGCTTTTGCCAAGCGGGAAACTGCATGCTGGTATGCTGTTTCGGCATCAGTGACGGCCTGTGCTTTTTCAGCAGCCAGGTTTTTCGCAACATCCAGGGTATTTTTTGCAACTGCAGTATCTGCCTGGGCGGTGCGTAAAGCTTCCTGAGCAGCCATATAAGCATCGTAAGAAGCTTTTGCTGTTTCATAAACACTCTTTGCCTGTTCTGCCTTTGCTGTTTTATCGGCGAGGTCTGCTGCAGTCTGTGCTTTTAAAGCCTGTGCATCAGCAAGTACAGCTTTTGCATCTGCCAAGGCCTGTGCTTTCTGGTCAACAAGTTTCTGAGCCTGTGTCTGTGCAGCTTTTTTCTGTGCGAGAACAGATGCAGCTTCATCAGCTGTTTTCTGTGTGGCTTCCATTGTATTTCTCAAACGAACAATATCTGCATTCAACTGATCCACAATACCCTGTTTCTTTTCTGCCTCCTGTGTCAGAGAATCCAGTTTTTCCTGCTCTTTTGCCAGCTGTTTTACAGCCATATCGTATGCTGTGTTTGCCTGGTTCACTGCATGGATTGCATCCGTAATATTCTGATCGATCTGGGACGGAAGCAGGGAGTCCACACCATTCTGGGCATCCTTTAAAATTGCCTTTAAAGAATCCAGTGTTTTTGTCTGGCTATCCCGTGTAGTCTTTGTGGTGTCAACTTTTGTCTGGGCATCTGCCACAGATCTCTGCAGACTGGAAAGTTCGTTTTCTGCCTGACTTAAATTATTTCTTTCCTGGGACAGTACCGCCTGGTTTTGACTGATGGAAGTGGTCAGATTGTTGCGTTCTGCAGCCAGGTCTCTTAATTTCTTTTTAAGGTCTTCCTGTCTCTGTTCTACGTCTGCCTTGGCTTTTTCTTTTTCATCTACGGCATCCTGAGCAGCTTCGGTTTTCTGTTTTGCTGTTTCATATGCAGCATCATATGGATCGGAAGTCTGTTTTGCTTCGTTATACTCTTTCAGGGCTGCGTTGTAAGCATCTTTCAGATCACCGCCACTCAGGTAACGGTTGATCAGTTCACGTACTTCATCTGTTGTATAGTATTTCATTCCAGGCTGCATGGTCGATCCGAATAACTGGCTGGCACAGTTGGTGAAATACATCTGTGAATCCGGATATTGCGTGCGGTATTTACTCAGTCCGATACCTGTGATAGTATAATCTCCCCGGATAATGTTCAGATAATGGAGACAATTCATATAATTATTTACCGGATCAGCCTCATAGAGAGCTTTCTCCTTAGTATACCATTCATCAAATGCCCAATCCACATCTGAAGAACCCCAGAACAGATTTTCTCCATAACCCCATTTTTCCAAATGGTTATAGGAATATGCAGAATTGTTTGCATCGTACTGTGATTTCGCCATCAGTTCCAGGGAAACTTTCAGTTCACCAAGGCCTTCTTTTCTACGGATTTCGTTGCATTTGTCGATGAATTTCAGGGATTCCAGCATATTGTTCAGGTTGGTTGCATCCTGTGCACCACCCATAACGGTATGGTCTTTTCCGGTCTCAGTATTGACAGTGCCAAACACTTCTTCCCCATAATTCATGCTGTCAAAGAACCCTTTTGATCCGGCAGCTTCCACTGCAGATTTATCAAAGGAATCCAGGGCTTTTTTCGCATCTTCCAGGACTTTCTGTTTTTCAGCGGTGATCGCATCGTATTTGTCCTTATCGTCTTTTGCAGCCGCTTCTTCTTTTTTTGCTGTATCCAGAGCAGTATTCGCCTGTTTCAATTCACTATTTGCGGTCCAGTGTTCACTGTCCAAAGCTCCCATTCCACTTTGTGTATCCTGGATCTCAGTAGTGATCTCATTCTGTCTTTTCTGGGCATCCTGAATTTCTTTTTCCAAGGAAGCTACTTTTTCTTTTGCAGCATCTCTTTCGGAAATTTTTGTATTTAAAGCAGAGTTTGCTTCTTCCAGCGCTTTTACTGCTGCATCATAATCTGCCTGTGCAGCATCCACTAATTTCTGCTGTGCATCCACATCTGCCTGTGCTTTATCTACCCGTGCCTGAGCCAGTGCTTTCTGTGCAGCTTCCAATGCTGATTTTTTCGCATTCATATCTGCTGTTGCTTGATCCACGACTGTCTGCTGATCTTTTACTGCGTTTGCTGCAGCATCGGCATCCGCTTTTGCCTGGTTGTAAGCAGAATCTTTGTTTGCTTCATCCACGGCAGCATCATATTCTTTTTTTGCCTGATCTGCATCAGCCTGTGCTTTGTCAGCGTCTGCTTTTGCCTGATCGGTATCGGATTTTGCATCAGTCAGTGTTTTATCGGCATCGGCTTTTGCCTGTTCAGCAGATGTTACACCATTCTGTGCAGAGTTGACATCCTCCTGTGCTTTCTGGTCTGCTTTATTCGCAGCGTTTTTATCAGCTTCTGCTTTATCCGCATCCTCTTTTTTCTCCTGGACACTTTCAGAAGTTTCACCTGTTGTCGTATTGTCTGCATTGTTTTTCGCATCGGCTTCTGCTTTTTCTTTATCTGCCAGGTCTTTCTCAGCCGAAGACACTCCGGCATCTGCGTTTGCTTTATCCTGATCCGCCTGGGTTTTATCCTGGTCAGCTTTTGTTACAGCATCTTCCGCATCTTTCTTTGCCTGGTCAAAGGCATTTTCTGCATCTTTCTGTGCTTTATCGGCATCCTGCTGTGCTTTATCTGCAGTTTCCTGCTTTTTGTCCTGGTCAGCTTTTGCTGTATCGTACTGATCTTTTGCAGCATCCGCTTTCTGTCCGGCATCTGTTTCTGTTTTCTGAGCCTGATCCAGCTGATCCTTTGCTTCTTCTTTTGTAGCCGGTTCCTGCGTGGTTGTAGCATCCTGAGTCTGGGTTGTGGTTTCCGTAACTGGTGTCGCCAGTTCCTCAGCATGGACAACGGTTCCATTACTTCCTGCTGCTACGGCTGTTCCTGCTACTACTGTAGCGACTGCTAATTTTGTTGATACATTCTTCATAAAGGTATTCCTCCTATTTTTTTATTTCTGACTATAGTATGTCAAAAACTTTTCAAAATGGAATTTTTTCGGACAGACGGTTTTTTCGAACTTTTACTGCCGTTACATTCCATTATAAACCTGTTTTTTTGAAGAAACAAGTAATACAAAAGGATCTGTCCAGAATATTTCCAGACAAATCCTTTGTTCCATCGACCTGTAAATCATTAGTTGTTTGTGATATTGTACTTTCCGTCTGTTGTTTTTGTGTTCCCCCAGTCAGCTTTGTAGGTACAGGTCTTGCTTCCTTTAGTATATTCCACCTCAGAAACCTGTGTGCCAGCTGGGGCATTGGTTTCTGAATCTTTATTTAAAGTTACAGTTATCTCTGCTTCATCCGGTACCTCTGCAAGATCTTTAATATCCGCGATAGTAACATCCCCATCATCCCCGATTATTACAGCCTCTCCGACATCGTTCTTTCCATAAGCTTCATCTACCAGTGTCTGGGCAGCCTGGACAACGGATCTGGTCTCTGCGATCATGGATTTATTCTTGGCTTTGTCAATATATCCTGTCAGTGCCGGAATTAACAGTGCAGCCAGGATAGCAAGGATTACCAGGACAACGATCAGTTCGACCAGGGTAAATCCTTTCTTGTTCTTTTTTAACTTTTTGAACATACGATACTCCTTTTCTCTGATATAGGAAGAAAAAGGCCGACAGAAATCTTCCCTACTTATAGTATGTTGAAGTATATCCTGTTTTCGACAAAGAAAAACCTGCCGGAAACATTCCGACAGGTTCTACAAATTACAGACCAAGTTTCGCTTTCATCGCAGCCAGTTCATCGTCTACGGTACTACTGGATTCTCCAGAGGCATATTTATTAACCAGATCACTTCCTGCATCCAGATCTGCAGTCAGTTCTGCTTCTGCCATCGCAGAATCAAGCATCCGGTTTGCTTTATCTTCCATCCGGTCAAAAGTTTCCAGGGAAGCCATGGACCGTTTAGAACCAGAACTGATCTTATTCATTTTTTCCTGTGTTTTTGCTGCGGCTACAGTTGCTTTGATACCATTCCGTTTTGTTTCCAGCATCTGGATATCATTTGCCAGCTTGTTATACA
>JABLTP010037972.1_pt1 | contig 14898 bp, 9 predicted proteins | sample 7160111 | NCBI WGS metagenome assembly JABLTP01 (sample SAMN14651227, study PRJNA627086) | human gut metagenome | isolation source: feces | host: Homo sapiens
AACGGATTCATCAGCACAGAATGCTTTTCGTCCACAAAGTACGGAATGCCGCATTTTTCAAAAATTTCCCGCGCATATGTGCCATAAATAGAAAGATCTCCGGTCAGAACGGCAAAATCCTGGTACCGCATCTTCTCCTCACGCACCATGCGCCGGATCAGGCGCACCGTTTCCTCGAGCTCCGCACGTGGAGATGGCGCTACACTAATGTAAATACCCTGCTGTTTCAGATTTTGTCCGGACTCCAAATGCTCCTTTTTCGTTTTCTGTGCATTTTCCAGCGTGCTTGGCCCAATTTCTTTTTTGTTCTTTCCATTTGTTCCTGCCCCTGCTTTTGACTCTGCTCTTTTTCCTGCCTCTGTTCCGACAATCCTTCTTATTCCATATCGAAACAGGTTCTGTTCCAACTGATCCATCATGCTTCCCGACTGAAAACGGCCATATCCCGAGCGTCTGACCCAGATTTCCGGCTCCACTGGGCACCCTGCTTCGTCTGCCGCTTTCATAAGCTGTTGAATCAGCTGGCGGCTCATCGCAAAGAGCTGGTGCGGGATCGCCTTTTTATACGGATCCTCCCGCTCATCCATAATAATCGTCACATAGACCTTTTCACAAAGCCGGAACAGTTTTCCAAGCACACCGATCTGTACTGGCGTAAATCCGGTAAATCCGTCCACCAGTACCTCACTGTTTCGAATGAGTGATGATTCTTCCAGCTTTCCCGCCAGAACTTCCAGCACATCCTCCGCCGTCACGTAGCGATTTTCCAGATATTCTTCAAATGCACGGTAGATTACCCCGGTGTCCTTCAGCTTTGCTGCCAGCAGCTTTTTCTCTCCCGTCTCCTCCGCCCACGTATCAAGCTCGGACGGCGCAATCTGATACTGCTTCAGCTCGGAAATCAACGATTTCATCTGCGAAACTGCGCCGGTTCTCTTTAACGTACTTCCAAGAATCGTCAGCTCCTTTTTCTTCTCCTGTGCAACGCGTTTTACCACAAGACTCTTTCCCGTTTCTTCGAGCACCGGGTACAGACTGCCTCCGGTCTCCTCAAAAATACGGTAAGCCAGACGCTGGAAGCTCAAGATATCAACATTTAAAATACCGCCCGCCGGATGCAGTGACACAAGCTCTTTCTGCGTCTGCATTGTAAACTGCTCCGGCACAATGATCAGATAAGTTTTCTCCGGGTGGCGCATCGCTTCCGCCAGAATTTTCTGATACGCATATCTCGACTTTCCAGCTCCCGAATTTCCCATAATAAACTGCAGACTCATGTTTCGCTCCTCCTGTTCTGATCCACTTCTGCCAAGAAAATAAACATAGCTACAGTATAGCAGACTCCTTTTTTTGATGCAATCAACCTTCAGGCAAACAGTAACCATTTTCTTCCGACAATACTGCCGTATATTTCCAACATAAACGGCCGCTCTTAACAGCTGAAAATATTCAGCATTAAGAGCGACCGTACATTTTAAGATCAATGACAGCGTCATATATTTTTATTATGTTATACTTTTCAAACGTTCCATCAAGGTTTCCATGCGGCACAAAAAAATCGTTGCCGCAAGTAAATCCGCAGCTCCTCCCGGACTCATATTTTTCCGGATACAAATCTGATTCAGTTCTCGCACTTTTTGCAAACCCTCCGCGCAAAAAGCACCACCTGTCTTAAGAATTGCCCTTGCTTCTGTTTGCAGCCATCGCATTTCTTTCTCACTGGTTCTGCTGATGACATTTGTGTCCGTAAGCTCTCCTATAATCTCAAGAAGAATCTGTACATTGATCTGATTTTGATCCCTGTTATTTGCTATATACTGTTTCATATGAGGAACCGTAAGTTCACACAGAATCGGATATCCGCTCATCGCCAGTCCCCGGACTCCTTTCTCGCCCAGATGACAGTAAATTTTTTCTCCATGTGTGATCCCCGAGCTTTGTTTTAGTTTCCTCAGATCTTGTTCTAGCTCTTTTTTTGTCATTTCCATACTGATTCGGCAAACATTCTCCGACTCGATTTTTCCGTAATTTCTCAGGGAAATTCCGGCCGCTGCTGCAAGAATGCCAATCGTAAAAATGATTCCTTTATGCGTATTGACTCCTCCTGTTGCAGCAAACATTTTTTCTTCCGTCTTTTTTCCTCTTTCTCTGAGAATGGGAAACAATTTCTCCGGAGCTGCCTTCCAGGAATACCCGGCTTCAAACATTGCCGCCAGATCTTCGACGATCGCCTCTGTACTTTTTTGAAAGGTCTGACAGTTCATATCTGTATGTGCACCGGTATCCTCCCGGTCTACTAAGCCTGGTTTTGGTGTCGTATACACTTCTTCCATCAGTGCCTGACTGATCTCAGCGGCTACGCCTCTTTGCAACTGTTCTTCCCATATGATACCATAGATCTTTTTTCTCAATTCTTCGATCGAATGTTTTCTGCTTCTGCCACACTGGCAGGCCGGGTTGTCGCATAACAGACATTTTCTTTCCGGAAATCCAAGATCATTTCTGCTGATTTTCGTATTTTCTTTTTCCAATACATCAATATCATACAGTCTCCCGATCTTCGTCTCTTCCAAAGCAATCATAAGCTTTTTCACCTGGCAGCCGTCTGCTTTCACAACCAAATATCCTTCATATCCGGTTATGTTTTCTTGTACCAGCCGGACTTCCGTCGAAATTTTTTCCGTTTCCAGCTTATTCTGTATCTTTTCCAGTCCTTCATAAAAGACCTTTTCGAAAAGTTCATTTACCTTTTCCGGACCCGGAATATTAAGCATAAAGCAGATTAACGTACCCGGATATTTTTCAAGAAGCTCTTTCTGCGTTGCCACCCTTTTTTCTCGGCTCCACAATACCTGCTCTAAGGAAACCTTATTTTCCGTTTTCATTCTTTTTCCTTTCCAGATAGCGCCAGGTACTTTCCGGAAGCATTCCGCAGACGCTTTTTAATTGATTTTCCGCATATTTTTTTCTGACCTCAGATGCACTGATGATCTGGTCTCCATAAGTTTTTCTGGGAATTTCATGAAAGCGGATCTGATAGCACGGTAGCTGCTCCCGTAAGCATCGGTTATAGGTATGTGTCACATCGCAGACCGGTTCACTACCTACATAGCGATCCGTAATTTTAAGTTCCGGTGCAATACGCTCTCCAAATAACTGAATATCCAACTGGCAATTCATCTCATAAGCTTTCGCTTTTTCTTTGATAAAATATGTCGGAAACACAGCCGGCGAAATCATGTATTCTGAGGTCTGGTGAAGAATCACATTTGGAATTTCCTGTATTCCTTCTTTTACCAGTTGATACCGTTCTCTCGTTGTCAGAAAGCTCTGTTCTTCTGAGAGAATAAAAATATGTAGCCATTTGTTTTTTTTTGCCGCCTCCCGGATCAGGTATTCATGTCCTCTGGTAAAGGGATTACAATTCATAACCACTGCCCCAATACCGTTTTCATGCCTGTTTTCCACTTTGCACTTCTGTTGTTCCTGTGTTTCTTTTTTTAATCGTTTCAGGAATTTTTCAAGTCCGTTTTTGTCATTTTCCAGAAGAAGAATTTTTTCTGTCTGTGCCACCGGATACATTCCCATGCTGCAAAACAGTTCTTTGTTCTGAGGCTTTGTAAATCCAAAAAAATGAGAAATTCCCATTCCATAAAAATATTCAATCAGGGATGTCATAAGATGTGCCAGTAGATTCTGTCCTTGATACACTTCTGATACCGCAACACATTTTATGATATTTTTCTGGCAGGAAGCAGTTGCTATGATTTCTTTCTCTTTTCGCAATACGATGGAATGCGTAATCTGCTCATCATAAGTAAGTCCCATGTATTCCAGAAATTTTTTGAGTTCCTCTTTCTTTTTCCCGGTAAAAGGATCCCCTGTTTCTTCCATATAGTCACTCACTGCCTGCCCTCCCTTCTCTTATTTATGTACTGGCTCCGGGAGTATATTCTTTTCCTCTTTAAATCGGAATGGTTTAATCTGACGAACTACATCCATGATGGTTCCGTCTCTGCTTTCAATAATTCCTACAACACGTTCGCCAAATTCTACTTTCTCCGGTTCTCCTGCAATCCGGTAAGCCAAATCTCGAAGTTCTTCTATCGTTTTCAGCGGAAGTCCACTGTTTTTTACTGCTTCCAGCAGATCTTTTCGCAGTGGATTAACTGCAACTCCATATTCCGTGATGACTACATCTACAGATTCTCCCGGTGTTGTCACTGTTGTTACTTCCGTACAGATTGCCGGAATTCTTCCCTGCAATAAAGGAGTCAGTACAATGGTGCATTTTGCGCCTGCCGCCGTATCCGGATGACCTCCCTGCGCGCCTGTTATAACTCCATCAGATCCTACTACAACATTGCAATTGAAATTTACATCTACTTCCAGTGCTGCCAGAATCACAAAGTCCAGTTTATTGACTACTGCGCCCTTGTTAAAAGGATCTGCATATTCACCGGCACTGATTCTGAAATGTCTGATATCTTTTACCGATTCTACCGCATCCAGATCAAAATCCTGCGTATCCAGAAGTACATCAACCTGATTATTATCCAGAAGATCACACATCGGTTTTGTCAGACCTCCGACACCGAAACGCATACGGATTCCACGTTCCTTCATGATTTTTGCCAACGAAATGGTGGAAGCGATAGACGCGCCTCCCACACCGGTCTGATAGGAAAATCCATCTTTAAAGTACGGGGTAGACGTTACAAATCGTGTACAGTAATCCGCCATCATCAGTTTTCTCATATCTTTCGTCGGTTTTGCTGCACCTGTTGCAATTTTTTTCGGATCTCCGATCGCATCTACCACTACTACATAATCGACTTTGGTCATAGAAATATGTGCCGGAAAATTAGGAAACGGCACCAGGCAGTCCGTAATTGCTACGACCCTGTCTGCATAATCAGCATCGACCATCGCATAGGACAACACTCCGCAGTCCGCCTTTCCACCGATACCACGACAGTTTCCATAATCATCACACGTCGGTGCTCCGATAAATGCAATATCCAGGTGTACTTCTCCTGTTTCGATTGCCCGAACTCTGCCGCCGTGAGAGCGCATCACTGCAAGTCCTTTCAGTTTTCCCTCAGAAATCGCTTTTCCAATCTCACCGCGCACACCGGAAGACTGTATTCCCGTAATCGTTCCATCTTCCATGTACGGCACCAGTCCTGCATGCGCTTTCCCAAGAGAGCTGGCACAAATGGTAATATTTTTAATACCCATTTTATGGATTTCTTCCATCACCATATTTACAACCAGATCACCATCCCGGAAATGATGATGAAATCCAATTGTCATGCCATCCCGGATTTCGCATTTCACCAGTGCCTCATGAATTGTTTTCACCAGTTTACTGCCATCGGAATTCACCACACAGCGGGTTTTCGGACCATCTTTCCGATATTCATAACCATCATAATAATGCACTCCGTGAAATACTTCTTTTCCTGTTATTTTCAATATTTCCTCGGGAATTTCTCTCCCTACTGCATTTTTCATTTTACAGTTCCCCCTCGTACACACCGGAAGCCTTGGCCAGTTCAATGGTTCGCTTTGCGCCATCATAAAACGCAATATCAATCATCTTTCCATCTACAGTAAACACACCGATTCCCTGTGCCTTTTTGCTATCAATCTCACGGACTACTTTTTCCGCAAAAATAATCTCTTTTTCTTTCGGTGTAAAAATCTCATGTACAATACGGATCTGTCTTGGATTGATAATCGATTTCCCATCAAATCCCATCAGGTGAATCGTATTGACATCTTCTCGAAAACCATCTTCATTTTCCAGATCTGTATAAACGGTATCAAAACACTGCACACCGGCTGCCCGCGCAGCGATGACAAGCTGCTGTCTTGCTCCCATCAGTTCTATTCCGGTTCCCGTAATGTGGGTATGCAGATCTTTCGTGTAATCCCCACCGGACAGCGCGATACCAAACAGCCTTTTCGAAGCCTCGCAAATTTCTAATGCCTTCACCACACCTCTTGCCGATTCTATCGCTGCCATAATTAAGGTACTGTTCTCCGGTCTGCCAAATTCATTCTCTGCCTTTAAAATTTGCTGCTCCACTATTTTTACATCCTGCGCTGTCTCTGTCTTCGGAATCCGGATGCCATCACATCCACCGGCTACTGCGCAACGGATATCTTCCTTCCAGAAAGGTGTGTCCAGGCCATTGATACGTACAATCCGTTCCGCTCCATGATAATCAATCGTGCGAAGCGCATGAAACAGGGAAAATCTGGCCGCGTCCTTCTGATTTTCTGCCACTGCATCTTCCAGATCCAACATCAGGGAATCTGCTCCATAAATATAGGGATCTTTAATCAGTCCCGGCTTCTGTGCGTTTAAAAACATCATGGTACGACGTAATCGTTTTTTTGCGTCTCTCATCTGATCGCACCTCCCCATGGCAGCTGCTCCGACTGCCCGGCGGAACGGTATACCGCAGCTTCCACCCTTGCACGGATGGTGCAGTCCAGAGCTCCTTTATCTACAATCTTAATTTTCGCGCTCTGAACTCCCAGACTTTCCAGGGTATCCAGAACCACATGACGGATCTGATTTCCATACTGATGAATCACTGTGCTTTCCAGCACCAGATCTATGTTGCCATCCCCATCTTCTACCGTAACCATACAATCGCTGGATTCCAGTGTTCCGGCTACGGCTGCTTTTTCTATCTCCATTTTCCTCTTCTCCCTGTATTTCCTGTGGGGGCTGTCGCACTAGAGCGTGTCTGAAAGACCATTTCCGCAATCTGCGAGCCCCACTTTGCGGTATATTTGCCCTCATTTGATTGCCGCAGTTAGCGTGACAGCCCCGTTTTATCCTCCGCAGATTTTATTCTTCTACTGATTTCCCTGCAAAGTTCATCCAGTCCAGAATCTTCTGAATATACTCATCAAAGAAAATATCATCATGTCTTCCCGGTCCCTCTTCAAACAGCAGCGGAACGCCCAGCTGATCCGCAAACTCCTTCAGATCGACAGAATCCTGATGACGTCTGTCCTCTGTACCACAGCAGGTATACAATCTCGGAATATCTCTTCCTTCTTCTTTCCGTTTTTTCAACAGTGTAAAGACATCATGAACCTCCGGTGTAATTGCAGGCGGATCGCCATATAACGCTTCGCAAAGGGTGGATACCGTATTTACCTTTCCCTGATAACGATATTCTGCATGATAGGATCCTGCAACGCCTCCAATTGCCGCAAATTTTTCCGGACAGGTAAGTCCCCATTTATAAGCGCCATAACCTCCCATCGACATTCCTGCAATAAAACGGTTTTCCCGCTTTGTTGCTGCCGGGAAATTTCTCTCCACAAAATCTGTCAGTTCCTCTGTCAGATAAGAAAAATAATCCAGTCCGTATTTCATATCCGTATAGGCGCTGTTATATACGCTTGGCATAACCACCATAATCTGATGCTCATCTGCATAACGCTCAATCTTGGAGGTTCTCAGATATGAAAGATGGTCTCCTGTAAATCCATGCAGCAGATACAGAGTCTGATATTTTTTGTTTTTTCCGAAAGTCTCCCCTTTTTTCCCCTGCTCTACATCTTCCATCCGCTCTTTTTCCGGAAGCAAAATCGAAACATCTACCTGCATCCGCAGGATACAGGAGTGAAAATTGCAATGTACATATGCTGCCATCTGTTTCTCCTTTCTGTCAACCTTTTACAGCGCCGACAACCACACCTTTGATAAAATATTTCTGAAGCATCGGGTAAATAATAATGATTGGTAAAATTCCAACAAATGCCAGTGCCATTCGGATGGAGTTTCCCGGAAGCGAAACTGCCTGTCCTTCTGCTGCCAGCTCCGATGCTCCGCTTCGCAGATATTCAATATTTTTCATGATACGCATCAGCAGATTCTGAATACCAAAATATTTTGGATCCTGTACGTAATATAAAGCATTGGTCCAGCTGTTCCAGTAGGAAAGACCTGTAAACAGTCCGATGGTGGCAACTACCGGCTTCGACAACGGAAATACAATTTTGGTGAAAATTCCAAGCTCTGACGCTCCGTCCAGCTGTGCAGCTTCATATAATGCTTCCGGCAGGCTGTTGCTGTAATAGTTTCTTACCAGGAAAATATTGAATGCTGTCATCAGAAGATTCGGAAAAATCAGTGCTGCATACGTATCTTTAATATGGAAAAATGTTGTCCACATAATATACTGTGGCACCAGTCCTCCATTAAACAGCATGGTAAAATATACAAAAAAGGATAATGCGTTTCTATATTTGAATGTTTTTCGTGCCATCGGATATGCGATCGAAGTCGTCAGTAATACGCTTAATCCGGTTCCGACAACGGTTGTTCCAATCGTAACAAGATACGATCTTACGATTGTTGCTGCCTGTTTTACCATGTAGGTATATGCTTCCAGGCTGAGTTTCTTCGGCAAAATCTGATATCCGTTTGTAATCAGTTCATTTTCATCGGTAAAGGACGCAACCACCAGAAGAATCATCGGAAACAACGCCACAATACTGATTACCACTAAAATAACTGTTGCTATTGCAATAAATCGTTTTTCATCGCTGACTGTCTTTTTCATATCCTGCCTCCTAGAACAATGCGTTTTCCGGATCTTTTTTCCGTACAATAAAGTTTGCAATCATAACCAGTGCAAAACCAACCAATGACTGATATACACCTGCTGCCGAAGACATTCCCACATTACCCTGTTCCATCAAACCACGATATACATACGTATCAATCGTCTGTGTCGTAGAAAACAGGGTTCCTGCATTCATTGGTACCTGATAGAACAAACCAAAGTCAGAATAGAATACACGACCGATCGCCATCAATGTCATAATAACAATGGTTGGTCTCAGAAGCGGAAGTGTAATGGCCGTAATCTGTTTCAATTTAGAAGCGCCATCAATCTTTGCCGCTTCATAAATTTCCTTATCAATGCCTGCAATACCTGCCATATAAACGATCGCATTATATCCTGCATTCTTCCAAAGATATACAATAACCAGGATAAACGGCCATGCAGCTTTTGCAGTATACCAGTCTACGCCTTTTTTCCCCAGCGCATCTAAAATTGTATTGTTCACAAAACCAGTTGTACTTCCCAATAACGCGTATACCAGATACGCCGTTACAACCCATGACAGTAAGTGTGGAAACAACAGCACAGACTGGAAAAACTTTCCGCGTAACAGTTCTCCCAGCTCATGCAGCAGGATTGCAAAAATCACAGAAACTACGGTTCCGATCACGATAAACGCCAGATTATATAACAATGTGTTTCTCGTAATGACCCATGCATCATCTGTCAGGAACAAAAATTTAAAGTTATCCAGTCCACACCACGGGCTTCCCCAGATTCCTTTTGCATAACTGAACTTTTTGAACGCAATAAAGGTTCCAATGATAGGAATATAGTTATTAATGATCAGATATGTAATACCCGGTAATGCAATCAACAGTAATGCTAATGTATTTTTACTGGCATGTTTTTTCTCACTTTTCGTCATAATTCGACTCCCTTTTTGATAAATAAGGCTGCGGTAAATTTCCGCAGCCTTTTCTTTTTTAAAGTCTTTCCTATTTGCTACTCATCCATGCATCCAGCTGCTCCTGCTTTGTCTGAATCAGGTCATCCATGCCAGCTGCTTTCAGTCGTTTTGTCATCTCGGCAAGTGTTGTATCTACATCTGCTGCACCAACCCACAGAGACTTTTTATATTCTTCTACAATGTTCAGGCATGCGGTATATTCTGCTTCTTTATCACTGTAGTCGTAAAGGAAACCATAATAATTTGAATGATCTCCATCATAATTCTGCTGCTTGTTTGTCTCTTTTTCTTCTCCATACAGACCGCCTGCAACCGGATAGGTCAGCCATTTATTTCCCCAGAAATAGTAGTTCATATTATCGGTATAGGCTACACTGTTCAGATCCGTATATCCATCCGGTGCTACTGCACAACCATTTTCATCCAATTTGTAATCCACCCCTTCTTCTCCATAGACCAGAAGGTTGTCTACATATGCATCCGTGTACAGCAGGTTCATAAATTTGCAGGCTGCCGAAGGATCTTTACAGCCGGAATTTACCATCCATGCTCCGCCGTTTCCAGACCAGATCATCGAATCACTGATCTGTACATTTTCAAACGGATGACCATAGTTGTTTGTATACTGCTGCGCAATCTTCGGATTACCCAAACCACAGAATGTGCCAAAGCAGTTGCCGGACATCAGTAATTCTGCAGTAGTTGCTGTTGTAGTAGCTGCATCACTTGCATAATAACCAGCTTCAAACCAGCTTCTGGCCAGTTCGCACACTTCTTTAAAATCTGTCGTTTCATACATATCCACTACAGTTGCATTGTCCTGATAAGCCACACCGGAAACGGATGAAGCAATATTGTCACCTAATGGATCAATTTTAGCAATCTTGCCCAGGTAGCTTTCAAATAACGCATTCGCTCTGTTTGGATCAATGATTGTCATATCCGGATAAGCTTCTTTTACCTTTGCAAACACTGCCGTCAAGTCTTCCGGTTTGGTAACCTGACTCATATCGATTCCAAGTTCCTCGGTAATATCTTCACGATAGGTAAATCCACCCGGTACATAGTTAGATCCCATATTCAGAATTCCATATGTTTTTCCCTCTACCGTTGTCGGTGCCAGAAAACCATCGTAAAGAGTTTCTGTTGTTTCTTTCAGATCATTGTCCAGATACTCTGTAATATCCAGCGCTGTTCCATCCTGAATATATTTCAGATGCGACGTATTATAGGCCTGAAATAAATCCAGCTGTTCTCCGGATGCCAGCATCAGATTCACCTGATTCATATAATCAGAATTGGAAAACAGTACCAGTTTGACCTTCGTATTGATCTTATCTACCGTATAATCGTTGATCAGGTTCTGAATTCTTTCCAGTTCTGATGACTCTGGGATATTGTTCTGTGTCATATACGCAAATACAATTTCTGCCGGTTCTTCGCTGTCGCTGCTCTCCTGTTTACTGCTTTCCTGTTTTCCGGTTGCATCACCGCTCTGTGCTCCACCACACCCGCTCAGCAGAGATCCCACTGTCAGGGTGGCCATCAAAATCGCCAAAATCTTTTTCTTCATTTCTTTCTCCTTTCTTCTTTCCGGTTCCTTTTGATAGACTTATCATAGCGCAAAAAAAGCGAAAGTTCTTACACAAAAAAGTACAAAAACTTTCGTTTTTAAGATATCTATTCTTTTTTCCGAAACTCTGCCGGTGAAACTCCCGTATATTTTTTAAATACAGATGAGAAATACGGGAGCGTATCAAATCCGACTTCCAGCGCAATATCAATCACCTTTGTATTGGTGTTTTCCAGCAAATGTTTCGCTTTTTCCACGCGCAGAGAATTAATATAATCATTCAATGACGTTCCGGTATCCTTCCGGAACATTTTTCCAATGTATTCCGGTGAAAAATGAAACCTCTCCGAAAGCGTATTTCTGTTAATATCTTCCGTATAATGTTCTCTGATATAATCAATTACCTGATCTGTGATCTTTTTTTCTGTTTTTTCTTTCCGTCCCTCCTGTGTCAGATCAAATACCTTATTCATCAGCCAGCTCATCCACTGCACCATAGAAAATTCCGATTTAACCGCATTCATATCCAGTTTCAGATAGATCGGGTCACGAATCACGCTGTTCATATTTTCCTTTTTATCATGGAGATATTTGCTTACAAGCTGTGTCAGTTCCACCTGAAAATTGCGAAATCCTTCTACGGAATGCATCGTTTGCTTTACATGCTGCAGCGTTTTTTGTAAATATTCCATTGTACTTACCCTGGAGCCCTTGTTCAGACACTGCAGGATATAATCTTCGTCCAGAATATGTCCGGAAGCCGCCTTTTCTCGGAGCAATGCCATAAATTCCTTTATTTCCCCTTCGTCATAAATATGCGTTTTGTCATATTCCATTATTTTCTCTTTTTCCAAACCTGCTTCATAAAAAGGAACGCTTGGGGAAATGTATCCGATCTGCAATACATCCGGAAAATATTTTTCAAATATGTTTCTGACCTGTGCCGCTCTCTCCTTCGTCTCCCTTTCCGAAAATTCCGACAGAATTCCAAGATAGGTTCCCTTATTCTCTTCCCAGCAAATCACATTTTCCATTTTGATTTTTTCTGTGAATGCTTCTGCCAGAATATTTTCCATTGCAAATTTATAAATGGATTCCTGTTCCTTTTCTTTACCGAAGTCCAGTTTGCCACTGGCCAAATGAAGAATCACAACACAATATTTTTCCTGAATCTCTTCCTCTATCCCCTGCTGCTTTATTTCCTCCTCGAGTCCCTGTTTCTGCACACCGGGTTCCAGTAATACTCTTGTCCAGAAATATCGCACCATCTTTCTTTTTCCGATCTTCCAATATTCCCGGATTTCCTCCGTTTTTTGTTTCCAGGCTATTTTTTCTGTCACACGAAGCAAGGCCTGATTGATTTTATTCATATCAATTGGCTTCAGCAGATAGTTTGCCGCACCATTCTGCACAGCTCCATAGGCATATTCAAATTTTTCATGGCTGGTCAGAAAGATAACCTCTGTCTGGATTTTCTGTTCTCGTACCCATTCCAGAAAATGAATTCCATTCTCCTTTGGCATTTCAATATCACATAAAATCAGTTCCACTTTATTTTTTTGCAAAATATCTCTGGCCATAGAAGTATTGTAGGCCACATAGATCTGGTCAATAGAAAGTAACGCGCGATCCAGCTGTTCTTCCAATACCTGCGTTGTCACAATTTCATCATCTACAATCAGCAAATTCATCTCTCTTCGTCTTTCTCCTCATCTGTACATTTCAGTGTTTTCGGAATCCATATGGTTATTTTGGTTCCTTCCGGTTCCAGATTCTCCAAATACAGAAGATGATCCTGCTCGTACATCATCTTCAGAACCTCTTTTACATTTTTTATTCCAATTCCACTTCCATCTTTTTTTTCTGTTATTTCCATATCTTTATTCACAAAGTCCAGTATTTCCTGCGAAAATTGACCCTGCGATATATATAGTTCCAGTTTTAAGTAAACTTCCTTCCCCGAGAAGCTCCACAATGCCTGAATCAGAACCGTAGTGAACGAATCAATACTGATCACGTGCTTAAATATATTTTCCAAAAATGTATGCAGAATCATCTGCGGCACCGGATACTGCTGCAGTTCTTCCGGTACATCCATATAGACATAAAAGCAATCCCGGTACATGAGTCGCTGCATTTCCAGATATCCCTCGGCATTCTTTATTTCATCCTGCAGCGGAACGGTATGCAGACCAGTTCGAAACATATAACGGATGTTCTGTGAAAATGCCTGAATAAAGGTATGGACATTCTCTTCCTCGTGCTGATAAACCATGCTGTTAATGGTTGATAAAGCATTCAGGAAATAATGTGGTTTTAATTGCATATGGATATACTTCAGCTGCACATCCTTCATTCGAAGTTCCTGTTCGTACTTTTGCACCCTCATTTCAAGAATCGTCTGTACCATATCATTATATGCCTGTTTTACTTCTTCCATTTCGTAGCTGTTTGTATTATATTCCGCTCTTGCCCTGAAATCTCCACTGTGAATTTTTCTGGACACCCAGAACAGGTCTGCAATCGGCCGGAAGATTTCTTTTTGCATATACCAGACAATTGTTCCAAAGAAAAGCAAAGACAGTACTAAAAATCCAAAAATAACGATACCGGAGGTAGAATATGCGGCATACTCGGATGATTTTACACTGTAATACATCTGATATGCATCTTCCAGAACAGATCCCTGATAGATACTGATGGATGGATCCTGTTTCTGCAGATTCTCTATTTCTTCTCCATATGCCCAATCTTTTCCTGAAGCGCACAGAATTTCCCCTTTTTTGTCTGTAAGATAAAATGCTGCCTCTTTGATGGACATATCATTATAGTTTAACAAGGAGTCCAGTCTTTTTTCTGATATCAATACAGCGATCGTATTTGCACCATAATTATAATATTTTACCAGATACACCTGCGCCCCCATAACAGTAGAAGTCCAGCCGGATGTAGGAGTTTTATCAAACGTATTACGCTTTTGAAGATACTTTTTGATATCTTTTATTGTATCATATGTTATATTTCCATTTCTCTGAATCAGGATACTGTTGTCTTTACAATTAACAACCGCATAGGCATCCGCTTCCTTTGTGTCTTTACATCTTTCCTTTAGAATCTGAAGCATTTTATACTGCGCTTTCACTTTTTCCAGGTTATTTTCTCCATTTAGCTGTGTCAAAAGCAGTCGATATCCCAGTAAAAGATCCAGGTTATCATCCAAGCGTTCCAATACACCTTCCATCGTATTATGATAAATCTGCAGCGTATTTTCCACCAGGTTTTCCTCATTTTTTTTAGCAATATCAACAATAAACGCTTTGTACAGAAACAGTAAAATAATCTGCAGAAGCAAAAAAGTAGTAAAAAAAACGCCCATGGTCCTTCTGATTTTTCTTTTTTTCATCTTTCCCCTCCTCTTTTCCCGACTCTCCCTGAAGTTTGTTATCGTGACCGATTACATTATATACTAATTTTCGGGCAGAAGAAAGACTGTCCAAAGATTACTTGCAGCTTGCGGAAATGATTTTTCAGACACTTTTTTTCATAAACGATTTTTCTTTTACATACATTATAGTAAAAACGCCCGTCCGTTCGCCCTCGTCCGCTCACAGACGGTTTTTCAAAAAGGAGTGTGCCCGCCCATGAGTTCCAAAACGAAAATCATTGTACTACATATGAAAGAAGTGGTTTACACCGCTGTTTTTCTTGCTCTCGCGCTGATTCTTCTCGTGGTGTTTCTGATCATGTTCTCC
>JABLTP010022828.1_pt1 | contig 14896 bp, 8 predicted proteins | sample 7160111 | NCBI WGS metagenome assembly JABLTP01 (sample SAMN14651227, study PRJNA627086) | human gut metagenome | isolation source: feces | host: Homo sapiens
AGTACCGCCATGCGTCCGTTGATTCTTCTCTGTTCTGTTTTGTCTTCTCCGGCAAACTCCAAGTTGCCGAATGTCTTTTCCATGTTGGGAATAACGAATTTTAATTCCATATAGATGTACCTGTCCTTTCTGAATGTTGTGTTTGATGGTTGGTTTCGGATTCTGGTCTGGAAGCGGAGGGGAACGCTCCGGCGATGGTGATTTCTTCGTAGTATCACATCCTTTTTGGTTTTGGGGTAAAAAAATAGACGCTCATTTCTGAACGTCTGAATTGATACACTGGAAAGGCGGAATATCTGCTTTACCCTCTATATTTTTGTATATGTTGTACTTACAAGGTCGCCCCAGAGCAGAAAGCCCGGTCAACGTATGATAACATCCTTCGTTTGGTAAAAGATCCTGAAGTTGCAGATCCGATTCGTTTCCTGCGGGCGCGTGAAGTTGTGCATTTCCAGCGTTTTGGTGAAGCACTGCGTTCTGTACAGGATGAATTGAATTCGAAGAACTTTTATGCGTTTAATCCGTCGTTTGATGCAAAGACTTTCTGTGCGGCACCGCAGCCAGGGGCAGGTCAGGGGAATTGCTGCACAAGATAGTAAATTAAAAATCAAAGAACAGCACACCACTGGAAAATCCCATCTGAAAAACAGGTGGGATTTTTTGGGTTTACAGTAAGAAAATCTTATCCAGTCGTAAATCATTATCCCATCATAATATAGAAAAAAGACTTTCAAAAACAGAACAGTCAGAAAGGATGTTCCATGGAAGCAATGAATTATGTAAAGCCCGAACTCATCGTCGTTGCGTTCGTGCTGTATTTTTTCGGTGTTGCTTTGCGGCAGGCGCAGGCGGTGAAGAATAAGTACATTCCGCTGATCTTAGGCGGCATCAGCATGGTGCTGTGTGCGGTTTGGGTGATGGCGACGAGTGAGATTGAGACGGCGAAGGAGGGGGCGATGGCGGTTTTTACGGCGGTCACGCAGGGGATTCTGGTGGCGGGGCTGAGCAATTATGTGAATCAGATTATCAAGCAGATCCATAAGCCGGAGTGAACGGCGCTTCAAAAAATCTGTGTTATGCCGGAGCAGTCGGAACCGTCAGAAAGGGGAGAATATGAGAATTGATCGGTCGTATCTTGGCAATCAGAATACGTATGCGGAAAACAATCCCAAATGTATCGTAGTCCACAACACCGACAACTTCGCAGCAGGTGCCGATGCGCGGGCACATGCGAGAGCACAGCATGACGGGAATTTCCAGAACATTTCCGCACACTATTACGTCGATGACGGTGACACAGCCTACCAGGCGGCACCGCACAGCCGGGGGTGCTGGCATGTCGGCATTAATTACGGCGGAAAAAATCTGTTTCAGCAGTACGGCAACAAGAACAGCATCGGTGTGGAGATGTGTGTGCAGGCCGGGTATAATTATGAAAAAGCATTTGAGAATACTGCGGCACTGGTGCGGGAGATCATGCGGGAGACGGGGATTCCGCTGGAAAGAGTCTATCGTCATTATGACATCTGCAGCAAATACTGTCCGAGCCAGATCATGAACCGCGGTGACTGGGACCGCATGAAGCGGATGATCGGAAGCGGTGCAGGGAGCACAGGAACGGGAACAGCAGGCAGCGGAACAGGAAAAACGTATGCGCCCGGGATCTATCAGGTGCAGACAGCGGCCCTCAACATCCGTCAGGCACCGGATGCGGACAGCAGGATTGCCGGAACGATCCGGGATCAGGGAAGCTACACGGTGACGGAAATCCAGAACACAAGCTGGGGACGGCTTCTCTCAGGGGCAGGCTGGGTCAACTGCCATACAGCGTATTGCCGTTATGCCGGTCCCGCAAAAGAAAAATCGGCAGAGACAGCAAAGTCATCCGGAAAGACAGTCGCAGAGGACGGAATCTGGGGCGAAAATCTGACGCGCCGTCTGCAGGAACTTTTCGGCACACCGCAGGATGGAAAAATCAGCAATCAGCTGGCCGTCAACCGGAAATTCTGTGATGGCATCACAGCCGCCGAGTGGGACAGTACGCCAAAAGGCGGATCGGCCCTTGTAAAAGAAATGCAGAAATGGGCATCGGCCGGCATGGACGGCTATATCGGTCCGCAGACAATCCTCGCCTGGCAGAAAAAACTCGGCACGCCGATCGACGGCACAGTAAGCAGCCCATCCGCCATGGTAAAAAAACTGCAGAAGTGGTGCAACCAGAAATAGAAAAAAGAATACTCAAAGACCCGGTTTTGTGTTATACTGGAAGATAGTTTAAAATGAACAGAAAGAAAAGAGCTTCAAAAAAGACTCGAAGTGTCAAATGTAAAATACAAAAGAGAAAAAATAAAGGTAATTTTTGCATACAGATTCATCGGGGGGAATTGCGGCTGACAGGAGAGAACAACAGCAGATGAGAAAAAAGGCAGTAAAAAATGCAGGAATGATACGAATTTATCTGAATATGGCATGGAAACTTTTGCAGAAAAACCTGCTTAGCATCGTGATATTTGAGACGGTCTACCGCCTGTTTTCCAACCAGCTGGTTTCAAGACTCGCCAATGCGGCGATCAACTTTTCCTTAAAACAGCTGGGAACGAGTTATATGACATCGGAAAACTTCAACAAGATCATGCTGCATCCGCTGACCCTTCTGCTGATTTTTGGAATTCTGCTTGTTTTCTTTTTCTGTATGCTGCTTGAAATCTATGCTGTCATGGCGGCTCTGGAGGCCTCCTGGAAACGAAAACGGATTTCCGTTCCTGTCATGATGCTTGCCGGCGGAAGAGGAGCTGCACAGTTTGTGCGTGCCCGCCCGTGGACCTGGTTTTTTTACATGGCAGCGAGCTTCCCGTACCTTTGGCTGCACAGCAGCTACAGCGCCATCCGCAGTATGAAACTGCTTCAGGTTTCCCTGACGAAGATTTTCAATGCCTTCCCGGCATACTGGATCCCGGTGGTGCTGACGATTCTGCTTGTCGCGTTTTCGTTTGCGTTTTCCTACACCATCCCTTTCCGGTGCATGATGACGGAAAAAGAGAAAAATACCCATCTGCGGGTGCGCCAGACCCTGGAAAAACGCGTGCTGCGTGAGCTTGGCATCAACGTCTTTTTCCAGGTGCTGATTTTTCTGATTACGTGGGTTTTGTATCTGATTTTCGGAACGGCTGTCGTTGCCTATGCAAAGCTGGTGAAAACGCCGTCTACCGTTGTCAGTACCGTCATCGTCTACGGTGACTGGGTCAAATCGACGATGAGCCTGATCGGCGGAGCGTTCGGCCTTGTCGGAAGCATTACGTATCTGTATCTGATTTTTATCCGTTCCTCCCGAAAGGGCTACCAGAAGAGCCGGACAACGAAAAAGCCGAGCTCGAAGCTGGTACGCACCTTCTGCGGTCCGGTAACGGCGGTGGTTCTCACGATCGCCATGCTGGCGGGAGAAACGGTTTATCTTGTATATGCCATGCACGCAACACGTGCAGAGGCAACGGCTTCCTCCCAGTATATTTCGGTGTCAGCGCACCGGGGCGGAGCCAGAAAAGCACCGGAAAATACGATGAGCGCGATCAAATATGCAGTGGACAGCATGTCGGATTACGCGGAGATCGATGTACAGGAGACGAGTGATGGTGAGATTGTCCTTATGCACGACACAAATCTGAAGCGGACAACCGGTCTGAATGCCAGCATCTGGACCCTGACCTACGATGAAATCAGCCAGCTTGATGCCGGTGTACGATTCAACAAAAAATTCCGCGGCGAGCAGATTCCGAAGCTGGAAGAAGTCATCGCGTACGCGAAAGGAAAAATCAACCTGAATATCGAAGTAAAATACAATGGCCACAACCAGAATATTGTCAAAAAAGTGGTGAAAATCATCGAGGACAATGACTTTGTGGATCAGTGTGTGCTGACTTCCATGAACTACAATTTTCTCAGGCAGGCAAAGAAAATCAATCCGGATATCAAGACCGGGTATACGATGAAAATGTCGTACGGAGGCCTGGAGGATATGGACGCGGCGGACTTCTTTTCTGTAAAATATACGTACATCACAGAAAGCTTTGTAGAGCATGCGCACAGTCTTGGTAAAGAAGTCTGTGCCTGGACGCTGAATTATCAGGGAGATATGCAGCGGATGGTCAACTGCGGCGTGGACAACATTATCACGGACGATCCGGAGCTGGTGCGTAAGGTTATCCTCGGAACGACCGATCGAAATCCGGGCTTTGTCAGCCTGCTTGGCTATGCACTGAAATAAATGGAGTAAAACAATGGAGGTGGGAACTTCATGGCAGAGAAAGTAAACATGCCATCCCAGAAGAAAGAAAAGAAGAAAAAGAGGAAGAAAAAACTTCCTTCGGATTTTTATGATTATAACCTGCTGGCCTGCACTATTTTGCTGGTCAGCTTCGGACTGATTATGCTGTACAGCGCGAGCGCCTACGAGGCGGCCAGTACATTCAAGGGAAATGATATGTATTATTTCACGCATCAGGCGGGGCTTTCTGCTATTGTTCTGGTGGGTATTGTGATATTGTCGAAGTTTGTAGATTATCATAGTGTATGGTTCCAGCGGATTGCAGCACTGGTATACTGGGGAAGTCTCCTTCTGATGGCGGCGGTAAGGTTTACGCCGCTTGGTTATGAAGCCTACGGGGCGAGAAGATGGCTCCGGATCGGCGGTGTCAGTCTTCAGCCTGCGGAGATTGGAAAGCTGGGGCTGATTCTGTATTTGCCATACATTATCCTGAAGATGGGAAAAAATATGCGTACCATCCGCGCAAAAGCGATTGTCCTCGGACTTGGCGTGCTGCAGGCGCTGGCTGCGTGGATTCTGACGGACAACCTGAGTACCGCCATTATTCTGGGACTCATCGCCTGCGTCATTTTGTTTCTTGCGGACCCGGAGGTAAAATTTTATGCGCGTGTGATTCCGGGCGCGGCGGTAATTGGCGTTTTTGCGATTATCATTTTAAAAAATAATCTGCAGATCTTTGAAAGAATAGGCGGTGACTTCCGGTCGAACCGTATCTATGAATGGCTTTCCGGAGGCAGCTATCAGATTCTGCAGGGACTTTATGCGATTGGCTCCGGTGGATTTCTCGGAAAAGGACTTGGCAACAGTACGCAGAAGATTACAACAATTCCGGAAGCACAGAACGATATGATCTTCTCGATCATCTGCGAGGAGCTTGGAATATTTGGTGCGCTTCTTGTATTGCTGCTGTTCGGCTACCTGCTGTACCGTCTGTTTGTGGTTGCACAGAATGCGCCGGACGCGTATGGAATGCTGATGGTGAGCGGCGTTTTTGCACATATTTCCATTCAGGTTATTCTGAACCTGTGCGTCGTTCTGAAACTGATGCCGGCAACGGGAATTACCCTTCCATTTATCAGTTACGGAGGAACATCGGTGCTCTTTATCCTGACGGAAATCGGCATTGCCCTGTGCGTCTCCCGCTTTATTGTGTTCCAGGATGGAAAGAGCGGAGAAGGAGAGGCGCAGGCGGAAGAACAGTAAAAGTAGAAAAATCTATTGACAAATGCCGGAATAACAGATACACTTTTTTCGAAAGAAATACTGGCTGCCGGGTAGAGGCAGGAAGGAGCAGAACAATGTTAGAAAAGATAAAAGAAATTTTAGTAGAACAGCTCAACTGTGATGCAGACAGCATCAACGAAGATACCTCTTTTAAAGATGACTTGGGTGCAGATTCCCTGGATCTCTACGAGATGGTTATGGCATTAGAAGACGAGTACGGAATTGAAATCGACACCGACGAACTGACAGACCTTTCTACCGTCGGCGACTTTATGGAATATTTGAAACAGCACGGCGTAGAGGTCTGAAAAAGAGCATTGCCGCTGGCAAAAGTGGAAGGATGGTGCAGCTCGGAAGAAACGCCGGGCTGTTTTCCATTCTAAATAAATGGTGGAAGGGAACAGACAAAAGGATTGTTCCGGAAAAACCAGAAATCAGGAGAAAAGAAAAATGAGCAATGTAAAAACAAGATTTGCACCGAGCCCGACAGGCCGGATGCATGTAGGAAACCTGCGTACTGCCCTGTATGCGTATCTGATCGCAAAACACGATGACGGAACCTTTATGCTCCGTATCGAGGATACCGACCAGGAGCGTTTCCAGGAAGGCGCACTTGATATCATCTACCGTACCTTAAAAGAGACCGGCCTGGTACACGACGAGGGACCGGACAAAGACGGCGGCTGCGGCCCGTACGTACAGAGCGAGCGTAATGCAGCAGGTCTGTACCTGAAATACGCAAAACAGCTGGTAGAGCAGGGTGACGCTTATTACTGCTTCTGTGACGCAGAGCGCCTGAGCCAGTGCAAACGTAACGTAGGCGGAAAAGAAATCTCGATCTACGACAAACACTGCCTTGGTCTTTCCAAAGAGGAAGTAGAGGCCAATCTGGCAGCCGGCAAACCGTACGTCATCCGTTTCAATATGCCGACCGAAGGAACCACAACCTTCCACGATGAGATCTACGGAGACATCACCGTAAACAACGAGGAGCTGGAAGACCTGATCCTGATCAAATCCGACGGATATCCGACCTACAACTTCGCAAACGTCATCGACGACCATCTGATGGGTGTAACCCACGTTGTCCGCGGTAATGAGTATCTGTCCTCATCCCCGAAATACAACCGTATTTACGAGGCATTCGGCTGGGAAGTTCCGGTTTACGTACACTGTCCGCTGATCACCAACGAGGAGCATCAGAAGCTGTCCAAACGCTGCGGCCATTCTTCTTATGAAGACCTGATCGATCAGGGCTTCTTAAAAGATGCCATTGTCAACTTCGTAGCCCTTCTTGGATGGAGCCCGGAAGGAAACCGCGAGATCTATTCTCTCGAGGAGCTGGTAAAAATTTTCGATTACCACCACATCAGCAAATCTCCGGCCGTTTTCGATATGACAAAACTCCGCTGGATGAACGGCGAGTACATGAAGGCAATGGACGACGAGAAGTTCTATGAGATGGCGCTTCCGTATATCCAGAAGACAATCCACCGTCCGCTCGATTTTAAGAAAATTGCAGCCATGGTAAAAACAAGAATCGAAGTATTCCCGGATATTGCAGACCTCATCGACTTCTTCGAGGAAGTTCCGGAGTACGACGCTTCGATGTACACTCACAAAAAGATGAAGACAAACGAGGAGACCTCCCTTGCACTTCTTCAGGAAGTAAAACCGCTGCTGGCAGCGCAGGAAGATTTCAGCAATGATGCTCTCTTTGAGATGCTCAGCGCATTCGGAAAAGAAAAAGGATACAAGACCGGTTATATTATGTGGCCGATCCGTACCGCTCTTTCCGGAAAACAGATGACACCGGCCGGCGCAACGGAAATCCTTGAGGTTCTGGGAAAAGAGGAGTCTCTTGCCCGCATCGACAAAGCAATTGAGAAATTATCCAAATGATATATAATGATTCACAAAAAAAAGCGGTGATGCATACCACCGGCCCCATGATGGTCCTTGCCGGACCGGGGTCGGGGAAAACCGCAGTGATTACGGGGCGGACCTGCCAGCTTGTAACGAGCGGCATTTCCGCCTCTCGTATTCTTGTCGTAACATTTACGCGTGCGGCGGCAAAAGAGATGAAGGAGCGGTATTTAAAGGCGATGGGAAAGACGAGTACCCAGGTCACCTTTGGAACGTTCCACGGGGTATTCTACGCGATTCTGCGCCATACGTACCGCATGTCCGGCAACAATATTTTAAGCGAGGAAGAGAAAAAGCGGCTGATGCGCGAGCTGGTCAACCACTATGCCAGAGACCTGGAGGAAGAGGATCTCGAGGAAAATCTGGCGCGCGAAATCAGCACTGTGAAGAACAATCAGATCCCGCTGGAACATTACTATTCCGCCTGTATGCCGCAGGAGAAGTTCCGCGAAATCTATGAGGCGTATGAGAAATGGCGGAAGGAGAACAAAAAACTCGATTTCGACGATCTGATGGTGCAGTGCAAACGTCTCTTTCTGGAGCGGCCGGAGGTCCTCCGCGCCTGGCAGCAGAAATTTCAGTATATCCTGATTGACGAGTTTCAAGACATCAGCCCCGCGCAGTATGAGATTGTGCGGATGCTGGCGCTGCCGGAAAATAACCTCTTTATTGTCGGGGATGACGATCAGTCGATTTATCAGTTCCGCGGGGCCAAGCCGGAGATCATGATGAATTTTCCGAAAGATTACCCGGGCGCGGCGCAGGTAGTGCTCGATAAAAATTACCGTAGTACGGAATTTATCGTGAAGCGGTCCCAATGCCTGATCCACCACAACAAAAAGCGGTATGAAAAGGCGATTTTCACCGACAACGAGAAAGGCGCTCCGGTTGCAATCCGGGGATATAAGAACCCACGCGAGGAGATGCGTGCCGTTGCCGAGGAGCTGCGGGAGGCGGAGAAAAACGGCTGTCCGTATGAAGAGATGGCGCTTTTGTTCCGCACGAATCTTGGCTGCCGGACAGCAGTAGAGGAACTGATGGAAGCACAGATCCCGTTCCAGATGCGGGATGCCCTGCCGGATCTCTATGACCACTGGATTGCGAAAGATCTGCTGACGTATCTGAATCTTGCGATGGGAAGCCGGAAGCGCGGCGAGTTTTTAAAGATTGCCAACCGCCCGAACCGTTATCTGTCGCGGGATGCCTTTGAGGAGGCGAATGTTTCGTTTGATGCACTTCTGGAATATTACGAAGAAAAAGACTGGATGTGCCAGCGGATCCGCAAACTGGAGCAGGATATCACGACACTGACGCATTTATCGCCGTTCGGCGCGGTCAATTACATCCGCTATGCGATCGGCTATGAACAGTATGTGAAGGAATATGCTGCATACCGCCATCTGAAAGAGGATGATCTGATTTCCGTTTTGGACGAGCTGCAGGAGGCGGCAAAGAGCCAGAAAAGCATCGAGGGCTGGTTTGCACATATTGAGGAATACCAGCAGAAGATGAAGGAAAAACAGAAGCAGCGCGCAGAGAGTGCGGAAGGAGTTATAGTTTCCACCCTGCACAGCGTCAAGGGACTCGAGTACGACAAGGTCTATCTTCTTGACGTCAACGAGGGCGTAATGCCGTATCAGAAAGCAGTCCTTGCGGAGGCGATCGAGGAGGAGCGGCGGATGTTCTACGTCGGAATGACGCGCGCCCGGAAAGAGCTGACGCTCTGTTATGTGGAGGAACGGTTTGAAAAGAAAGTCGAGCCGTCCCGGTTCCTGGACGAGGTGATCCAGTAAATTTGTACTGTTGTGAAAGATGTTGAAAATAAATTTACTAATTGATAAAATTTTAACAAATAATACATTGACAAAGTTTTAACAATGAAGTATAGTAATGACTGTAAGCGGGAACAATAAGATGACCGCAAAGCGAGGAGGAAAAACATTATGAAAATTTTATTTTACGATACCCAGAACTACGACAGAGAATCTTTCGACCGAACCAAAGAGCAGTTTCCAGAAATTGAAGTGGAATATTTAAAAACCGGCCTTGCTGCAAGAACCGCTTCCCTGGCAAAGGGCTACGATGCCGTGTGCGCCTTCGTAAACTCCGATGTCGGAACAAAAACCGTAGAAGCACTGCATGAGGCAGGCGTCAAGCTGATCCTGATGCGCTGCGCAGGCTTCAACAACGTAGATTTAAAGACAGCTGCAAAATACGGCATTGATGTACGCCGTGTACCGGGTTACTCCCCGGAGGCTGTAGCTGAGCATGCGATGACACTGGCCATGACGGTCAACCGCCACATGCACAAAGCATATACGAAAGTAAGAGAAAACGACTTCAGCCTGGGCGGACTGATGGGATTTAACTTCTATCAGAAGACCGCCGGAATCGTCGGAACCGGAAAAATCGGTGCGGCTATGGCAAGAATCTGCCGCGGTTTCGGCATGAAAGTCATTGCTTACGATGTGTACCAGAATGAATCCTTAAAAGATTTTGTTACGTACGTAACTCTTGATGAACTGCTGGCACAGAGTGATCTGATCTCCCTGCACTGCCCGCTGATGGACAGCACATACCACATGATCAACCGCGAGAGCATCAAAAAGATGAAAGACGGCGTGATCCTGGTCAATACGTCCCGCGGAGGTCTGGTAAAGACAGACGACCTGATCGAGGGAATCCGTGCAAGAAAATTCTTCGGCGTCGGCCTTGACGTATACGAGGAGGAAACCCCGAACGTATTCGAGGACCGTTCCGATGAGATTCTGGAGCACTCCACCACAGCACGTCTCCTGTCCTTCCCGAACGTTATGATCACTTCACATCAGGGATTCTTCACCGAGGAAGCACTGCGTGCGATTGCAGAGACCACACTGCAGAATGCGCTGGATTTCGAGGCAGGAAAAGAGACCCCGAACATTGTCCGTGCATAATGGAAATCCACTAGAAAACAGTTATCTTATAAGAGAACAAGAGACAACCCATTTTCGGCGGGTTGTCTCTTTTAAATTATGAGAAAATAGTGTATGATGGTAGATAGCAGAAAAAACGGCCAGAGAAAAACACTGGCCGGATACAAAAGGAGAGCAGGATTTTATGGACTGTAAAGAAGCAGAAAAATTAATACAGCCATACGTGCAGGGAAATATGCCGGAGAAAGAGATGGAACCGTTTATTTCCCATATCCGGAAATGCCATACATGCCACGAGGAACTGGAGACATATTTTATTGTGAACCGTGCGATGGCATATTTTGAGGATGACGCGCCCGATTCCTACAATCTGACAGGACTTCTGGAACGCGATCTGGAGAAAAAAGAGGAAGAAGCGAGACACCGCCGGTACAAAGATACGTTTTTTCGGGTGCTGATGCTGATTCTCGTTCTGTTTCTGGTGCTCCTGGCTCTGCACTATTTTGAAGTGATAGAATTACCCTGGCTGAAAGGATTATTATGAGTGATAAAATCGTATTACTGGACGGACACAGTATTCTGAACCGGGCTTTTTACGGCGTACCGGATCTGTCCAATGCAGAAGGACTGCACACGAACGCCGTATATGGATTCCTGAATATTCTGTTTAAAATTCTCGATGAGGAGCAGCCGCAGTATCTTGCCGTGGCGTTTGACCTCCATGCACCGACATTCCGCCACAAAATGTATGATCAGTACAAGGGAACGAGAAAGCCGATGCCGCAGGAACTGCGCGAACAGGTCCCGGTGATCCAGGAAGTGCTCGCAGCAATGGACATTGAGATTGTCACAAAAGAGGGCTATGAGGCGGATGATATCTTAGGAACGCTCGGCCGCAAATGCGAGGCGGAAGGGATGGAAGTTACGATCGTATCCGGAGACCGCGACCTGCTGCAGCTTGCAACGGACCACATTCTGATCCGGATTCCAAAGACCGTAAAGCGTGTGACGACGATTGAAAATTACCACACGGCAGAGGTGTTGGAAAAATACAGTCTTCTCCCGAAACAGATCATCGATCTGAAAGCGCTGATGGGCGATACCGCAGACAATATCCCGGGTCTGCCGGGTGTCGGCGAGAAAACCGCGACGAAAATCCTGCTGCAGTACGAGACACTGGAAAATGCGTATGCACATTTCGAGGAGATCAAACCGAACAAGGCAAAAGAGGCGATGCGTGATCATTATGATCTGGCGGAATTAAGCAAAAAACTTGCAACGATTGATACCGATGCGCCGGTGGAGCTCGACCGTGAAAAAGCGGCACTCTCGAATTTTTATACATCAAAAGCGTATGAGATGTTCAAACGTCTGGAGTTTAAAAACCTGCTGGGCCGCTTTGAGGAGACGAATGCAGAACCAGAGGATGCCGTCTTTCTGCGCACCGTAACGGATTTTTCCGAGGCGGAAGAACTCTTTGGAACCATCGCGAAGGAGGAGAAGGCAGGAGCCGCTCTTCTGACAGAAGAAACCCCTAAGGACGGACCGATGGCAGATCGGAGCCGTTCACTTGTCGGTATGGCAGTTGCGTATGGAAGCGGAGAGCCGGATGTTGTTTACTTCCCAGCAGAAGGTTTCCTGACCGGAGATTATTTAAAAGAAAAATTGACTGAGTTGCAGAAGCAGATTCCGGTTTTCTGCGTCATGGACGGAAAAGAATTTCTGAAGGATATGCCGGACGCCGATGAAGCCCATCTGTTTGATGCCGGAATTGCCGCGTATTTATTAAATCCATTGAAATCACAGTATTCGTACGATGATATCGTAAAAGAGTACGTACACCGCTATGTGCCGGCAGTGGAAGAGATCTTCGGCGGAAGCAAGATTCCGACCGCAGGAAAGATGACGCCGGAACAGCAGGAGTCGTATGCAGGTCATCAGGCGTATGCTGTATTTGCCGCACAGGAAAACATGGAAAAGCTGCTGAAGGAGCAGGGCATGTGGGATCTGTACCGGAATGTGGAGATTCCGCTGGTGTTTACGCTCCGTCAGATGGAAGCGGATGGAATCGCCGCAGAAAAAGAAGCACTTTCCGTTTACGGAGCTGAGCTGGCGGAGCGGATCGGAGAGCTGGAGGCACAGATCTACGAGGAGGCCGGCGAGGAGTTCAACATCAATTCCCCGAAGCAGCTCGGCGTGATTCTGTTTGAAAAGCTGCAGCTTCCGGGCGGCAAAAAGACCAAGACGGGTTATTCCACTGCCGCCGATGTGCTCGAAAAGCTCGCACCGGATCACAAACTCGTTGCCGATATTCTGGAGTACCGCCAGCTTGCCAAACTGAAATCGACGTACGCCGACGGTCTGCAGGCCGTGATCGGGAAAGATGGAAGAATCCATTCGACATTTAACCAGACCATCACCGCGACCGGCCGCATCAGCAGTACCGATCCGAATCTGCAGAACATTCCAGTGCGGATGGAGCTTGGCCGTCTGATCCGGAAAGCCTTCGTGCCAAAGCCTGGCTGTGTCTTTCTGGATGCCGACTATTCCCAGATTGAGCTCCGCGTGCTGGCCCATATGTCGGGCGATGAAAACCTGATCGAGGCGTACCGCGAGGCGGAGGATATCCACCGCATGACGGCATCGAAAGTGTTCCATGTGCCGCTTGAAGAGGTAACACCGCTGCAGAGAAGAAATGCGAAGGCGGTCAACTTCGGTATCGTATACGGCATCAGTTCGTTCGGTCTGGGCCAGGATCTCGGCATCAGCCGGAAAGAGGCAGAGGCCTATATCCAGCAGTATTTCGAGACGTATCCGGGTATCCATGAGTTTTTGAACCGCTGCGTAGAGGATGCCAAAGAGAAAGGCTATTCCGTGACGATGTTCGGACGCAGACGGCCGATGCCGGAACTGAAATCGAGCAACTTTATGCAGCGGTCATTCGGCGAGCGCGTTGCGATGAATGCGCCGATCCAGGGAACGGCGGCGGATATTATTAAAATAGCGATGATCCGCGTGGCGAAACGGTTGAAAGAGGAGCAGTTAAAGACCAGACTTCTTCTTCAGGTACACGATGAGCTGCTGCTGGAAGTGCCGGAAGACGAGCTCGAAAAGGCAGAACAGATCCTGGAAGAGGAGATGACCGGGGCGGCACATCTGGCTGTCAAACTCGAGATCGATATGCACACAGGAAACAACTGGTACGAGGCGAAATAGCGCACTCATACCAGGAGCGAAAGGATACAAAAGAATGAAAGTTTTTGGAATTACAGGCGGCGTGGGCGCCGGAAAAAGCGAAGTGCTCACGTACCTTGGACAGAATTATGATGCAACGGTGATCCAGGCGGACGAGGCAGGTTACCTTGTGATGCTGCCGGGCGGCGAATGCTATGGAGAGATTGTGAAGCTGTTCGGCAGACAGATCACCACAGAGACCGGCGAACTTGACCGGAAACGGATTGCTGAGATCGTTTTTCAGGACGAAGAAAAGTTAAAAGCCCTGAATTCGATCGTTCATCCGGCGGTAAAACGGTATATCAAAAAAGCCATTGCAGCCGCGGAAAAAGCAGGGACGGAATACGTCTTTGTGGAGGCCGCACTCTTAATCGAAGAAAAATATGATGAAATTTGTGATGAACTGTGGTATATTTATGCGGATGAAGAAGTCCGGAAGGAGCGATTGATCGAAGGACGCGGCTATTCCGAGAAGAAAGTTCGCGAAATCATGGCAAATCAGCTTTCCGAGGATGAATTCAGCAGCCACTGCGATTTTGAAATCGACAACAGCGGCGATTTTGAGGAAACAAAAAAACAGTTAGACCATAGGATGAAAAGATATGAAACTTTGTAGTATTGCAAGTGGTTCGAGCGGAAACTGCATTTTCGCGGGAAGCGAGACCACAAGCCTTCTGATCGATGCGGGCATCAGCGGAAAGCGCGTGGAGGCGGGGCTGGCTGTTCTCGATCGCAGCGCGAAGGAGCTGGACGGCATTCTCGTGACACATGAGCATTCCGATCATATCCAGGGCCTTGGCGTGCTGGCGCGCCGGTATGGTATTCCGATTTACGCAACGGATGGAACAATTCAGGCGATGCAGCAGACGAAGAGCCTTGGAAAGTTCCCGGAGGGGATTTTCCACACGATTCACGCGGATGACACGTTTACGCTGGGTGATATCGCCGTACATCCGTTTACGATCTCCCACGATGCGGCAGAGCCGGTCGGCTACCGCATGGAATCCGGCGGGAAATCGATTGCGATTGCGACGGATCTTGGCGTTTACAGCGATTACACGGTTCAGAATCTGACCGGGCTGGATGCCGTTTTGTTAGAGGCAAATCATGACGAGAACATGCTTGCGGTCGGACCGTACCCGTATCCGTTAAAACAGCGGATCGCCGGGGCGAAAGGCCATTTATCAAACCTGGCGGCAGGCCATCTCCTCTGCGAGATTCTGCACGACAATCTGCAGGAAGTGCTGCTCGGCCATCTGAGCAAGGAAAATAATTA
>JABLTP010064923.1_pt1 | contig 14889 bp, 10 predicted proteins | sample 7160111 | NCBI WGS metagenome assembly JABLTP01 (sample SAMN14651227, study PRJNA627086) | human gut metagenome | isolation source: feces | host: Homo sapiens
CCTCTACCAGATCTGCGACTACCTTCGCTGCGAGTTTTGTAGCTGTTTTTTGCTCTGGAAGTGTGGTGCCAAGTGCCCGGTGGCCTAATGCAACTACTACGGTTTTTTCGCTCATAGGAAATACCTCGTTTCTCTTAAAAATTGGAATGAAATCAGTTACTGTATTCAGTAACGAGTACATCGAAAACGATGCACGAATATTATATTTTATTATAAAAGACCTATGTGGGAAATGCAATAGAAAATCGAGTGTTTTCCGAGACAGGAAAAACCGCCTGATCCAGTCAGACGGTTTGATTCCTACTATTTTTTGAGGGGGGAGATAGAGAGTGGTTTTTCATCTATCCAACACCTATTATATAGAGAAAATATGTTTAAAATATGTCGTTAATCTAAAAGAAATGGAAAATTTATAAAGAAAGTTTAAACAAACTTTATAATTTTTATATCCGGTTGCGCATGGTCTGAAAATGTGATACATTGAAAAAGTCTTGATCCTGCATTCTGCGGGATCTGTTCACGCATCGTTTCGATGCAGAAATCCATTTTATTTTATCGAAAAAAATATTGATCATGCACCATTTGCCGGGGAGGGATGCCTTTGTCTGTGGAAAAGTAAGCTCCTGTAAAAAAAACATGTGTATAAGAAATGCCAGATCAGGCAGAAATGAGGAAGAGCCATGAAAAACAGAATATGGAAACAGATGAAGAAAGCCGGAATTGTGACAGTGCTGGCAGGAGCCATGCTGGGAGGAACAATAGAACCGGAGCTGACTCTGGGAGCAGATTTTTTGCCGGGACAGGCACCGTTTATCGATCAGAGTGTGTTCTGGAAAGACATAGAATCCGGACAGGCGGAGCTTGGGATCCGGATTCACGGCCTGAATGAATGGCTGTCCGGGAGAAGGTTTTCGGAGGATAAGGAGAAAAATGAGAAGTGGGACGATGAATTTCATAAGATTGAAGATCCATCGGTGGAACAGGAAAAGGAGTCAGAACAGGAGCTGCCGGAGGATGACTTGCAGCAGGAAAAGGAGCCAGAGCAGGAGCTGCCGGAGGATGACTTGCAGCAGGAAGAGAAGGCAGAACAGGAATTGCCGGTGGATAAGGTTGTGGAAGGAATCGGAATAGAAATGGAGGAAGGATATGAGCACGTGGAGCAGCTGGCATCCGGGGAAACAGTACAGCCGGAGGATGAAGAGCAGGAGAAAACGGGTCCGCTCACACCGGAAGGAACGTCGCCCGGAGGGGAAAATGTAGGGAATGAAGAGGAAGGTGAGTTTGAGGAGACGCAAAAGCTGACGCTGGTCACGTATATTTCGGAGTATTTTGTTCCGGAAACGGATTCTGTCCCGAAAAATATGGCTGCACAGCAGATTTCTGTAAGGAGCCAGAGCGGTGAAGCTACAGAGATCACAAAGCTGGAAAGCGTGCTGAACGTGGAGCAGAACGGGCAGGATGAGATTTTTTTCCGTATCCCGCTGATCCTGCGGCAGGAATACCGTTTTCCGGCAGAGAAAAGCAGTTATCCTGTGATTCAGGAGGAACCGCTTCAGAAGGACTGTACCGGTGCGGGAACCTTTCTCATGACAGAAGAAAACGGGGAAAAGCTGGTGATCGCAGAGGGGATCTCGCCTATGTTGGACGTGGAGGCTGCTGAGGCTGATATGGAATTGTCGGTAATTGCACAGAATAAAAAAATGAAAGCAGGGCAGACCATCCGTTATCAGGTAGAGATAGCCAATACCGGAAAGCTGGATCTTGCAGATATCCGTCTGACCAGCAGCCTTTCATGCCCTAAGATCCGGCAGCTGTGGGAAGATGCAGAAGGCCTTCTAACAGAAGGGGCTGTGGCGGAATTTGCAGAATTAAAAGCCGGAGAGAGCAGGAGCTTTTATGTACAGGCGCCCCTTCTGGATGAACAGGAAAAAGATCTGGAGCACCAGGTGGAAGCAGAGGCCAGGGTGAAGGACAGACCGGATGAGGTGATCAGGAAGAACGCCTCCACTATAAATGGTCTGGAGGCACTGAAGGCGGATCTTTCTGTAAAGAAAACTGCAGACAAAGAAACCGCTGCACCGGGTGAGACTGTGACCTATCAGATCTGTATCGTGAATACCGGTGAAAAAACGCTTCATTCGGTTGTGGGAACGGAGCGCTTTCAGGCAGCAGGGATCCATGCACAGTTTCTGGAGCAGGAAGGTGTAACGCTCAACAGCAGCCGTACAAAGGCAATGATCCAACAGATCCCGCCAGGAGAGGCAGTTTCTCTTCAGGCTGTGGTGAAGATCCCGGGAAAAACAGCGGATCAGAAGCTTTTTAACCAGGTAACGGTCACAAGCCAGGAAACCGGAGAGCGATTGATGGAGGCCTCCGCTTCTGTCATGGTAAAAGGAGAGGTGGCTATTACGCCGGAAGAAGGGCTGCCTTTGCAGGGAGATGACCAGGGTCCGGCTTCCGGTCAGATACAGATGGCAAGAACTGCGTCCACACATCCGAAGACCGGAGATGATACCAGGAGGGATTTGTGGACGCTTCTGGCAGTGACAGCTTTGGTGACTGTGCTGGGCAGCATCTGGCTCCGGAAAAAATATGCGGATATTTATGGAAAAAGCTGATGTTACTGAGAACGGAGTGAACAGTAACAAGCTGATATTTTACAAGGCGGCCGTACCTCAAAGAAACGTTGAAAACAGGGGGGAGGTGTGCTATTCTATATGGTATGTACAGAAAATAAGAACAGTATATTTCCCGCCTCCGGTGTGCTGCCCGTCAGACCGGAAAAAGGGAAGATGGAGGAGAAAAATGAATCTTTTATCCTTATTGGAACATCTTGAATACAAATGCCTTCAGGGAAGTACAGAGCAGGAGGTTTCTTCTGTTGTATATGATTCCCGCAAAGTAGAAGAAGGGAGCCTTTTTATCTGCATCAGAGGTGCGGTCGTGGATGGACATAAATTTATACCTGATGTTGTGGCAAAGGGTGCGAAGACACTCATCGTGGAAGAAGCGGTGGAGGCACCGGAGGATGTGACAGTGATCCAGGTAGAGGATACCCGTTACGCCATGGCTTTTATTTCAGCAGCATGGTTCGGACATCCGGCAGAAAAGCTCAAAACCATCGGTATCACCGGAACCAAAGGAAAAACAACTACAACCTATATGGTGAAATCGATCCTTGAGAATGCCGGATATAAGGTTGGTCTGATCGGAACCATCGAGGCTGTTATCGGGGAGAAGCATATCCCGGCAGCCAACACGACACCGGAATCCTATATGGTACAGAAATATTTTCATGATATGGTAGAAGCAGGCTGCGATGCGGTCGTTATGGAGGTTTCCTCACAGGGACTGATGCTTCACAGAACCCAGGGATTTGTGTTTGATTTTGGAATTTTCACAAATATTGAACCAGATCATATCGGACCGAATGAGCACAAGGACTTTGATGATTATCTGCACTGCAAATCCATGCTTCTCAGACAGTGTAAGGTTGGTATCGTAAATCGTGACGATGAACACTTTGACCGCATTATCGAAGGCCACACCTGTAAACTTGAAACCTATGGATTTTCCGAAAAAGCAGATCTCCGTGCAGAGGGCGCCAGACTCGTTGGAAGAAAGGGGTATCTGGGAATTTCCTATCATGTTAAGGGACTTATGGATTTTCCTGTGGAGATCGATATTCCAGGTAAGTTCAGCATTTACAATTCTCTGACTGCCATTGCCATCTGCCGCCATTTTAAGGTATCCGAGGAGAATATCATCAAAGCTCTGAAGGTGGCCAGGGTCAAAGGCCGTATTGAGATGATCAAGGTATCTGACGAATTCACACTGATGATCGATTACGCACATAATGCCATGGCGCTGGAGAGCCTTCTCGGAACACTGAAGGAATATGATCCGCACAGACTGGTATGCCTGTTTGGCTGTGGCGGAAACCGTTCCAAGCTGCGCCGTTATGAGATGGGTGAGGTTTCAGGAAAGATGGCAGATCTGACCATCATTACTTCAGATAATCCGCGAGATGAGGATCCACAGGCCATCATCGATGATATCAAGATCGGAATGGCAAAAACAGATGGAAAATATGTAGAGATCCCGGATCGTAAAGAGGCGATCGCCTACGCGATCCATCACGGTGAGCCGGGAGATATCATCGTCCTTGCCGGAAAGGGCCATGAGGATTATCAGGAGATCAAGGGTAAGAAATATCCCATGGATGAGCGTGTACTGATCCGGGAGATCCTGGAAGAAGATCAGAAAGCGTAAATGGATGATCTATGCAGATGTGATCATTGATATTTCTCATGAAAAGCTGGACCGGGATTTTCAGTATCGTGTACCTGAGGAACTGGTGCAGGCAATAAAACCTGGAGTTGTGGTCACAGTGCCTTTCGGAAAGGGAAATACCCTTCGGAAAGGCTATGTGACCGGGATCTCCGGAACGGCAAAATATGATGCGTCAAAGCTCAAGGAGATCCGGGGAGTGTCCACAGACAGTGAGACAACAGAATCCCGGCTGATCGCACTTGCGGCCTGGATGAAGGAGACCTATGGCTCCACCATGATCCAGGCACTGAAAACAGTTCTGCCTGTAAAAGACAAGGTCCGTGCAAAAGAGAAAAGACTGATCCTTTTTACAGGGAAAAAGGAAGAGGGGCAGGCACTTCTTGGCAAGCTGGAAGGCAGCCGCTTTAAAGCACGTGAGCGGTTCCTTCGGGCAATCCTGGAGGCCGGGAGCCTGGATTATACCTATGCCTCCAAAGAGCTTGGAGCCGGCATTTCCGTCCTTGATTTTTTTGAAAAAAAAGGTCTGATAACTATTGAAAGTCAGGAAATGTATCGCATTCCCGAGGGGATCGGCCTGGTGAAGGAGAACATGGAGCTGAGTCTGAACCAGGAACAGCTTTTGGCGGCAGAGCAGATCTTTCGGGAATGGCAGGAGCCGGACCCAAGGCCTGCACTTCTTTTCGGAGTGACCGGAAGTGGAAAGACCCAGGTTTATATGCGCCTGATCCAGAAGGTACTGGAGGAGGGAAAACAGGCGATCGTGCTGATCCCTGAGATCGCGCTTACTTATCAGACAGTTAGGCGCTTTTATGCCATGTTCGGAGATAAGGTTTCGGTTCTGAATTCCAGACTTTCCCAGGGAGAACGTTATGATCAGTTCAAAAGAGCAAAACGTGGTGAGATCCAGGTGATGGTAGGACCCAGATCCGCACTGTTCACACCGTTTTCAGATCTGGGACTGATCGTTATCGACGAAGAGCATGAACCCACCTACAAAAGTGAGAATACGCCAAGGTACCATGCACGTGAGACTGCCATTGAGAGGGCACGAATGGAACATGCCCGTGTGGTCATGGGATCAGCCACTCCGTCATTAGAAGCCTACAGTCATGCCTGTGACGGAGAATATCTTCTGGTAAAGTTAAACGCACGTTATGAGGAAAGGCCTCTTCCACAGGTATCAATCGTGGATCTTCGGGAAGAATTAAAGAAAGGAAACCGCTCGGTACTGAGTCTGGAGCTGAAGAGGGATCTGGAGCAGGTCCTTGAAAGAAGAGAACAGGCCATGCTGTTTCTGAACCGGAGAGGATATGCGGGCTTTGTTTCCTGCAGAGCCTGCGGTCACGTTATGAAATGTCCCCACTGTGATGTATCTCTAAGTGAACACAATGGCAATCGTCTGATCTGTCATTATTGCGGCTATGAGACTGTGAAACCGGAAATCTGTCCGTCCTGTGGTTCACCGCACATTGGCGGATTTAAGGCAGGAACCCAGCAGATCGAGAAGGTCATTGAAAAAGAATTCCCGAAAGCCAGGGTACTTCGAATGGATTTTGATACCACAAGGACCAAGGACAGCTATGAGAAGATCCTGGCTTCTTTTGCAAAGCATGAGGCAGATATTCTGGTGGGGACCCAGATGATCGTCAAGGGACATGATTTTCCGAATGTGACTCTGGTAGGAGTGATTGCAGCAGATCTTTCGCTGAATATGGATGACTATCACTGCGGGGAGCGTACATTCCAGCTTCTGACTCAGGCAGTTGGACGTTCCGGCAGAGGGAATCGGCCGGGGCAGGCGGTGATCCAGACATATCAGCCGGAGCATTACAGTATCCAGGCTGCAGCTGTTCAGGATTATAAGAAATTTTATAAAGAAGAAATGGGGTATCGGATGCTTCTGGACTATCCGCCGGCAGCCCATATGATGACTGTTTTTGGCGCCTGCCAGGATGAAGAACTTCTGAAAAATGCCATGTATTATATAGAAGTTTTTATCCGCAGGGTAAGTCCGAAGGAAGAGCTTCACATGATCGGACCTGCAGCTGCATCGGTAGGTAAGGTAAAGGATGTTTATCGTCAGGTGATCCATCTGAAGCACAGGGATATCTGCTTTCTCACAGCAGTCAGAGAGAAGCTGGAGAAATATATAGAGATAAATTCCGGATTCCGGAAAATATACATTCAATTTGATATGAATTAAAGGAGAAGAAAAATGGCACTTAGAACAATCCGTGTACAGGGGGATTCTGTACTGACAAAAAAATCCCGGACAGTAGACAAAATGACACCGAGGATCGGGGAACTGATCACAGATATGCTGGATACCATGTATGATGCAATGGGTGTTGGCCTCGCTGCACCACAGGTAGGAATTCTGAAACGTATCGTTGTCATCGATGTAGGTGAGGGCCCGATCGTGCTGATCAATCCGGAGATCCTTGAGACAAGCGGCGAGCAGACCGGTGACGAGGGATGCCTGAGCGTTCCGGGAATGGCAGGACAGGTAACACGTCCGAACTATGTGAAGGTAAAAGCACTTGATGTAAATATGAACGAACAGATCTACGAGGGAGAGGGCCTTCTGGCAAGAGCGTTCTGTCATGAGATTGACCATCTGGATGGAAAAATGTATACAGAACTTGTGGAGGGAGAACTTCACAAGGTAACTTATGATGAAGAAGACTAAAGGCGGGATACTATGAAGATTATTTATATGGGAACTCCGGACTTTGCGGTGGCGCCTCTTGCAGCACTGGCAGAGAACGGATATGAAGTGGAGGCTGTGATCACACAGCCGGACAAACCGAAGGGCAGAGGCAAAACTATGATGCCTACTCCTGTAAAAGAAGAAGCACTGAAACACGGGATCCCGGTACTGCAGCCGGTGAAGGTAAGAGATCCTGAATTTGTGGAAGAACTGAAAAATCTTGCACCGGACATCATCATTGTTGCGGCATTCGGGCAGATCATTCCAAAGAGCATCCTGGATATGCCGAGATTCGGATGTATCAATATCCATGCGTCTCTGCTTCCTAAATATCGTGGAGCTGCACCGATCCAGCAGGCGGTGATCGACGGTGAAAAAGAATCCGGCGTTACCATTATGCAGATGGGAACCGGTCTGGATACCGGTGATATGATTTCCAGGATCGTGGTTCCGCTTGCCAAAGATGAGACAGGTGGAAGCTTGTTTGATAAGCTCGCACAGGCAGGTGCAGAGCTTCTGGTACAGACTTTACCGTCCATTTTTGACGGAACTGCAACCCGCGAGAAACAGCCGGAGGAGAGTCCAACACCATATGCTGCCATGATCTCCAAAAAAATGGGGCTTCTGGATTTCAGCAAAAATGCGGAAGAACTGGAGCGTCTGGTAAGAGGCCTTGATCCATGGCCAAGCGCTTTTACCTTTATCAATGGAAAAACATTGAAGGTCTGGAAGAGCTCTGTTCTGGAAAAACAGGCACAGGAAGCACCGGGAACTGTGATAGCCGCTGACAAAGGAGGAATCCAGGTAGCATGCGGCCAGAAGGTACTCGTGCTCCATGAAGTGCAGCTGGAAGGCAAAAAACGCATGGAAGCGGATGCGTTCCTTCGGGGATATCAGTTGAAACCAGGAGACATGTTCAGAGATTCCAGGGAGTGATGAGTTATGTACGGATATGGTTATTACGGATGGGGAATGGACCCCACGATTCTTTTGCTCGTGATCGGAATGCTTCTTTCTCTTGCGGCATCTGCGAAGCTGCGCAGTACCTTTGCAGTCTATAAAAAGGTCCGGAGTCATTCAGGTATCACCGGTGCGGAAGCTGCACAGAGGATCCTGAGAGCGGCTGGGATCACAGACGTACAGGTGGTTCCGATCCGCGGAAGTCTTACGGATCACTATGATCCGAGAACGAAAACGGTTTCCCTTTCAGAAGATATTTATGGAAGAAATTCTCTGGCGGCTGTGGGGGTGGCAGCACATGAATGTGGCCATGCGATCCAGGATGCGATCAATTATGCACCACTGAATATCCGTTCAGCCATTGTACCTGCCGCAAATATTGGTTCCCAGCTTTCATGGCCGCTGTTTATCGCAGGACTGATCTTTTCCATTGATCCGCTGGTAACTCTGGGAATTGTTTTGTTTTCACTGGCAGTACTGTTTCAGCTGGTGACACTTCCGGTTGAGGTCAATGCGTCTTCCAGAGCGCTTAAAATGCTGGAAAGTACAGGTATCTTAGGTGCAGATGAAAAAAAGGGTGCAAGAAAAGTACTTACGGCGGCAGCGCTTACCTATGTAGCAGCTCTGGCGGCATCTATTCTGCAGCTTCTGAGACTGATTATCCTTGCAGGAGGTAGAGATCGTGATTAGCAGCGGAGTAAATACCAGAGAACTGATCCTTGAGATCCTGTTACAGATCGAGGAGGAGGGTGAGCACAGCCATATTGCGATCCGGAATGCGCTTTCCAAATATCAGTTTCTTCCGAAACAGGAACGTAGCTTTATTACAAGAGTATGTGAGGGAACCCTGGAATACAGGATCTATATTGATTATGTCATCGATTCTTTTTCCAAGGTTTCTGTAAATAAGATGAAACCGCAGATCCGTGAGATCCTGAGAAGTGCGGTATATCAGCTGAAATTTATGGACAGTGTTCCGGACAGTGCAGTATGCAATGAAGCGGTAAAGCTGGCACAGCGAAAAGGCTTTTATAATCTAAAGCCCTTTGTCAACGGGGTGCTCCGTACGATCGCAAGAGAGATCGGTGATCTGGAGCTTCCTTCTAGGGAAGAAAACGAAGTCCGTTATCTTTCTGTGAAATATTCCATGCCGGAATATCTGGTAGAAAAATGGAAAGCAGCCTACGGAGTGAAGACTACGGAGAAGATCCTGGAGGATTTTCTGACAGAAAGACCGATCACAGTACGGTGCCGTACTCATAAGGCGTCTCTGAGAGAGATCGTCACCAGTTTGAAGTCTCAGGGAGTGACAGTAGAACAGGCTCCTTATCTTCCCTATGCACTGAAGATTTCCGATTACAATCATATTTTGACACTTGAGACCTTCCTTCAGGGAAAGATCTTGGTGCAGGATGTAAGCTCTATGCTTGTAGCGGAAGCTGCAAGTCCGAAAAAAGGTGACCATATCATCGACATGTGCGCGGCACCAGGTGGAAAAAGCATCCATGCGGCAGACAAAATGGGGGATTACGGAAATGTGGATGCCAGAGATGTAAGTCAGTATAAGGCAGATCTTATCAAAGAAAACATCCACAGGACCGGAGTGATTAATGTGGAAGCCAGAGTTCAGGATGCAACGGTATATGATCCGGATTCCGAACAGGCTGCGGATATTGTGATCGCGGATGTACCGTGCTCCGGTTATGGAGTTATCGGCAAGAAACCGGAAATCAAATACCGGGCAACTCCGCAGAAACAGGAAGAGATCGTAATGCTCCAGAGAATGATCCTGGATAAGGCTGCAAAGTATGTGAAACCGGATGGAACGCTGATCTTCAGCACATGTACCATTGCCCGGGAAGAAAACGAAGAAAATGTATTATGGTTTTTAAAGAATTATCCGTACCGGCTGGAAAGCCTGGATCCGTATATTCCGGAGGAACTGCACTGTAAATCCACGAAGCTTGGCTATCTGCAGCTTCTGCCGGGAATACATAAGACAGATGGATTCTTTATTGCCAGATTCAGAAGGAAATAGCAGAAAATGACAGATGTAAAATCCATGACCATGGAGGAATTGAAGGAATTCATGACAAAGATCGGTGAAAAGCCTTTCCGGGCGAAACAGATCTATGCATGGCTTCACCAGCAGCTGGTTACCTCCTGGGATGAAATGACAAATCTTTCCAAAAGCCTCAGGGAAAAGCTTTCGGCTTATCCGATCACAGCACTGACCCAGGCAGATGTAAGGATCTCAAAAATTGACGGAACCAGAAAATATCTGTTCCAGCTGGAAGATGGAAATGTGATCGAGAGTGTTCTCATGCGGTATCACCACGGAAATTCTGTGTGCATTTCTTCTCAGGTGGGTTGCCGTATGGGATGCAGATTCTGTGCATCTACCATCGGAGGACTGACCAGATGCCTGAAACCGTCCGAGATGCTGGATCAGATTTACCGTATCCAGGCAGATACCGGTGAACGTGTGGCCAATGTAGTTGTGATGGGAACCGGTGAGCCGATGGATAATTATGACAATCTTGTCCGTTTTGTCCGGATCCTTACCGACGAAAACGGTCTTGGGATCAGTCAGAGAAATGTGACGGTTTCTACCTGTGGGATCGTGCCGAAGATGTATGATCTGGCTGAAGAAAAGCTTCAGATCACTCTGGCACTTTCCCTTCATGCTCCAAATGATGAAAAACGACAGGAACTGATGCCGATCGCGAATAAGTATTCCATGGATGAGGTTCTGGATGCCTGCAGAAATTATTTTGACAAAACAGGCCGAAGGATCACCTTTGAGTACAGTCTTGTAGCTGGCGTCAACGACAGTGAAGAAGATGCGAGACAGCTGGCAGGCCGTATAAAAGGCATCAATTGCCATGTAAATCTGATTCCGGTCAATCCCATCAAGGAACGCTCCTATGTGAGGTCTACTCGACAGGCTGTGGAGAATTTCAAAATAAAACTTGAAAAATACGGAATTAATGTTACTATTAGAAGGGAAATGGGCAGCGATATCGACGGTGCCTGTGGACAGCTAAGAAAAAGTTACATGGAAAAAACAGAAAGCGAGAAGTGACATGAGGATATACTCAGCTACTGATGTAGGGCAGAAGCGGAAGATGAATCAGGATTACGTGTTTGCATCTGAAGGTCCGGTTGGAAATCTGCCTAATCTTTTCACAGTCGCGGACGGAATGGGCGGACATAACGCCGGTGACTATGCATCCTCACATGCAGTACGGATCCTTGTGGATGAAATCCGTGAAGATGCGGATTACAATCCTGTGAAGGTTATTCGTCATGCGATTGAAGCTGCGAATACGGAGATCAGAAACCGTGCGCAGGAAGACGAAAACCTCCGGGGCATGGGAACCACTATGGTGGTGGCGACTATTGTAGATCAGTATGCCTATGTAGCCAATGTGGGTGACAGCCGTTTATATGTGATCCAGGACGGGATCCGTCAGGTCACCAGAGATCATTCCCTGGTACAGGAAATGGTGAGAATGGGCGAGATCAGCGAAGCGGAAGCACGGAATCATCCGGATAAGAACATCATTACAAGGGCACTTGGCGCGGAGAAAACGGTGGATGTGGATTTCTTTGATCTGAAACTTGAAAAAGGATGTACGATCCTGATGTGTTCAGACGGTCTCAGCAATATGGTTGAAGATGAGAAGATCCAGGAGATCATATCCGATCCGGAAGCAGATATTGATCAGAAGGGCAGTGCGCTCCTTCGGGAAGCAAATCAGAATGGTGGTAAGGATAATATTGCAGTCGTACTGGTAGAGCCATTCACGAATGAGGTGGAAGCATGTTGAAGACGGGAATGATCATAGCCGAGCGCTATGAGATCGTAGGAAAAATCGGAACTGGCGGAATGGCAGATGTCTATAAGGCTATGGACCATAAGCTGAACCGTTTTGTTGCCGTGAAGGTCCTGAAACCGGAGTTTCGGGAAGACACCACGTTTATAAAGAAATTCAGAAGTGAGGCCCAGGCGGCAGCTGGTCTTACACATCCGAATATCGTCAATGTATTTGACGTAGGAGATGACGGTGGTGTTTATTACATTGTTATGGAACTGATCGAGGGTATCACTCTGAAGGAATACATCTCCAAGAAGGGAAAGCTTTCCATTAAAGAGGCTACAAGTATCGCAATCCAGGTTTCTATGGGTCTGGAGGCGGCACACAGCCATGGTATCGTTCACAGAGATGTGAAACCTCAGAATATCATTATCTCCACAGATGGTAAAGTAAAGGTGACAGACTTTGGAATTGCCAGAGCTGCATCTTCCAATACGATCAGCTCCAATGTAATGGGATCTGTACATTACAGCTCACCTGAGCAGGTGAGAGGCGGATACAGTGATGAGAAGAGCGATATCTATTCTCTTGGAATCACACTGTATGAGATGGTCACAGGAAGAGTTCCTTTTGACGGAGATACCACTGTGGCGATCGCTATCAAGCATCTGCAGGAAGAGATGGTCCCGCCAAGTGTTTATACACCGGACCTTCCGTACAGTCTGGAGCAGATCATTCTGAAATGTACACAGAAAAGTGTAGATCGTCGTTACAGCCGTATGGAGGATGTGATCGCAGACCTGAAGCATTCTCTGATCGATCCCCAGGGTGATTTTGTAAAGCTTACTACAGTTGACAACGATGCCAAGACGGTTGTGATCTCAGAAGAAGAGCTTGGTGAGATCAAACATACACCGAAGCAGATCACAAAACCGGAGATCACCGCACTTGAGGAAGAAAAATACGACGATAACGATTACGATGATGCAGAGGAAGAATACAGACCGAGATCCGAGCATAGATCCGGAAAGAAAAAGAAGCATCATGGTTCCGGAAGAGGCCTGACGATTGCGGCACTGATCGGAGGTGCAGTCCTTCTGATCGTTCTTGTGGTAGTGCTTGGACGTGCCGCAGGACTGTTTGGAACCGGCAGCAGCGGAGCGGCAGACAGCAGCAAGGCAGAAGCGAAGCAGGAATCAGCAGCTGACGGTCTGGCAACCGTTCCTGATCTTGTAGGCAAGACAGAGGAAGAGGCTAAAACACTTGCAAACGATGCACATCTGGGTGTCCAGATGGCCGGTGAGGAGGCATCCGATCAGGAAAAAGGCAGGATCTCCCGTCAGGAGACAGCTGCGGGAACACAGGTTGAAGCCAATACAACTGTGAAATACTGGGTAAGCACCGGAACAGCACAGGTTACGATCCCGGATCTGGATGGACGCACAGGAATCGATGCACAGCAGACTCTGGAAGATCTTGGACTTCAGGTAAATGTCCAGAAAGAATACAGCGACACAGATGACAACGGATATGCATTGGTAGATCCGGGATATGTTTACAATGTCGAACCGGCAGCAGGTACTTCTGTGCAGGCAGGCTCTTCTGTGACACTGACAGTCAGCCGAGGGGTTGATTATGGCGATAATGCTGAGGTCCCGAGTGTTGTGGGAATGACCAAGGATGATGCACTTACTACTTTAGGTAAATTTATTGATATCCAGATAACAGAACAGCAGAGTACAGAAGCTGCAGGTACAGTTATCGCACAGGATCCGGAAGCCTATGCGGCAGCGGACCCGGATCAGCCGATCAGCATTACCATCAGCTCCGGTGACAAGGCTCCATCCACAGACAGCGCAGCATCTGCAGATAATACAGCATCTACAGACAGCGCAGCATCTACAGACAGTACAGCATCTGCGGACAGCACAGTATCCACAACTACATCTACAGCAGATGTCAATGCAAACACAGGCTGGAAATGTACACAGACACTGGATACCCCGTCCGGCTACAATGGAGGCGCGATCCGTCTGGAACTGATCCAGGATGTAAACGGTGAGCCTAAGGCATCCACCATCATTGATGGACAGAATATCAGCTTCCCGTATCAGCTTGATATCTCAGGTGCTGAGGGCGTTACCTCAGGAACCATCTATCTCTATGAAGAGGTAGACGGGGATTATCAGCAGCTTGGAACCTACACGGTCACATTCAAGAAAGCTGAGTGATCATGCAGGGAAAGATAATCAAAGGTATTGCCGGATTCTACTACGTATATGCAGAAGACGGCAATACATATGAATGCAGAGCCAAGGGAATTTTCCGTAAGGATAAATTCAAGCCTCTGGTAGGTGACAATGTGGACATTACAGTTCTGGATGAAAAGGAACTGGAGGGAAGTGTGACGGAGATCCACAAGCGGAAGAATTCTCTGATCCGTCCGGCTGTGGCCAATGTAGATCAGGCACTGGTGATCTTTGCCATGGATAATCCGAAGCCGAACTTCATGCTTCTGGATCGTTTCCTCATTATGATGGAGAGGGAAGGTGTTCCGGCAGTCATCTGTTTTAACAAAAAAGATCTGGCAACAACGGAAGAGCTGGAATTTCTCTATGAAACATACCAGAGCTGCGGCTATCAGGTGATCCTGTCAAGTGCCCTGAAGGGAGAAGGACTCGACGAGATCGAAAAAGTGCTTCAGGGCAGGACAACTGTGGTTGCCGGCCCATCCGGCGTGGGAAAATCTTCTCTTACAAATTCCCTTCAGGAAGAAGTGGAGATGGAAACCGGTGAGATCAGCCGTAAGCTGAAACGGGGAAAACATACCACGCGCCATGCACAGATCATACCGGTGGCACAGGATACATTCCTTGTGGATACGCCGGGATTTTCCTCCTTATATATTGAAAATATGGAGGAGCAGGAACTGAAGGATTACTTTCCGGAGTTCCGAAGATATGAAGGACAGTGCCGCTTTCAGGGGTGCCGTCACATACATGAACCGGGCTGCGCTGTTAAGGAAGCCCTTGAGAACAATGAGATCAGCAGACTCCGATATGAAGATTATCTGGAGCTGCACCAGGAATTAAAAGAGAAAAGGAG
>JABLTP010040940.1_pt1 | contig 14821 bp, 17 predicted proteins | sample 7160111 | NCBI WGS metagenome assembly JABLTP01 (sample SAMN14651227, study PRJNA627086) | human gut metagenome | isolation source: feces | host: Homo sapiens
ACAGCGCAAGTCTTGCCCATAGCGTACATGACCTCCATCACATCCGCCATCTCCTCAGCGCAGTCCAGAACGCTCCGCTCCTTGGCTGTGTAGGCTTCCAGCAGTTCGGCGACCTCTTCCTGCAGTTTGTTCATCAGAGCGTCCTCGTACTCCTTATCTGTCAGCTTGCGAGTCACGCAAGTTTCGCCGTTTTTCTCGATAATTGCCGGGATATTATCCCGAACCAGCTTTTGGTACATCATGGTTTTACGCTCCTTCCAATCTACAGTGCCGCAGCGGTATGCGCAGCTTACGGTAGGCACTTTCGATTTCTCGTTCATCCGCGACTCCTTCAAAAACTACGCAGCCCTTTTGCTGCTGTTTAGATAAGTATGTGGGCAAATCATCGTTTGTGACGGGAATGAAAGAGTATCCCCGCTCGCTGGCGTACATAGCTGCCAAAGCAGCCATCTTCTTACCGGATTCTGCTGCAATGACGACCTTTTTCCGTTTTGCCAGCATTCTGTCGAGGTATTCCGACATCTGCTTGCTGGACTTCGTCATCGATAACGGCGTTCCTGCAACTCCGCAAAAGAACCAATCCTCTTCGCAGATTTTGTCCTCACACTCTTGGCATTTCAGGTAGACGACATTGCCGTTTGTATACGGACAATAATTCCCCAAACTCATACCTTTTTGAAATATTTCTCGACATACTCATCCGGCAGTGTAATGTGCATCTTATCCGGTCCGGTGAATTCCTTGAAGCTCTGCTCGCCACCGCACCAGACCAGACGCCAGATGGTCCCACGCTTTACCCGATATGGAATTTTCTTGCCATCTTGACCGATGGCATCAAGCCATACATCGAACGGCTTGACGCATTTGTAGTTGGTATTGTACATGCTAATCCTTTACTTTTTGGGCAGCACCCAAATCTCAACGTTCACATTCCAAGCATTGGCGGCTTCTTCAATGAGATTCAGCACCGTTACCCAGTTTCCGCCTGCCAGCCCGCAGCCGAGACCGTAAGGAACGCGGAAAGTTGCATTAGGATGTTCTTTCATTGCTCTGAAAAGAGCCGTCCCCAGCGCCGCGTAGTTCGTCTGACGCTTATCTCTGCCGAAACTCAATTGCCCGAACAGGTTAGCAACATACAGCTGCGGGGCGACCTGAACCACCTGAAAGTCACCGAGTTTCTTTGGACTGCAAACTTTCACATATTCGTCGAACACGACGGGCCACTTATCCCGAATCTGTCTGGCAAGACCAGCACCCATCGCGGCACGACAGTTCACCTGATGGCAGATGATAGTATTCTCGTTACGAGTCGGCGGTGTTAAGATATTGCCCTCAATAAGGTTGACACTCATAGTCATTCACCAATGTCTAAGATTTCGTATTTTCTCGCTGCAAACCCCAGCAACTCATTGTAAACGCGGGTCGCGATTTCAAAAAACTCGGTGTCGCAGATTTCCTTTCCGCGCAGGAAACGGTTGTCCTTCTGCATCTCTGCTGCGGTATTTGCCACGATAGCCCAGATGCAGCTGTTGATGACAACGGGCGGCACAATGTCGTCTGCCCAATTCTCAACCGCATATTCGCTGACCGCATATTGCGTATCATACACTTCATCGTTCAGCTTTGCGCTATAAAACCTTGCCTGTCTCTCGCCCATGATGGAGTTTATGATGCTCCGGGCAGTCTGGATATCTTTGCCCTCCACATTGCAGATTTCAGGACCAAAGAAGCCATTCGTCTTGTTGCTGAGAAGGACGAGCTGCATCGCCAATGCCGTGGCGCACTTGGAAAACTTTTTTGCGGTTTTATCCGGTATCTCAACAGGAATATATTCAGCCGCAGGACCCTGCAGATAGTATTTCTGTGTATCTTTTTTGTCGTGCGAACTCTCGAACAAAATCGAGGGCAACGCAACCATAATCGCTTCATTTACATTTGCTTTAACAGTCCGTAAAACTGCGATATTTGCCAGCATGCCTTTATCCTCCTCGCCTTTTACTGAGCCTGATACTTGGCGATAATTCGTTTTGCTTCCCTTTTCGGTACGCCGAACAGAGATACAGCAATCCGACTCAGTTTATCCTTCTGTGTGGGGTCTGTCAGGACCACGATGCGATGCATATCATGGATGTCAGTAGCGACAATCACCTGAGCAAACCCGATTTTATCTTCAACGAACAGCCGCTCTAATTCTTTTGCAAACTCTTCCCTGCTGAGTTTAAGCATATAATCGCTGTTAATAAACATGTCGAGTGGGAAAATATGCTCGTTATCGAACTCCTTCGGATGCGAATTTGCAAGGTCAAGTTCCGGGCGAAACACGGCTTTATCATGCACCAAACCGTAAATAATGCCGGCCGCTTCTCCGCTTTTGCAATCAATTACAAATTGCCCTCGCTGTGTATCAGCCATAGGTTGTCCCCTCCGCCAGTTTTTCGTATATATTCTGTGTGCGTGTGTTGTTTTCGTCTTTGTGCATGAGCACGACATTTGCCATGCTGGTATAATAGCTGGCGTCACTGTTACTTTCTACGGTAAATTTTATGTTCTGCCCGTTATCGACTACCTCGTAGCTGATGAGTTTACCCGTGACCCACTGATTATTGTACCGGAAGTATATGTAGTTGTATTCCGTGGCGGCTGTCTCGGGCGTCATGTTTTTCTCCGAACCCACTGTTTCGGCAATCTCAGGAGTTGCCATCCGAATGATTTGCGCAGGCAAGTCCTTGATGCCGTCCATGGTCTTGTCTGCCACCTCACTGCATCCCTCGAACGCCACAGAAATGGCTGCGATAGCCAAAAGAAAGAGTGCTTTGTGGATGAACGAGAGAAATCGCTTCATGGAAACGCCTCTGAAATATCTTCGATGATACGGAATGTTTTGCTTGTTTTGATACTTGCATTATACCATGAAGTTGTATTGAATACAACGATGAACGCTATATGTTCACGGATTAGATACATTTTTAGCAAAGCAAAAAACGCCCGCAAAAAGAAAAGACCCGCCTGTTAGCCGCAGGCAGGTCTTTCTTCGCAGTGAGCGTTTAAGGTCGGCTCAGGACCCTATTCGTCTCTACCGAAGCAACGTCATCAACGCTGTTCAGTATGTTTTATTGTATGCCAGTCGCACGGGTCGTCAACTATGTTTTGCAGCTACACAGCAAAAAGGCGTCTCACCCGCTGATGCAGGCAAAACTCCTAATTGGCTCAGCTTAATCTTCGAGGTCGAAGCTATACCCTTTCTTGTCCATTGTCACGAAGCCATTGCGGGTCTGACATATGCTGTCACCGAAATAAGCTTCGAGGGTCATGCCGGTGTCCTCGCCATCCAGCCACTGCGGGCGCATATAGGCCGCAAGGTCATACAATACGCCGACAGCGTAGGCAATCAGTTCATCGCTGTTCATCGCTTCGTTGACCGCATCGTCATCGGCCTCGACAGGGATACCGATGGAGGCGGTAATGGTGTCGGGTGTGTTGTCGTCTACGTGACGAGTAGCGGTTAGCTCAAATTTCAGGATGTTAGTTTCCATGATGGATTCTCCTTTGTGTCGATGTGTGTTTGCTTATTGCACTTATAATTCTAGGCCATTCGCATAGCTTGTCAACTACCCCAATACCCTGAAATCCGGCTCGGTCGGATTTTCCGAAAATTTCTTTTGAGAGCAAAAAAATAGCCCGCACAGAACTGAATCTGTACGGGCTGGTATTAGTCATGAGGATGTTCGTGGCAGGGCTCAGGCGGCATACCATGCGGGTCAGGCTCGGGGAAGCGGCCATGGTCCCCGATGATTTCCGAAGTACGGATACCGTTCGCTTTCCGGCAAGCCTCGATGGTCTTAGAAAGCACTTCCTTGACATCGCGCGGGTTCTTGATGCGGCGGATGTCGATTTCCGGTGTCATAGCATCCGTGGAACAGAGATGGATGCTGCCGACACGGCACAGACGCTCATAGAAGTTCTGCTTGAATGCTATGTCTCGGACGCGGTACAGCTGAATCTCATCCTCACGCAGGTTAAAGCATCCACGCTGGATGATGAGTTTGGTCTCGGTCAGGGTGTACTTCGTGAAGGACAGTGGCAGAGAAAAGATGGTGTGGCGCTTGCGGTCGGTCCAGAGAATTTTCTCCTTATCCAAGTCGATACCGAACTCGCCGTTTTTGAGGGTGGACATGGTGCGGCTCCTTTCGTAATGGGATTTGTTTGGGTTGTTGGTATTTAGTTGTTGGTTCGGAAATGGTTTATATTATTTACATTATACTATTGAATTTCTTGATTTGCAATTAGCAGATGAGACAGCGGCTACTTACGCAGGCTGTTGTACCAATGCTTTACTATATCAAGTTTGCACAAAAAACCAAATTCGTTAATGCAGTTTTAATGGAGTACATTCTTGCCTTCCAAGGCGCTATTATTTTGTCTTGCAAATCACACAAATATGCTACAGCCTCATTATCACAAAAATCTCTTTTATACTTTTTTGTATCCAGTAGTATTGTTCCCGTCATTATGTATTCTCTATATCCTATCAAGCCAATTATACTGTTGTTATCTATATACGAAAACAATTTGTGCATCTCATTTTTTCTTGTGTTTCGATTATTCTGACTTTCTCTATCAATCAATTTTAGCATTTTTAGGCTCGTACATTTTGACAATTCGTCGGTGCCGGTTTCAAACAACATATCTTTCAAGTAACTATCTATATCATCTTTATAGGACTCATCGAACCAATCTGGCTTTATCTTTTCCCAGGTACATGCCGCTCTCTTCAGGAAGAATAGTGACATAGCTTCGCAGATTGTTTCTTCAATCCATGATATGGATTCGGAATCGGAAGGAGAATTGTATTGTATTCCCGCATGCGTCATTTCGTGACTTATTTGAAACAGTGCTTGACACCAATACAATAGCTTTTTTGCCGTAATAATGATAAAGTCATTTGCGAAATTGTTTTTGCTGCCTAAGCAGAACCTTGGATTTATACTTGACGGGCTCTTTATAATATATATTTCCCCATTATCAGGAAATATTATTCCCTGTTCAGTATAAACTTGCTCAATGTAATGTAAGATTCCCTTCGCTATTTCCTTTTCGTACTCTAAAAAAGTTGTTCCAAGTTGGGCGTCTGTATCGGCAATTACAAATGAGTATTTCATATTTTTCACCAGTTGCTACATAGAAAAGCAGAATAGCCTCCCACCGCAGTCAGCATGTTACTGATTACGATGGGAGGTTCAAACCTTTTGTGATAGTCTTATTATGCCACGCTTCGTGAATTACTCAAGACCAATCTTAATCAATCTCAATAATTCAGTCAATGTCCTCGTTACCAAAATCCTTTGTGAGGACGAAGACGCTCTGGACGGATGTATTGGGGTTGATTCATGACATCTGCCTCAGCGTCGAGTGCTGAATAAGGACTACGATGGTTTTTGAGGGTGATGGTGGTTACGATGTCATGGTGAGCGCTTGTTACGGTTTTGTTCGTTACTGTGGCATATCAATCGTCGTCATCATCATTCTTATCATAGCCACTGCACTCTTCACGATGCTCGCAAAAATCGCAACAGCAATCATCTGTAAACTTACCGGTTTCCCAGCATAAGTCAGTAGGATACATTACAAGACCTCCTTTCTCATGTTTTCGAATTTTTCTTTCCAGATTTGTTCACAAGTGTTTTTTCGCGACAGATATTCTTCCGATTTTAGATAATCCATATCAATTCCTACCCTAGCAGCGGGAAGAAAGCACTTTCCATAGGCCTCTTCGTCCGGATTGTAGTCGCTGTCGGTAATGCAAAAGATGTCATTCCTGTTCCTGTGATGATTAAGTCTTAGTTCAACTTTTTTAAGAGATAGTTTTTTGAAACCTTTTTCAAAAAACATAAAGTTCGGTTCATATGTGACCGGTAACCATTCCGGCGGATTTTCTTTGCTCGTATGTGGTTTATAAGCAAGACAGTCTGGATTTACACTTTTGATTTCCTCAATAAGGAGTTTGTCTTGCTCTGTCAAAGGCTCTTTTCTGTCATACTTTTCGAGTATCTTTTCAAAGCCTAATTTGATGCCATCGATAATAATCAGAGGTTCTTCGCATCTTATTGTTGGAAATGTGCTCGACATATCATCATACGCGTAAAACACTAAATGGTTCGTTTTATTAGGGTTGTGTTTTCTCCACTCTCGGCTCGCAATTTGTCTCGTAGCTGCCCAATACGACACCTTGTTTCCTCCAAACAAATCGGCATATCGATTTGTATCATTTACTGTACGCAGATTTCCTCTATGTAATTCACTAACGGTTTTTCCGTACATATCGTCTGTAAAAGTGACATATCGACAAAAATCAAATTCCGTTTGCGCCAGTATTGGAAGCGAGTTATGTTTTAACGATAAACCACACATACTGTGATTTGCATAGTTATTATACATCATTTTCGTCCTTTTCAAAACAGTTTAGTACATTCTTAGCAGTTTCGTCCACCTTCCTCATATACTCTTCCATATGTGTCCAGTCAGGCTGACCGGTCTTGTCCACAGGAAGAAAGATGTACAATTTGACTGCGATGTCCCGTCGAAATTTATTGCCGTAATCAAATCCGATTGATAAAGCCTTCTGACGAAACACGGTAGCAAAATACTTCAAACTCAATTCGGTCCAGTTCTTGCGAAAGATTCCAATGGGATAAAGCCCTTGCACATGAGGATAACCAATAAAAGGCTTATCTTGATAAAAAATGGTATTAGCATCCACCGTGTCACTAAAGGTAATCATGTTGCCTTGCTCAGTAGGTTTAAGTGTGCTTAGCCCACCGACTCCGTTGTTGTATGCTGAATTAACAACGACATGTGTTTCTCCGTTATCAAGCAATTCTGCATTTGTGCATTTATAAGCCTTGGTTGGATGAATGTCAAACAGCTCTCCTACCCGGAACTCTCCCCACTCCCTCGTATCTACCTTTTTCTTCTCCGCATCTTTCGCAGCCTGCAGCATGGTCAGCGACTCGGCGACTTTGGTTTCAAGGTTTGCCATGTAGGATTCCATATAGTCCCAATCTGGGTCACCGTCATGGGTGGCGGGGAGTTTTACAATTTCGTCCAGTGCCTTTTGAGGTGAACACTTTTCTTCATAACTATATTTGCGAGTAAAAGCTCCATTCAAAATACACGCAATAAAGCTTTTAGCTTTATCGGACATAGAGTTCTTTTCAATAAGCGTGATAGCATCACCATTTACATTGAATTTGTAAGGATGATAAAATGTACTACCGCAACCCGCGCCATTGCAGGAAATTGTAATCCTGTTTTCGTATGCACTATCAATCTCGTACATACCAGCAATGCCTTGATTATAAGCACCAGCAGCGATAATGGGAGTCTCTCCGGGGCACAAAGGCTGGATGTTTTTTACCTTTCCTCTTTCTGCCGCGAACAGCTCCCCTACCCGGAACTTCTTCCACCCGGAAGTATCAATCTTCTCCATTATTGTCCTCTCCCTTCTCCACCAGAATGTTCGTGCCTTCCTCAGTGCCGGTCACAGTCGAACCATAGAGCACTTTCTGCAGCAGTTTGTCCCCGAACTCCTTGGCGTTGATGCCACGCTTGTACATCTCGTAGTCCATCACGGTCTTGATGAAATCCTCCTCGTACAACTCAAAGGGTTTCTCCGGCATCTGATAGGACAGGTGTTCAGCCGGATTGATAAGCTGGCGAGTGTTGTACCTGTCATCGTTATCATCCTGAATTGCCTTGACCCAGTAATCTTCCAGCGCAGGCCACTTGTCGTGTACATCCTGCCGGCCCTTGTTCTTGACTGTCTCCAGACCGTCATCAGCTACATAGTAGCCCTTGATGTTGCGCCCATTCTGAGGCTTGCCAGTCTCGAAGATGAAGATGGAAGTAGTGACGCCCAGGCCGAAGAAAAGGTTCTCAGGCAGCTTGATGATGGTGGTCAGAGTATGCCGTTCCAGCAGGGCTTTCAGCTTGGATTCCTTCTCCATCTTCTTATCCGGGAGAATGAAGGCACACTTTGTACCGACAGGAACGCTGTCCAACACATTGGCAACGATTGTTGCACAACCGTATCGTCTCTCGTATGGCGGGTTCATCAGGACCTTGGTGATTTTCTGTTTCCGAATCCACTCAGTCGCCTCAGCCGAAGTGGCATCCATCTGCACAAGGTTGGTCTTACCGTCCTTGTGAATCATCATGTTGGCACAGGCCAGAGCGTAGACTTTCCGGTACATCTCGATACCAAACAACTGCTCAGACTTGATTTGCTTTGCCTTGCTGGTATTGCTGCCACCTGCCTCTCGAATCATATTGCACATGCTCTTTACGAGGAAGGTGCCGGAACCACAGGTGGCATCCAGAACCCGGTCATTCATATTCACATCAATGAGTCGGTACATAAAGGATGCAATATGGTCAGGCGTAAACACCTGTCCCGCCTGAGCCTTACCACGGTAGCGGTTGAACTCATTGAAGAAGATGGCCATGACATCTTCGCCATTCCAGTTATCGGAATTGACGAGGTCGGCAATCTGGCAGACATTGTCAATGAAATCGTTGATGGCTTCCTGATTCTCCGTAATAGACATACGAACAGAGGCGTACTCCTCCAAGAGCACATCCAGCTTATTATTCTGCTTCTTATCCTCTTCCAGAGCCTTAGACAGGGCACTGTAAATCCAGTTATGGAAGGTGCTGTAATCCATGTCTTTCAGCTTTTGAAGACCGTTCTGAGGGTTGTAACGCTGGGCGACAAGGGCGCAAGCAGTGAAAATCATCCGGTCCTGCAAGTCCGTCATACCGAACTTGAAATGCAGGCTGTTGTTGATTTTCTGCGTGATTTCGAAGATGTAGTTGCTATCAAGTTTCTGGCTCGTACACAGGCGAATGTAGTAGTCCTTGTTTTCCAAGCGCTTGGACGCATCCGACAGCTCGATTTTGTTCCTGAATACGCGGATAGCACTGCCGCTATAAAGAATACCGATGGTCTTGGAGTATTTTTTGGCAACTACATCGATATTCTTGAACAGTTCCTTGACATGCTTTTCCTTGGAAACGCCTTCTGTTTCAGATTTCGTCTCCAGAATGATGGCGGGTTTGCTGGCGTCATCCGGCAGATACCAGCCATCCGGCTTATCATTACAGTCACGGAATCCAAGCTGATTGAAGGTGGTGATTTGCCCAGTCCCCTGCTGCACTCCGTCTTCGGTCTTATCAAAGCCAAGAACCAGCTTGGCGCTGTCACGAACCTCATCCTCTGTACGCATTCCCTTACTCATAGTATCCTCCCAAAAGCAAAACCCCCGATGCCGTAACATCGGAGGAGTCAAAATCAATTATTTATCGTTCAGAATCCCCAGCAACTCATCAAGGCTGGTCACATACCGGTATTTCCTTGCCATCTCGTCAGGCACCGGAATCAACTCGCTCATGTAATAAAGAACCTGCACGCCGTTGCTGGTGCATTCGTTGTACTTATCAGTGTCACGCTGTTTTCGTGCCTGGAAATCTCTGTCATCGCTGCCGTAGGGGTAAAAGTGCTGCACACCCTGACACTCGATGGCGATGTTCTTGCCCGGCAGGAAGAAATCCAAGCGCTTCTTCCCCATCCACGGGAACATCTTTTCCCGCTGATACTCGATGCCGTTGCATTTGAGCATCATGAGCACATCGTTTTCGAGGTAGGACTTCTCGCGCAGGAAATCTTCCGTATTTCGGTAGATTACCGGCTTGGCAGTCTGACTGATAGCTTTGTTGGGGTTCAGCTTCTTGTAGTGAACGGTCGTAGGTCGGACATAGACGACCTTACCGCTTTGCAGGTGCCGAAAATGTCCACAGCGCTCAGATTGAAGCACACAAAACCCAGCAAAAGCACGTTTTCCTCTACCGTCGTTGACATAGACCACGATGCCCTTTTTGAGGTCCACGATAGTCTGCTTGGAGATGTTCAGGCATTCTCTTACATCCTTGACCGATTCCTGCTCACCGTTTGCGTGTACGATACGCTGCTCAACTTTCCGACTCAGACACCGCCTTTTCCAGAGACATATCGTATGCAGCCAGATTTGCAGTATCAGCGCCGCTGAGCTCGGAGCCGTCACGGTGTTCCGTTCATGTAGGGAATCGCGCTCGGTTCGCAGCCACCGTTCCAGCAGGTTGCCAGACTCGTTCAGAACGGAAACAAGGCGAACCCCTTCCCGCGCCATTCGTTCTTGTATCCTCGTGTATTTTTTTGTATCTTTTTGTTGTTTTTCTTATTGCAATTCTATTTGCCTCCCTGTATAATAGTTACAGAATGATACACAAAGCTACAAAATGATACACGCGAAAGGAGCCGCTATATGTTCTCTGTCAAGCTGAACGCCCCTGTCCTGCTTCGCAAGCAGCTGCCGATGGTTGCCAAGGCATTGCATGTTGATGAGAAGGTCCTTGACGATTTTCTATCCGTTTCGGCTTTCTATGGAGTTAAAGATGGCAAAGGTACGATTGTCCCGATAAAGAAAACGGATACCATTGTCCATATCGATTACAAGGCATATGATAGCTACTACTTTGTCGTCGATGCTATCCTGCAATACGCCAAAGACATCGATGCCTCTGTTACTCTTCCTGTCATCACTGAAATCGAACTCGGCACAGATGTTTTCAAGAAGATGCCTCCTGACCAGCTTTCAGATATTGTATATCTGGCAAAACTGCTCCGCGACAGCAACGACCGCATTCCAAGGCTAAAAGAGTTGAATGCGCCGTACATTCTTGTTGCCAGCGAGTGCGCACACCTGTGCAAAAAGGTGGAGTGCCTTGAAGACAACGCACACATGCCGTCCCCCTCCAAAGACTTAGACGGACATGTATATGCTTCCTTGCATGATATCGGTTATTCGATTCTTGACGGCTGGCTGAATAAGGATGACAGTTCCGAGTATAATGATAAGGAGAATGCGGGATATGACCCCGATAAGCTGGCGGCGCTCGTCAAGAAAGCCATCGGTACACGGACACAGGAGCAGTTCTCCCAGACATCGCATCTCGGTCGCGTTTATGTGAACCGTCTTGCGAACGGCAAAACACAGTCTCAGCCTACCGAGGTCACCTTGAAGAAAATCGCCAAGGCAACGGATGCCGTGACGGAAAACGAGCTTCGTCAGGCATGCGGTTATGAGCCGCTTCCGGGTGAAGATGTCGTGGAGTCGAAGAAACGCATCGAAACTGTGGACGACTACACATGGATTCACGAGAACGTCAATTATTTCCTTGAATTCCTGAAAGCGCAGATTCCGATGTCGTTGCCGTTGTATAATCTGGTCATCCTCGAGAATCAGTACATGAGCATCCACAAGGACGGCTATGACCTTTTCGGTATTCATCGCTGCTCAGCTCCCGTCGAGTATTCTGAGGACGGTACTGTTGCGAATGTCATTTACCCCGTTACTTTCGATTGGACAAATTTCCAGCGTGGCATCCGCCTCTCTGCGGGCGTCGGGCTCTTGGGACACTACAGCAAAAACGATGAACTGTACATCACCGACTACATCACCGATGTCGATGCGCTGTACAAATATGCGCCTTTCTTGCACAAGCCTATCGACAAGGTGGGAGAGAATTTCAAGGACAGTGGTGTAGATATTAAAGATTTCCCTGTTTTTTACTACACCATAAACCTGAAAAAAGCATTCACAGCAAAGCATGTCCTTGCAAAGATGGAGAAGTTCCTGAGCAGCCTTGTGAAAGTCCGCGTGGACGCTCTCGGATTCTATGCGGACAATCTGAGCGATGAAACCTTCATTAAGTTCCTCAAAAATCATGAGAAGGTCATGACGAACGAGTATGCCGACAGCGAAATCAAGGACTTCTATGAAAATGTTGTTGTGCGCCATGGCGATATCGAGGATTTCTTTGCGGAGAACTCAGACTACAATAATAAGGCTGCTATCATTGCCTATGTCATCCAAAATGAGGCTTCTGACGACACCTACCGTCGTCTGGTAGACGGATTCACCTTTGACGATGATGACAAGGATGATAGACTCTGCGTCGCCGCCTCGAAGCGTGAAATCGAAGCATGGCAGAAAGAGCATCCCGATAATGGCTTTAACCTGAAAGTGTTCTCTGACACTCTGAAAAAGTATGCCGATGAGTTGGGCTTAGAGTTCGGTGACATGTACTACTATCTGGACGTCGAGGATGACAAGGCTGACGAGATGGGCGTTCGCGTCTAATACCTGCCTGATAGCCCTGACTATCCCAGACAAAAAACAATGCTGCTACCCATTATCTGGGTGGCAGCATTGTTGTTTCCGTTCTGGACATGCATTATCCCGCAGCGGCATCCACACCGGGGTCCTTCTGCCGGTTTTCCCGTGAGTACCCTGCTGGCGGACGGCAGGCGGCAAGTAGTTCCGGTGCTCTGCGGTTCTGCAGGATTCTGGGCAAAAAGAAAACGAGAACTGCGCCATTAGCGGAGTCCTCGCAAAAGATAATTCTTTTTGATTACATTGTCAGTATACCTCGAGCCGCACGGATGCGCAAGAGGTCATTTGCGATTCTTTTTGGCGGGTTTCTTGCACCCTAAACGCATCGCCTTACAGTAGATGGCAGTGCCTGTTCGGTTCAGGGTTTTCTGCAGAGATTCGCTCGCACCTTCCACGGGAAAGCGCTCCCGGAGCACCTTCTCCTCATCAGCCGTCCAAGTCGAGCGTTTCTGGTACACAAGGCCCATAATGCTCGTATGGTTCAAGACAGAAGCGCGGCTGCGGTTGAGGTCTTTCAAAAGAGCCTCGCTTGCGCCTTCCCAAGGATATCTCTCAATGAGAATATCCTCCTCTTCCTCAGTCCACCGGCGTCTATTTTCGTATCGGAGCCCCAATGCGTTAGCCTTCATACTGATGAGATAGGCACTGCGCTGAAACAGCTGCACCAGTTCCTGGCTTGCCCCTTCCTTCGGGTATCGTTCAGCCAGAATCTTCAACTTCTCCTCGGTCCAATAATGCCGAGCGCCTTTTATGCCGAGCAGACGAGCCTTTCTGTTAATGGTTGCGGCGCTTCTGCCGAGCAGTTTCTGGAGGTCTTTGCTGGCACCCTCGTTCGGATACCGCTCTCTCAGAATTTCGATGCCCTCGTCAGTGAATCTCTTTCGGTTCGCATTGCGAAGCCCAACTTGCTGTGCCTTGAAGTGAATCGCCTGTTTTGTGCGGTTCAAGGTCTTTACGAGCGCATCACTCGCGCCCTTCTTCGGATACCGCTGATTTAAAATCGCTAATTCTTCTGCTGTCCAGGGTTTTGCCATGGTTTTACACCTCTTTCGTTCGTTGGCAACAAAAAAGAGCAGACGCACCACTTTGGTGAATCTGCTCTTCTTCGTCAGAATGTGAATTGTACGGAAGTTTATATTTTGCTGCTATCTATCGTACAATTATCAGTGTATGCCATTCGCACAGCCTGGCAAGAGGAGACTGTGCTCAGAACGAAAATGGCGCTGGCTGCGCTGCATCGTTTGGTCGTCGTATATCGGTATGCCGACATAGTGCGGGCGTACCCATTTTTTATGAACGCTGGTGAAGAAAACTCTCAGCATTGTGTAGGAGTTGCAACTCCTACCAGTTTTGCGTCCTTGCACATTTTCCCAACGAGTTTTTGCTGAAATCCGCGCTTTTTCCAGCGAGTTTTCGGTTGTATCACATGTTTTTCTGTGGATGAGCCTATTGAGAGAAATTTTCTGCACCGCTTTTTCAAAAATTTGCGCCTTTGACATTAACATTACAGAATTTGCCTGAGTGAAATGTAGAAAATCAACCATATATTTTGTAAACCTTGCACAACTCCCACCAAACTTCGAAGCTCAATGCGGAACAAAATCAGCTTGTCGGAACAATGTCGATTTAGCTTTGATATTGTTCCGAGCCATCCCCCACACACAAAAAAGCCCTGCACACACCAAAAGCGGCATGTGCAGGGTCACTCTTTTATCCGAGAGGCATTTTCAACACTTCGAGGATATAAGTAAAGAAGTAGAACGCAAGATTCCCGATTTTATCGGAGTCATGTTCGATATTTGCCATGATACGGCTCAAGGTCCCGTTTTTCAGGGACTTCATGGCAGCATAGACGAGCAGATAGACATTCACATAAGTCATTTGCTCCTTGGGCTTGTAGCCCTCGTATGTTTTCAACTGGCACTCACGAGAAATTTTCTGAGCCAGCGAATACCAGCTGCGCAAATAAAACTGTCCTCCCTCTTGGTTCATCTCCTGCTGTACTCGGACCTGGTATTTCGGATAGTTATTGTTGATGACCTCGGCGAACTCTGTATCCTTGAACTTGTTCTGGTGATAATACAGCCAAAGAGTCGAGTTTGCTAAGTCCATGCACGCAGCAGCCAGAAGCTGTGCCTTGTCATCGTCCAGCGGCACAGTATGCGTCACGGACTCCTCTAAAGGCTTGCCGTTGAACAAGTCCACATGCTTATAGGAATCCTTGCCGGCCTTAACCGTTGTATCGATGAATTCCTTGAAATCCTCGACCAGTGCCACATACGCCTGATACTGAATATCTTCAGTGGAATCCTGAGTATCTTCAACGAAATTTTGCTCGTTCATAGTCTTTCCTTTCTCTGTTCGGCAGTCGTTTTCAGCGGCAATACCGCTTGCCTGTATACTTCATAGTACGCAATTCGCACGAATGGGCAACTATTTTTGCAAAATCAAAAGGCAGGCTCAGAAAAGGGCCTGCCTTTCGTATTAGAGGTTAAAGATGCCCAGCCAGCGCCGGAACTTGATGCCGAACAATTCCTGTGCCTGTTCGTAGTTCA
>JABLTP010060658.1_pt1 | contig 14801 bp, 4 predicted proteins | sample 7160111 | NCBI WGS metagenome assembly JABLTP01 (sample SAMN14651227, study PRJNA627086) | human gut metagenome | isolation source: feces | host: Homo sapiens
AGAAAAGCATCTGCATAACTTCTGAAAATAACAGGATTTATTGTTGGTGCTTTTTTCATGCTCTTTTTTACACTGTGTTCGTTTTGGACACGCGAGAAAACATAGAATATTGTGGAAAGGTTGTGGTGGAAATGCCATGACCTTTTTTAATGCAAAAAATATCGAAAGAAAGGAAATGGGAAAGATATGAATCGTCTAAGAGCACCGCCAGTTGTGCAAACAGAAAGAAGCAACAAATGATTTTGATAAAAATTGAAATCGACACAAGAAAGGGTATGACGATGAACCACAAAAATAAAAAAGGAAAAAAACTGACTTCCACGCTTATGGCAGTATTGATGAGCGTATCGACAACGCTGACGCCAGTTAATTCCATAGCATCTGAAATGGAAACTTTGTCAATGGCGGTTGAAAGCATAAAGGAAGAAACCACAGCTGAGACAGAAGTGCAGACTACAGTGGAGACAACAGCGAGCAGTGAAGCACGGACATCAATATCAGCATCCGAAACGCAGGCAATCACCGAAGAAACGACAGCAGAAACAGATCAGCCAGAGACGGAAAGTTCTGTTGCAGAAGAAGTACAGTCATCTGGAGAGAGTGCAGAAGAAACATCTGCAAATGAAACACGTGGACCGGATGAAACACAGGAAAATGAAACAACAACTGAATCTGAAAGTGAAACAGAAGAAGTGACTGAAATAGAGACGGTTGAAGAGACTTCAAGCGAAGAGCCAGCAATCGACCTGTCTACCGCAACAAAGGAAGATATTCTTTATTACATCGAAGCAATCGGTGGAGATGAGAGTGATGCATTCTATGCTTTCATCGGCAGTCTTGGAGAGTATGACTATCAGCTTGTATGGATGGCACAGTATGGAGCACAAGAGGATCAGCTGTTAGAGAACTTTGGTTTTGACTATGACAGTTCAAGTGATCTGGATGTTGCAAAGTATATCCATAAGTTGTCTGAGGAAGAACTGACTGATTTTGTAGAGTCCATGACATTCGAACAGTATAGAAGATATCTTTCCATCAGGGAAATGATGGCGGAGATGGATGAAAAGGATTTCTCAGATGTCATTGATGATGAAGAGTTTACGGCAGATCGTACATGGGATTATGCAAGCTATGATGCGTTTGCAGAAAGCTTAACTGGCATATCATTACAGAGAACCGAGCAGACAATGCAGTTTTATAACACTTATGTCGATTCGTCTAAGGTTCAGGCAGGTGTGACTACCATTGACGGTCTGCTGGATTCTAATGCAGACTGGTACTCAAATGATTACATTCTTGGATTAAATCCGGAGATGTTTAAGGAAAACGTTCCCATCTATCATGGAGCTGACGGAAACTACTACGTTGTTTCCACGGTACCGACATTAAATGGTGTTGAGTCTGCTGATTATCAGCCTGCGACAAGTTTCTATAATGGCGGTGTTGAAGCACAGGCCTTTACGGATATTGAATATCTTGGAAATGGTGTATACCGTATTCCGAGCAGCCGTTACCAGTACTGTTTTACCGAGCAGTATGTATCCGATATGGGAACGCTTTATGGCATTTCATTTGGACTTCGTATTCAGGTTCTTTACGGATTTACACCAAATGATGAGATTACCGTAGCGGCAGATGTAGTTTATCCTGACATGACTGAAAGATTCCTTCCGGCAAAATTAAATCTTTTGGCAGGAATTGCAACAGTAAGAGTTTTCAACGATGATTACGAAGATTCTGTTGACAACTATCTTGTATCTGCATCCATCAACCGCGGAGCAAGTCTTCCGGATAGTGTGGGAAGCATGAATGACGGAAAGGTTCTGCAGTTTGTTGTTAATGATGCAAATGCAGTAGGAAGTCTGGATGTACTTATCGGATATAATGCCGCATCAAAGTACTCAATGGCAGCCGAAGTAACCACTGCGGAATTGATTGGATCAGCGTCAGGTGATGAGAATATCAATCTTGCAGCAGAGATGTATAATGGTGCTTATTTAAAGCTTGATCAGGGAAGTGTACCGAAAAATCTTGCGGTAGGAGACAAGTTCATTTACGCCAATACTGCACTGACTATTACAGGTGTTACAACTGCATATGATGGTCGGGGAGGTACACATATTGGTGCAACTGAAGTTCCTACACATGATGCCCAGTCCTTCTGCTTATATAACGGAAAGGGTGTGGAACCGCAGATCAGCTCATGGTTTAAAACTCAGCTTAACACAAATTCGGCAGATCCCGGCTATATGGTACAGATGACTGCGGCAAATATCAGCAAAAGAGCATCATATAATGGCAGTTCAGTTAACCTTGGTGGAAATAAAATCTTTGGCTACAGAACTGACGGACTTGGTGCGGTAAGCGGTACCGATGGAAAGGTTTTAAATCTGGAGGGAACTAATGTCCTTCTTTCATGTATGCACGCATGGGGTAATGAATCAGCAAGCACACCACAGGATATAGTAGATGCAATTAGTACTTTTACGGGACGTACCCAAAAGGATTATGCAATAGATGAAGGATTTGGACATTACCATCCGAATGTGGCACTCCAGTGTACTGATGTGCATGACGGCGGAGACGGAAACATGTATGCAACATTTAAGGTCGTAACATCAATGCTGCAGGTTGGCGGTGTTGTGCATCCTCAGAACTATCAGTGTGCATTCGCAACAATCAGTATCGTATATCCGTCAGAACCAAAGAACGGATATTTAAAGATTCATAAGTCATCTGCAAATCCTGAGATGACTGACAAAAACAGCTGCTATAAGTTTGAAGGCATCCGTTATGGAATCTTTACAGATGCGGCTTGTGTTAACAACCTTGCTGTTCTTTCATTGGATGCCAATGGATACAGCGAGCCATATGAGCTGCCAGAAGGTACTTACTATGTAAGAGAGGCAGATGCGACTCCGGGATCAGGCTATCAGACAAACAGTACTGTTTACACGGTAACTGTAACAGCAGGAACAACATCTGATGCTCCTGTCATGTGTGAGACAACAGATGTTCCGTTAAACGACCCGTTTGGTATTGTTATTAACAAGATCAACAGCGACGGAACTACGGCAGCTGATTTATCTGGTGCTGAATATACCATTACTTATTATCCTAAACAGTATACTAGTGTAGCAGAAATTGAAGCAGATACAGATCCAGAGGTAAAGCCAACTGTATGGGTAATTCAGACAACAAAACGCTCAGATGGCAGTTATTACGCATCATTAAAAGATGAGTGCATTGTTCCTAATAGTAATAGTGCAGGTGCAGTTTTTGGAAAATATTACAATGGAAACTATATTATTCCTCTTGGAACCATCACTGTTGAAGAAACAAAAGCACCGGTAGGCTTTACAAAAGATGGAGCTGTCGTAAGCAGTGCAAAAACTGGTGCAACGATTTCAGGGACTAATAACGTATATTTATTCCAGCTTGTTGATGAGAACTCGGCAGTATATTTAAAGAGCGGCAATGTGCTTTCAACTTCTCTGGATGATGAGACTGCCGTAACCTTAACATATGCAGAGCGCCAGATCAACGGCTCACCGAAGATGGAAAAGCATGACTTCGAACTAAACAAGAAGGCAGCCATGGGCGGAACTAGCTTTGAGGGAATCTCTTTTGAGATTTACTGTCTGGATGATTCCGTTGTCATCGGAAACGAAACTTACACAAAGGGACAGACAATTACCATCGTGACTTCTGATGTAGAAGGAAACATTGATGTAGGTATGCAGTTCCCTGTCGGTCACTATGCAGTGCGCGAAAAGGCAGCAAACAATTACTACACAATGACAACTGGTCAGATCCATTACTTCAACGTAGTTGAGTATCAGGGCGGAGCATTTATCCAGTATGAGCCAGATACAAATGCAGTTACCTTTATGGATCGCGTTGTACGTGGAGATATGTCATTCGTAAAGAAAAATTCCGACACGGATGAAGCACTTGCTTATATCCCGTTCAGGATTACAAATAATACAACAGGTGAAACACATTATATTTTAACTGGTGCAGACGGTACATATACTTCTGCAGCAGGAAAGACAACAAATACCAATGCCAATGATGCAGTTCTTTCCCAGTATGGTGATAAGGATGTTATTCCACAGAGCGTTGTGGATTCACTGGCAAAGGATGCCGGACTTTGGTTTGGTATGGGAAGTGAAGAAACCATGACAGCTGCAAATGATTCTTACGGCTCATTTGTATATGGAACATACACCATCACCGAGTTAAAGACCGAAGCAACCAGAAGCATGAAGATGTATACCAACACCTTCACAATCGACACTGACGGAAAGGTTCTTGATCTTGGAACAGTCAACAACGTTCCGATGGGAATTAAAACAACACTGGTTGACATAAACGGAGAACATTTCACCGAAGCAGCGAGTACAGTGACATTGACTGACCATGTAGTATACAAAAATCTGGATACGGATAAGACATATACGCTGACAGGAACCTTGTATGTGAAGGATGGAGATGCACTGACAGAACTGATGATAGAAACGGTTGACTTCCAGCCAACCGAAACAAGCGGCACACAGGATGTTACATTCACATTTGATGCATCTGCGCTTGTTGGAAAGTCAGTAGTTGCATTTGAGGAGCTTTCACTAAATGGAGAGTTCTGTGCAGAGCATAAGGATAAGGACGATGAAAACCAGACCGTTACATTCCCAGGCTTAAAAACAACAGCACGCGACAGCGAAACTGATGATCATGTATCAAACGCAGACGATTCCATTACGATTATTGATACAGTTGAGTATTCTGGATTGCATGTAGGTAATGAATATACAATCACTGGTACTTTAATGGATCAGAAAACCGGAAAAGCTGTTCTTGATGATGACGGCAATGAAATTACGGCTTCTAAAGTGATTACTGCAGCAGAAAGCAGTGGAAGCGTAGAGATTGAGTTTCATTTTGCAGGTGTATCATTAGCAGGAAAGACCATTGTAGCATTTGAAAATCTGGAATATGAAGGTAAGCTGTATGCAGTACATGCAGATTTGAATGATGAGAGTCAGACAATCTACTTCCCGTCTGTTAAGACAAAGGCTGTTGATAAGAACACCGGATTAAATCAGGTAAAAGAGGACAGCAATGTAACTGTTGTAGATACCGTTACTTACACCGGTTTACAGCCGGGTAAGACTTATACCATGACCGGTATGCTGATGTCTTCCGCAGGAAATGCCATTGTATCCAATGGAAGACGCATTACCGCAAGCACTGAATTTACACCAACCGAAAGCGATGGAAGCGTTGACGTGGTATTCAACTTTGACGCAACTAATGGATTTGGCGGACGTCAGTACGTATTCTTTGAGTATCTGTATCTGGATGGTGTGAGAGTTGCAGCACATACAGATATTTCTGATACCAACCAGATCATCTACATTCCGAGTATCAAAACAACGTTAATTGATTCTGAGAATGGAAGTCACAGTTCTGCGGCTGATCAGGATATTACACTGATTGATACCGTGCGTTACAATGGCGTTGAAATCGGACGTACTTATACTGTGACTGGAACGCTTGTTGACAAGGAAACCGGCAAAGAAATCTTAGACGATGCAGGAAATAAGATTACTGCGTCAAATGAGTTTGTCGCTGAAAAGACAAACGGAACAATTGACGTTACCTTTAAGTTCTCAGGCGTATGCCTTGCAGGAAAGACAACTGTTGCTTTTGAGGATATGTATTCCGAGGGAAAGAAGGTGGCAGTCCATGCAGATCTCAGAGATGAAGGACAGACCGAGTACTTCCCGTCAGTACATACAACAGCAACAAGCAACGATACAGAGGATCATGTTGTCGGTGCTAACGAGAAGATTACAATCACCGATCAGGTAGCACTTAAGGCATTGAAGCTTGGCACAGAGTATACTTTAAGCGGAACTTTAATGAATGCAAAGACTGGAAAGCCAATCATGGTAAATGGAAATACAATTACCGCAAGAAGAACTTTCACAGCTGATGCACATGAAATGACCATACCGTTAACCTACACTCTGAATGCATCAGAGATTGCAGGAACCACAACAGTTGTATTTGAAAATTTGTATTCTGACGGCGCACTTCTGGCAGCACATGCTGACCTTGAGGATGACGAGCAAACCGTATATATTCCAGAGATTCACACGACTGCAAAGGATCAGGCAACAAAGATCAATCACACCGAGGCAAACAAGACAGCCACCATCATTGATACAGTTTCCTATACAAATCTGCTTCCTGGCAGAGAGTATACCGTAAGCGGAACACTTATGGATAAAGGAACAGGAAAGGCTGTTCTGGCTGACGGCAAAGAGATTACCGCAGCTACCACATTCACCCCAGAGAAATCAGAGGGAAGTGTTGATGTAATCTTTACCTTTGATGCAAGTGTCGTAGCACCTAAGACAGTAGTTGCATTTGAGACACTTACCTATAAGAAGATTCGGATTGCCGTACATGCAGACATTGAGGATAAGGATCAGATGGTATATATCCCGACAATCCGCACAAGCGCAAAGGATAACGTAACCGGAATCAATCATACCGAAGCAGACAAGGAAGTTACCATTACCGATACCGTAACTTATAAGGGACTGGAAGTCGGAAGAGAATATACCGTAAGCGGAACTTTGATGAATCAGAGAACCGGAGCAAAGATTCTTGTAAATGGAAAGCCGGTAACAGCATCAACGACCTTTACGGCAGAGAAAAAGGAAGGAAGCGTAGAGGTTGTCTTTGCTTTTGACGCATCTGCATTAGAAGGAACCACTACCGTTGTATACGAGAAGCTGTATACCGAGAATAAAGAGGTAGCAGCACATACTGATATCAATGATAAGGGTCAGACAATCTATATTCCGAAGGTACGTACCACTGCAATCGCGGATGATACAAAGGATCATGTAACCGAGGCAAAGAAGGATGTAACTATTGTTGATACCGTTTCCTTTGGGGGACTTGAAGTTGGACGTGAGTACACCGTAAAGGGTGTTTTTATGAACAAGGCAACAGGAAAGGCCATCACGGTAAATGGTAAGGAAGTAACAGCAGAGAGCACGTTTACCGCAAAGGCACAGAAGGGAACAGTCGATGTAACCTTTAAGTTTGACGGATCAGCGTTAGAGGATACCTTAATTGTTGTATTTGAGACTCTTTATACTGAGAAGAAGGAAGTAGGCGTTCATGCAGAAATCAATGATGATGCACAGACTGTTTACCTTCCAAAGATTCGCACAAACGCTGAGGATGCAGCAACAAAGATTAACCATACCGAGGCAAAGCCGCAGGCAACAATCATTGATACTGTTAAGTATTCTTCTTTACTGCCGGGCAAGAAATACACCATGACCGGTGCACTTATGAATAAGGAAACAGGTGAGCCGATCTTAATTGATGGTAAGAAGGTAACTTCAAGCACTACATTTACCGCTGAGAAGGCAGAAGGAAGTGTAGAAGTAGTCTTTACATTCGATGCATCCGTTCTGGAAGGAACCACTGTTGTTGCTTATGAAAACCTGATCTATAAGGGGGTTGAGGTTGCGATCCATGCCGATATCACTGATAAGGATCAGACGGTATATATTCCGAAGGTACGTACAACTGCAATCGCAGATGATACAAAGGATCATGTAACCGAGGCAAAGAAGGATGTAACCATTGTTGATACCGTTTCCTATGAGGGACTTGAAGTTGGCCGTGAGTACACCGCAAAGGGTGTTCTTATGAACAAGGCAACTGGAAAGGCCATCACGGTAAATGGTGAGAAGGTAACTGCTTCTGCCACATTTACTCCAGAAGAAAAGAACGGAACCGTTGATGTAACATTTACATTTGACGGATCAGCATTAGAAGATACCTTAATTGTTGTATTTGAGACTCTGTATACCGAGGAGAAGGAAGTAGGCGTTCATGCAGAAATCGACGATGATGCACAGACCGTTTACCTTCCAAAGATTCAGACAGAGGCAAAGGATGCAGTAACAGAGATTGATCATACCGAGGCACTGCCAAAGGCAAAGATCATTGATACGGTTTCCTATGCGTCCCTGTTGCCAGGAAAAGAGTATACCGTAACCGGAACACTCATGAATAAGGAGACTAAAGAGCCGGTCCTGATTGATGGTAAGAAGGTAACTGCAAGCACCACCTTCACAGCTGAAAAGGCAGAAGGAAGTGTTGAAGTTGTATTCGAGTTTGACGCATCAGCAATCGCAGGAACTACAGTAGTAGCCTTTGAGTCCATGGAATACAAGGGCATAGAGGTAGCCGTTCATGCGGATATTGAGGATAAGGACCAGACGGTTTATATCCCGGATGTACATACGACTGCAACAGCAGCAAACACCACAAAAGATCATGTAACCGGAGCCAATGAAGATCTGATTATCACCGATGAGGTTGTTCTGACAGGTCTGAAGGTTGGAAACAAGTATACCGTAAAGGGTGTACTGATGGACAAGTCTACCGGAGAAGAGTTGAAGGTAAATGACGAAAGCATTACCGCAGAAGAAACCTTCATCGCAGATGCAGCAGAAATGACCATCACGTTAACTTACACACTGGATGCTAAAACACTGGCAGGAACCACAACAGTTGTATTTGAAACTCTTTACACCGAGGGTAAGGAAGTCGGAAGACATCATGAAATTGATGATGAAGGCCAGACAGTATACATCCCTGAAATCCACACAACCGCAGCTGATCAGAAGACTGAGATCAACCATACAAAGTCCGAAGAGACTGCAACCATCATTGATACCGTTCATTACAGTCATCTGTTACCGGGCAAGGAGTACACCGTCAGGGGAGTGCTTATGAACAAGGAGACAGGTGAAGAGGTACTTATCGATAATAAGCCGATCACTGCCGAGACTACATTTACACCTGAGAAGTCCGAGGGAAGTGTTGATGTTATCTTTACATTCGATTCTTCACTTGTTGCTCCAAAGACTGTAGTAGCATTCGAAACCTTAGAGTATAAGGGCATCGAGATCGCAGTACATGCTGACATTGAGGATAAAGATCAAACTGTTTATGTTCCAACAATCAAGACTACTGCAATCGCTGAGGATACCGGGGATCATATCGAAAAGGCCAAGGAAGATGCTGTTATCGTTGATACAGTAGAATACAAAGGCTTAGAGATTGGTCGCGAGTATACAATGAACGGAAAACTTGTTGATAAGGTTACTGGAGAAGTAATCACAGATGCCGAAGGCAATGAGATTACTACATCTGAAACCTTCATCGCAGAAGAAAAGGACGGAAGTATTGATATTACCTTCAAGTTCGATTCTTCCGCATTGGCTGGAAAGTCACTGGTTGCATTTGAGTTTCTTACCGCAGAAGGTAAGGAAGTTGCAGTACATGCCGATCTTACCGATGAAGGTCAGACCGTCCGCATCCCGGAGATTCATACAACAGCAACCGATAAGGTAACTGGCGACCATGACGGTGTTGTTGCAAAGGAAACTACCGTACTGGATGAAGTATTCTATAAGAACCTGATTCCTGGCATGGAGTATACTGTAAGCGGCAAGCTTATGGTTAAGGAAACCGGAGAGCCGTTAACCGTTGATGGAAAGGAAGTAACGGCAGAAAAGACCTTCGTTGCAGAAGAAGCAGACGGAAGCATTATCTTAGAGTTTACGTTTGATTCATCCGCACTTGCAGGAAAGAAGATCGTTGCTTTTGAGGACATCACCTATGAGGGAATCTCCATCGGAAGTCATGAAGATCTTACGGATGAGGATCAGACCATCTTTTATCCAGAGATTCACACAACAGCAGCAAATGGTACCGACGGTTCAAAGACCATGGTACTGGGAACAAATGTAACCTTAGTGGATACCGTAACATACAAGGGTCTGACGGCAGGAAAGACCTATGTATTAAAGGGAACCATTATGGATAAGACAAGCGGCCAGTCGATTGGCGTAACCGCAGAAACCACCTTTACAGCTGAGGCAGCAGACGGAAGTGTGACAGTAACCTTTACATTTGATACCACACAGCTGCAGGGAAAGACACTGGTAGTCTTTGAGACATTGTATGACACACAGGGTAATCCGATTGTTGATCACAGTGATCTTAATGATGAGGAACAGACGGTAAGCGTACCTGTACAGCCGGTGATTCCACCAGTAGTAACAGGAGATGATTCAAGTCCGATGCCGTATGTAGCAGGACTTACAGTTGCACTTTTGGCAGTAGTTGTAATTGCAATTATGCTTATAAGAAGAAAAAACAAGCATAAGTTAGTATAGTGTTGCAATTTTATACAGCCTCGGTTTCCAACCGGGGCTGTAACCAAATAAAAAGAAAATATGAAAAATAAAAAAATCGTATATGTAGAAAATAAAGATGATCTGGTGGAGCTTTTAAATAATGAGGTAGAGAAGAGTCCTCAAAATAAACGTATGCCAATTATTTTGAGGATCTTGCTTTCTATGGCAATAATTGCGGCAGGATATTTTGGATTTCGTTTATGGCGCTATTATCAAGATTATCAGGATGATCAGAAATTGTATGGAGATCTTCGTGAGGCAGTTTTGCAGGTTAATGATGAACCAGAACTGCCAACAGAAGAAATTCAATCAACAGAAAAACTTATGTCCGAGTCAAGCGTAAAAAAACAGCGCATAAAAAAGAAGAAAGATCAACTACAGTTTGAGGTGAACTGGGAAGAACTGGAAGAAATAAACAAAGATATTATTGGCTGGGTATATTTTACCGGATTACCGCAAATATCTTACCCAATTTTGCAGGCAGAAGATAATGCATACTATGTAAACCGGACATATGATTTATCCAGTGATACTTCAAAAGCTGGTTCCATTTTTATGGATTACCGCATGGCATCCGATTTTTCATCACCGTATTCAATTATCTATGGACATAATGTCCGAGACGGATCCATGTTGTCAGATCTGGTGCAACTTAAAGACCAGATTTTGTATGATGATGAACCGTATTTCTGGATTCTGACACCCAAAGGGAACTACCGCTATCAGATTTTCTCAATTTTCCAGTGCCATCGCTCAGCAGATGTTTTTCAGCGGTCTTTTGACTGTTGGGGAGAAGATTTTTCCAAATGGCAAAGTGAATTAAAGCTGCGAAACAGTATGCAGGGAGATGTAAAGTTGAAGGAATATGGGCATGTAGTTGTATTTTCGACATGTGTGCCGAACAGTTTTGACCGAACAATCGTATGTGGAACTTATATAGACGGAGATTCAATACCAGATCCGCATGGAAAGGAGAAAAATTGAACATTAGTGTTGGTACATTAGTTTTTGGAGGTATTTGCTTATTTGGAGCAGGGGTATTCGTGGGTGTTAGTTTGATATGTATAGTGTCAATTGGACGTATAAGAAGAATACCAGATTAAAGTTTGTAAGACTATAAACTTCAAAGTTTATAAAATAACATATTAGGAAAGGGGACAGAAGAGCATTTGCGAAAGAAAAGAAAGGAAATTTTCATACTTTGTAGTTTAATGTTGGTAGCAGTACCTGTGTATGCAGAAAATGAAACCGGAGCCATGTCCGTTTTGGATATAACTTCTGGTATAGAAGAGCCAATGGATAATAATGAGGAAATAGAGACGCAGAGTGCAGCTGAAATAACTATATCAGAAACTATGCAGGAACAAGTTCAGCCTACTGTATTACCGGCAATCTGGCAGGAAACCTATACATACCTTGCGGATACACAGGATGCACATGCATTTCCAGAAAAAATTGAGAAAGATGGAATCTTTTATCAGTTGAGAGATACACAGTATCAGATTACAGAACTGACTAAAGAATATCAAAAAAGTAGTGTAGATCTGTGGGCATATGCGGAGTACACGCCAGAGCAAGACATCGAAGTAGATGGGCTGCATTATACGCTTGTAGAGACATCAAAGGACGAGTGGACCAAAAGTGGACGCAGTAAAACAGTATCGGTTGAGCGTACTTACTTAGATGGGCAGGAAGTTCCAGAGTCCATTGACATCGAATCGACCGATGACGTAACTGGAGAAGCAATCTATGGCAATATTCCACGAACAGATTTGCAGGACGATGGAGCAGGTTGGTGGGAAGGCGGCTTAGAAGAGTGGGTTAAGTATCGTTGGAGTGACGAGACAAGCCAATGGATATTTGATGTAAATGGAGAAAGTTTTCCAGCTACTTCTGAGGAAAACCCATGGTTCGAGGGCTGCGGAGCAAAGATATTGGAATCTCTGCATCTGGATGGAACTTTTAATGTGATAACTAATGTTGCATGGGATAGTGATGGATGGCAGGAAGAAGATGGCAGTTGGTGGAAATCCGTGAAAGCAACAGGAAATCGAATGATAAAACGATCACGAGCATGCTTTTCTGGTGAGGTAGCAGAAGCCGATTTGCCAATGGTGCGTTATACCAGTCGTTATGTATCTGATGTTACGGGCTATTTGATTACGGCAAATGTGATATATGAGGAAGTACAGATAAATTCAGAAACAGTAGCTGAAATAGAGACTTCGACACAGCCAGAAACCATTCAAGAGCAAAAGGCAGCAAATACAGCAGAAGATAACACAGGTACAAGAGTAGCAGGTATGCCGTGGCAGGATCTAGTATTGCTGTTTTTGGAAACCGGAAGTGTAGCATTGGGTTTTATTATGATTGGTTTACTAGCTAAGTTTCGTCCAAAGCCAAGAGCGTGGCTTAACACTAAAAATGTAAACAGAAAAGGAAACAAACGAAAAGGAGAAAATTAACTATGAATGAAACAAAGATAATGTTACCAGCAGCCGGGTCGCTGACTGATTTCTTTACAGCAATTTCTACATTAGCAAATGAATACCAGGCAGCAGGAAATGCAGTGTTGATTGGAATCGCATTATTGATTTTGGGAAGCAAGTTTTTAATTGGAGATGATGAAACGAAAGCTAGGGGTAGAAAACAGGTTCCATATATTATTATCGGAACTGCAATCATAATGTCGGCATTTAATATTGCCGCGTCAGCGGGTGCATCGTTAACATTCTGAGTATTGCGAAGGGAGAAAAGGAAGGTATGACGGTGCTTGCATACCTTCTCAGAATAAAAAGGACTTTATCAAGATTATATTTAAAATAAATGCGCAAGGAGTGAGAAAACATGCAGCAGAAAAAGCAGCAAAAACAGGGAAAGAGACAGGAATGGAAAGACCAGATGAAGGAATCAGACCGTATGTTGAAAGGAAATGTACTTCTGGAAAAGCCACAATGGGTACTTATGCTGACACTTGCAGCAGAGCTTTTGCTGCTTGTTGTACTGCATGTATTGGTTAATGTGTTTATTAGATTCTGTAAAGGACATTTAGCAGACTGTTTTTCTTGGAGCTGCCTAACGACTTTTTATCCAGCTTTAGCTCCAGTGTACATTTTTTTGATTATTGTAGCGATTGCAGTAGCAATATTGAACGTATATCGCTTTCGCAATGCTTTTCGTAGCTTAGAGGCAGGGCAGAAGGGCAGTAGCCGTTTTGCGACAATGGAAGAAATCAAGGAACAATATCCAGCGGTAGCCGAAATCCCGGAAAAGAACCCGGACGGTAACATCAAGCGGATTCCGGGAAACGGTGGCTTACCTGTAGCAAGTAAGGATGGCTACATGTATCTAGATGAGAGTGCAACCAATGCATTGATTCTTGCGATTACCAGAGCTGGAAAAGGAGAAGTTTTTTCGCTGCGTATGTTGGACAGTTATAGCAGAAGTGAGAAGCAACCGTCACTTATCATTTTAGATATGAAATTTGATTTGCGTAAAATGTGTACGAAGGCATTTCAGAATAGAGGTTATGAGGTTATGTCCATAAACCTTGAAAATCCAATGCGTGGTGTGGGCTATAATCCACTGTACCTGATTACACGTTATTATCAGGATGGAAAAGACTCAGATGCAGAACTTTTGTGTAAGGCTTTTGCCTATCCACACTTTGCCAGTGCAGGTGGGAAAAGTGATGATAATACTGATTTTTTCTTGTCGAACGCAACAAGTGCGTTGACAGCAACGATTATGGCACATACAGTAGATTGTTTGAAGCAGGATAAAAGGGAAAATGCTCGTCTTGCGATGCTGTTTTTAACTAAGAGATTGGCATATGAGCGCTTAAATGAAGATGAGAAAGAAAAGGCAGATAAAGAATATGATCAACTAAAACAAGAAAGATCTTTTTCAGAATGTGTTTGTGCTGCAAGGGCGTTGCCAGATATATCTTTTGAAATTTCAGATGTGTATGCTAGAAAGAATAACATGGCATCTGTAATGAATATGTTTGCAAATCTTGCAGGAGAAACAGCAGGAAAAGGAAAGACAAAACTGGATGAATATTTTGACTTACGAGGACGCTTTGACCGTGCGCGTGCAGTATATAGCAGTATCAATGTGTCAGGGGACAAAACGAAAGGGAGTATTTTTTCACAGATGCTTACGAAGTTAAGTCAGTATACATTTGGCGGTATGGAGCAGCTAACTCGAGAAAGTACATTTTCACCAGAAGAACTTGGCTTTGGAAAGAAACCCATTGCACTTTTTCTTCAAGTCCCATTTTACGACCGATCTAAAGATGCGATTGCAATATCAATGATTGATCAGCTGTATCAAGCGAATGCGCGTGCTTGTGTGCAAAGTTCGTCTGGTAAGTGTGATCGAAGAATCATCTTCCACTTGGATGAAGTGGCGCAGTTCCCACCAATTGAAAATTTGGATTCCAAACTTTCTATTTGCTTAGGTTTGAACATGGTGTTCAATTTGATCATTCAGACA
>JABLTP010070896.1_pt1 | contig 14787 bp, 15 predicted proteins | sample 7160111 | NCBI WGS metagenome assembly JABLTP01 (sample SAMN14651227, study PRJNA627086) | human gut metagenome | isolation source: feces | host: Homo sapiens
GTCTGAGCATTGAAAATCAGAGCCTTGTTCTCCACGAGTACGCGGCTTCCATGCCCGAAGCCCTGAACGCGGAGATCATGGAGTTCATCTGCAAAAGGTAAAAATAAGTTCAGAGCATCTGCTGTTGTTATTGAATAATGTACTGGATCTTAGCCGTATCGAGAACGGAAAGGTAAGCTTCTCACCTGAGCCGGAGAATTTGCCTGTCCTAATAGATAATGTGATTGCTATCATGGATGGACTCCTGCTGAATCGGGATTTAACATTTGAGATACATCGCAACATCCCCAAAGAACTTTATGTTCTGACGGACGCAACAAAAATTCGTGAGATATTGACGAATCTTCTGAGTAATTCGGTCAAGTTTACAAAAGATGGCGGAACGATTACTTTTGAAATCAGTATCAAACCGGGCATAGACGAACGGCATATTGTAGGCAGCTATGTGGTAAAAGACAATGGCATTGGTATGAGTGAAGAATTTCAGAACAGGCTGTTTGAACCCTTTTCACAGGAGGATAACGGCGCACGAACACATTATGCCGGAACGGGGCTTGGAATGGCAATTTCCAAGCAATATGTAGAACTGATGGGCGGTACAATTACGGTTCACAGCAAGAAAGAGTGTGGTTCATCTTTTACAGTAGAAATTCCTATGGAACTTGCAGACCCAAAACAGATACCTGAGCTGAATCCGATACAGGATGTCAGCCTTAATGGAGTAAAGGTTCTTCTCGCAGAAGATAATGAGCTGAATGCGGAATTGGCAACCACGCTGCTCGAAGAAGCAGGTATGCATGTAACTCGTGCAGTAGACGGACAGGACGCAGTTGCTTGTTTTGCCAACAATCCGGCAGACACATATGATGTGATTCTAATGGATGTCCTGATGCCTAAAATGAATGGGCATCAGGCGGCAAGGGCAATTCGTGCAATGAGCAAGGAGCGCCCAGACGCTGCGAAAATTCCAATCATCGCACAATCTGCAAATGCTTTCAAGGAAGATGTACAGGCATCCTTGGATTCTGGAATGAACGGACACATTTCAAAACCATTCAATATAGATGCAGTGACCACTGCAATAAAACAAAATATAAAGAGATAGTAGATTGAGCAACAATCCGATAACTATCAGAGCATCGTTCAAGGTTTATTTGGACGGTGCTTTTTCTATGCCCATTTTGCAGAGAGGAGGTGCGCTATGGCGGCAGGAGAACACGTTGATAGCAAAAATATTAAGAAACATAAGAATGATGTTTTCCGTCTGAAGGAGTTGATTGATCCCACCGCCAAGATAGTGGCTCACTAATATAGCAAAACAGACAGCTTTCGTCAACCGTTGCGCAGAAATGCGGCTTCGGTGGAAAGCTGCCTGTTTTTTGCTAGAAACGATTTCTTACTCGGTCATCTCTGCATCGACCAGATGATAGTCCACATATCCGTTTTCTTCGTAGGTCTGGAATGTGCCAACGACCGTGATTTCTGTTCCCGGTTCGGGATAGTCGGCAGGATAGCTATGCTCGCCCGCGAGGACGAATTCCAGCCCCTGCGAGCAGCAGGCAGTCGCGTCCATGATGATGCAGGCCGTGTACACCGCGCCGGTGTTCGGATTCTCATAGACCGCAAACCGCCCATTCATTTTGATGCGCTTTCCGAGGTACCGATCCGGCTCGTACATCATGTTATAGACCTCGGAGTAGACCATCGTGCTGCTGAGCGTAGTCAGATCGACATCCGGTTCGCCGGAGGCCTGTGCCGGTTCATAGTCCGGAAGCGCTTCGGCGGGCTGCATCTGCTCCGATTCCGGAACGGATGTTTCCGGTGTAGTTTCATCCGAAGCAGGCTGCTGCTCCGGAATTGCAGTCGGCGGAACGGTCGTTTCGCCTGTGACATTCGCCATCTGCTCCTGAACGACCTGCCGGGTCGCGCTGCCCTGCTTCGATTTGGACTGGATCTTCTGATCGCCGCAGGCGCAGAGGGAAACCAGATAAAGCGCGACGGCGAGAATAAGCAAAGCCTGTTTCATGTGCGGATACCTTCCAATCGGGATATTCCAGAGAAAATCAGAAATGCAAAAATGTCCACGGCCACAATGGTCGAGCCGACCGGCGTTCCGGCTAGGATGGAGATCAGAATGCCTAGTGTGGCGCAGAAGACGGAAAGGACGGCCGCACAAATCGTCACCGCACGGAAGTTTTTGTAGACCCGCATGGCAGACAGCGCCGGGAAAATAACAAGGGCGGATATGAGCAGTGAGCCGACAAGGTTCATTGCCAACACGATCACAACGGCGATCGTTATGGCAATCAGTAAGTTATACAAATCGGCCTTTGTCCCCACAGCCTTTGCAAAGTTTTCATCAAAGGTCACAGCGAAAATTTTGTTGTAGCAAAGAACAAATACCGCCACGACCGCCACCGATAGCACCGCGCACAGCCAGACCTCGCTTTTCGTCAGCGTCAGAATAGAGGTCGAGCCGAACAGCGTACTGCACACATCGCCGGACAAGTTAGAGGATGTGGAGAACAAATTCATCAGCAGATAGCCGATAGCAAGTGCCCCCACCGAGATCATGGCGATGGCGGCGTCGCCCTTGATCTTCGTGTTCTGCCCGGTACGCAGAAGCAGCACGGCGCTGATGATTGTAATGACCATGACCAGCGGCATTTCGTTGGTGATTTGTAGCACAGCGGCAATCGCCATGGCTCCGAACGCCACATGAGAAAGTCCGTCACCGATGAAGGAAAACCGTTTCAACACCAGCGTTACGCCCAGCAGAGAGGAACAAAGCGCAATCAGCACGCCGACCACCAGCGCATAGCGGACAAAGGGGTACGCCCAATAGAGGGTCAGTTTTTCCAAGATTGCGGTCATTGTTCATCACCGCCTTTCTCTGCGGCAAATAGCCGCCCTTGCGGGCTTTGGAGATACTCTGCCTTTGTTCCGAAGAAAACGGTGTTGCCAATATGCAGAATATGGCTGGCGTATTTGACTGCGGCGGCAATATCGTGAGAAATCATAATAATGGTGATACCGTCCCGATGGTTCAGTTCGTCGATCAGACGATACATTTCCGCTGTCACTTTGGGATCAAGCCCGGAAACAGGCTCGTCCAAGAGCAGCATTTTTTGCGTGGCGCACAGCGCACGGGCAAGCAATACCCGCTGTTGCTGCCCGCCTGACAACTCTCGATAACACCGCTTTGAGAGCTTATCAATCTGCATTTTCCGAATGTTTTCTTCGGCAAGCTGTTTTTCTTCTTTGTTATAAAAGGGGCGGCGGCCGCAGCGCCCCTGACACCCGGAGAGAACGATCTCTCTCACGGATGCAGGGAAATCCTTTTGTACGACGGTCTGCTGCGACAGGTAGCCGATCTCATTTTTCCTCAGCCCGTCGCCTGTCAAAATTCTGCCGCTGATGTGCGGCTGCAAGCCAAGGATCGTTTTCATAAGTGTACTCTTACCAGAGCCGTTTTCCCCTACGATGCAGAGGTAGTCGCCTGCAAAGACCTCAAAGCTGAGATCTTGCAGAACGGACTTCCCATCATAGCCGACGCGGAGATTTTGACAAGTGAGCTGAGCCATAAACCTACCTCCTTAACCCAATGCTTCTTTCAGCACGGACAGGTTCTTCTCCATCACGGAGAGGTAGGTCGTACCGTTTGCCACATCTTTAGAAGTGGTGGACTGCATTGAATCCATGGTCAGCACCTTTTGATTTTTCTCAGCGGTGTTCTGGACAATGGTTTCGGCAATTTTATGCTGTGCACCCTCAATGGTCAGAACGCAGGGCAGTTTCAATTCATCCACCTTCTTGGCAAGGAACGAAACGGTCTCAAAGCTGGCTTCCGTTTCGGCGGAGCAGCCTACAAAAGCGGCATGGTAGCTCAGACCGTAATCGTCCACCAGATAGCGGAACGGGAAACGGTCGCCGAACAGAACGGTCTTATAGGTCGCAGCGTCCACGGCAGCCTGATATTCGCCGTCCAGCGCAGAGAGCTTTTCAATATAGGCAGCGGCATTGGTAGCGTAGGTGTCCTTATTGTCGGGGTCCAGCTCCTGCAAAGACTTGGAAATGGCATTTACAAGAACCTCCGCGTTTTTCAGAGAAAGCCAAACGTGCTCGTCCTTTTCTTCCTCATGCTCGTGCTCTTCGCCTTCTTCATGCTCGTGGTCTTCGTCCTCGTCGTGGTCATGCCCTTCCATGTGTTCGCAGATCTCTTCGCCGGTCATATCAGCCGGGAAGAAGGTAGGCCAGGAGTTTTCAGGATCGACGATCGCGTCGAAGCTCTCGTTGCTCATCCGGATGTGGAAGTGTTCGGCGGCGGCCGGTTCAATCATGTGGTCGTTGAACTCAATGTAGACCGGCGCGCCGGAATCCTTGTCCTCCGCCTCAAAGCGATACATGGCCGCCTTCGTGCCGGTAGACCAGTTCTGAATGTAATAGCCGACATACTTGTAGTTAGAGCCGACCTTCTTGCCATCATCGTAGGTGAACTCGATGTGGTCACCCTCAATATCGATGTTGGTAATGTCCGTTTTGTAGCCGTTCTGATAGTAGGTCTTGTATTCTTCGGCGGTCATTTCGCCTTTCTCTGCCATCGCTGCAAACGCATCATCCAGCGTTCCGTCCGGCACAAAGGGATAGGCAGACTGCCAGTCGCCCGCCCAATCAGACAGGCTTCTGTCCTGAACCTCGTCATCTTCAAAGGTGGAGACTTCCTTGCTGTGGTCATGGTCGTGATCGTGCTCTGTTTCCTGCATACCCTCGACCACTTCTTCGGTCTTGACGCTGTCGCCAAGGACATCCAGCAGGTTGATGACCTTCATGTTCTTGTTGGTGGCATTTTTCAGAGCATCGTCCACCCAGCCGTCGGACTCGCCGCCCACATAGATGAACAGGTCGCAGTCGGAGATTTTGACAATGTCATCGGCAGTGGGCTGATAGCTGTGCAGGTCAACGCCGTTATCAAGCAGCATCGTGACTTCGGCGTTATCGGCTTTGTCACCTAAAACAGCACGCACCCAGTCATATTCGGGGAAAATGGTGGTGACAATGCTCAGTTTGTCGGTTTTGTTGGTATCGTTCTGCTTTCCGCAGCCGGCAAGAGTGCCGACGAGCATCAAAAGCGCAAGCAGCGCAGTTATTTTTTTCATAGGGTTTGTTACCTCCAGATCATGATAAGAACTTAAAAATGGGCGCAAAAATACAAGGGTAACAGCAACGCCGCAAAAGTCTATCCGAAAACAGATAGACTACACCCTTGTAAGAAGTTCTTATTTTTAATCTGAAAGTTTGACCTTGAGAGAAACCAGCGTAAAGGTACGGGCAACCTCTGTGCAGGAGGGAATGATCCGGCACAGAATATATAGAATCGCCGCTACGCCAGCTGCGGCGGAGCCGGCAAGCCCAATGCTTTTGAGCAGGTTTTCGCAGACGTTGATCTGATGGCAGATGGCGCAGTCCACGCCAGTACAGTCATGGTCGGATTCCGCTGCGATATAGGCAACAGAGGACAGCATAACAAAGGCCAGCACTACGGCCAGCAAGCCCGTCATAAAACGAAATTTCTTTGTCATGGTCTGTCCTCCTTTCCAATCGTTATTTTTCCTTGCAGTCCGAACAAGTTCCATAAAGGATCGTGTCAGTCGTGTCCAACATAAAATGTTCGCTCTGCGCCAAATGTTTTGCGAGTAAAGCTGCGTTACCATCTGCCATGTGAAAGGTCTTGCCGCATTTGATACAGCTCATGTGCAGCGCACCTTTGCAGCTTTCGGCATCAAGGTATTGATAGTAGACCTCGCGCGTGCCGCTTTTGCTGCTCCGACGCACTTTTTCCTCTGTCTCTAACTGTGCAAGGTTTCGATATACGGCGCTCAGGCTGATTTTTTTATCTGCCAAAGCGTCCTCAATTTGCCGTGCGGACAACAGCTCGTCCGGGTGCTGGCTCAAATAGGAAAGCAGAACCTTTCGCTGCCGCGTGCTGTAGCTATGCAAGTCACCGCACCTCCAATTTGCATTTCATTCGCAAATATTATAATCCGAGAAAGCAAGAAAGTCAATATGCGAGTTGTTCGCAAATTGCAAGTTTTCAATGAACACAGCTACCGCGAAAATCAAAACCACGTTTACTGTTGCCCAATATGTTTGACTGCATATTTTAGGACTACAATTTCTGGATGTTGGAGTTGCCACTTGTCCAGATGCAGGAAATGCTCAGCAAGGCAGGGTTTACCCTTTCCCATTCGAGTAAATTCGATATCATTGTAGAATATTTTGTCGAACGAGGAAACTATAATGTGTATGAAATCAACGAGGCACTGTTTGCCTTTGACCAGAGCTTGATCGGAGCATAAGGACAAAGAAATGTCGCTTTCCATGCGACCACTTCACAAAAGAAAATCGCTATACTATGGCTGTAAGGTGCGAAACCGAGCAGCCATAATCTTTTGGGAGGACAAGCATCTTTTAGAGAAAGGTCAAAAGGTTCGGCAAGGAAGATGAAACGCATCCCTTTGCGATACCGCTTTCGAAAGATTACAGCTTCGCCCCTTAACAAAGACTTTAAGTTGAATCTGTTATACTGCAACAGTCCCCTCAAAAATACAGACAGGAGAAAAAATTGACCTATGATGAAAAAAAGATATTTCGCTATTCCCATTCTTGCAATCGCACTGCATTTTTTTCTGTCCAACCTGTTGTATTTCCTTGTGGAAAGACTTGTTTTGGATGTTTTTCATATCTCCCCACAGCAATTTATGAAATACTCATATTGGGGCGAGATTCTGATTTACGCCGTCCTTATCCTCGTATTCTTCACCCTCTATAAACTGCTTTGGAGGAAAGAGATAAGCGAACCGCGCACAGCGACAAATTTCAAAGATGTGCTCGGCAGTCTGGTCGTGGGATTTGGCATTTGCGGAATCTCCGGTCTTTGGATCATGCTGGCAGAGCAGCTTCCCTCGCTTCAAAAAAGCGTTGAGGCAATGAACGCCGGTGCTGAAAATATTGCCGGCGGAAATGCATTTGGAACATTTATGATTGCGGTGATTGCTGCGCCTGTTGTAGAAGAAATTCTATTCCGCGGCATTGTGCTTCGCTCCATACGGAAATTTGCACCCGCTTGGGGCGCGATTCTAATATCATCCGTACTCTTCGGCGTTTATCACCTGAATATCGTGCAGGCTGTCTATGCCACCCTTATGGGCATTGCCGCAGGAATCCTTTACGAGAAGAAAAGGAACCTGTTGTTTCCCATCCTCGTGCATTTCGCAAACAACCTCATTACTATGCTGCAGGGCTTTGCGCCATCCGAAGTGAATGAACTGATCAGCATTTTTATTCTGATCATGATCGCTCCGGCAGGGTATATCGTCTGCCGCTCACTCCGACAGGACAAAAGAGCAGATAGCATGTAAAGGGTTTATACAATGTATAAAGCATGCAGGGGGCTGTTGCACAAGCCCCAATAAAAAGACCAGGGTTATTTAGCCAAAAGGCTTTACAACTCTGGTCTTTTGCTTTAACGTTAACAGTGCAAAATGAAACGGATAAAGCAAGAACAGCATAAACTGTTCGCTCTGCGCCAAATGCTTTGCGAGCAAAGCTGCGTTACCATCTGCCATGTGAAAGGTCTTGCCGCATTTGATATTGGGAAAAGGCTAAAGAAGAATTGGTGGATAATTGTGCTATAACTCATTACAAAAAGGGAAGGACCTGTTCCTCACAGATTCTTCCCTTTTATTTTTTCTACCCTGTTTACTTCTTGATCTCCGCCGTCTCCACGATGAACTTTACGCTGCCGGTATCTCCGTTGTGCAAGCCGCTGAAGGTCTGGTAGTTTTTGCCCGCCTGCTGGACGGCTTTCAGGCGGCGGACTACGTTGCGCAGGCCGCCGCCCAGGTCATCGGAAAGGTCGTCGGTGTTTTTATCGCTGAACTCCTGCACGCCGTCGTGGAGTTCTGCTGCACCATCGTGGAGTTCAGCCAGGCCCTCGTACATGGCGTCGCTGGCGTCGTCCAGCTTGGTGCTGCCTTCGGCCAGGGCGTCGGCCCCCTGGCTGACCTGGCCAACCGCTTTTACGTAGGTGTCGGCACCGCGGGCCAGCTCGGCACTGCCGCTGGCGAGCTGGTCCAGGCCGGTCTGCAGCTGGTTGATGCCGCTGCCAAGCTGGCCCATGAGGACCCCGGAGACCGTACCGGCCACGCCCTGCACCATGGCAGGGGTGTCGTTTTGCAGTGCTTTGCCCATGGCCACGCCTACTGCGCCCAGTACAGCCTGCTGCTGCTCCCCGGTAAGGCCAGCCGCCGTCAGGGCGGCCAGCAGGTCCGCATCGGTCACGGTATCCGTTACCACGGTCGTGCCATAATTGGAAATTACCGGCGCCAGCTGCTCGTTCAGCTGGGCCATCATCTCGTCATTGCTGCCCGTATCGCCGGAGGTCATCCCACCGACGGCTCCGCTGACCGCACTCAAACCGTCCCGCAGGGCGTTGGCACCGTCCACCAGGGCCGTTCCGCTGTCATACAGTTGGGTCAGGCCGTCGGCCAGGGCTTCGGCGCCCTCGTTCAGGCCCTGCACGCCGTCGGCGTACTCGTGGAAGCCATCATACAGTGCCTGCACGCCGTCGGCCAAAGCGCCGGTACCGTCCGCCAGTTCGTCGGCGGCGTCGGTCAGGTCGTCCAGCGTGTCGCTCAAATCGTCCAGGTCGGACAGGTCGCCGGTGTCCAGATCATCCAGCGCCGAGGGAGTCAGGATCGTGGCCGTAAAGTCCAGCGAGAAGTCGGTTACATCGGCGCTCACTTCAAAATAAGCGGGGATCTCGGTGTCCTCCAGCGGCTCAAACTCGGTCAGGCGCAGGCTGTCCGCCAGGCCTGGCATCGCGGTGCCCAGCACGGCCGTTGTGCCGTCCAGCTCCATAACCTTGCCGTTGTCGGCCTCAATATTAGAGAACTTGTCCCCGTCCAAAATCACCGCTGTGATGGCCGTAAACGGCACGCAGACCGTGTACTCCTGCCCATCCACCGTGACGGTCTCGCGGGTGTGGTTGGTGTAGCCAAAGCGGATGCGCACCCGGCCGCTCTGCCCGGCCAGGTCGGCGGGGGCGGTTTCCACGCCGTTTAAGTAGTAGGTCACCCGGGTGGTCACCGGCAGGGCGGCGTCGGACTTGCCCTCGTAGGTGATGGCATTACCGCTGTTCTCCCAGGTCAGGGCGTTGTCGGCGCCGGTGGTGTACGCCTCATCACCCTCTTTGTTGATGATGTCCCGCAGGGCGGCCACGTCTTCAATCGTCGCGCCGTCGCGGGCCTTCAGCACAGCTTCCACCGTGGTCTCGGTCACGGTGCCGTCGGCGTCGGCCTTGGCGTAGACGGTCTCGGCCTTATCCACGCCGCCGGGCGTGGTCTTGGGGGCAGAGGTCTGCGCCGTCGTCTCGGTCACGGCAGCAGGGGTGTCCGCCGAGGTGGTTTCCGCCGTGCCGGCCGCTTGGCCGCAGGCCGAAAGCAGCAGCGCCGCAGACAAAAGTATCGGTATCGTTTTTTTCATATCCCATCACTCCACATTCTTCAGCGCTTCGTCCATCGGCACGCGGATGATGCGGCGGGACTCCAGTACTGCCACCACCGCGTAGGTAGCCAGGCCCGCCGCCAGCATGCGCGGGTACAGCGTGGGAGAAACCCACATCTCGATCCAGCCGGTCATGCTTTCCATCATGACAGCGCGAAAAAGGAACTTCATCACGTATACTTCGATCGGCAGGCTGATGACCAAGCACAGCACGACCACCACCGTGGTGGACAGCAGATAGAGCCGGGCAATCTCGCTGCCGTTGTAGCCTAAAATTTTCGTCATCGAGATGGATTGGGCGTTCTTCTCGATGATCATCTTGCTTAGCAGGTAGACGACCACGAAGAAGATCATCACGGCAAAGCCGTTGACCAGCCCCATGGAGGCTCCCATCGAGACCATCAGCTGGCGGGAAACTTTCGTCAGCTGGTCCAGGTCGATGACCGAGCCGACGTATTCATCCTTGATCTCGGTCAGCGGTGCGTCGGAGAAATAGCCGCCGTAGTAGCCGTCGCCCAGGTCGAACACTTCGTTCAGCTTTTCCCGGGGCATAAAGACGGCCAGCGCACCCATGTAATCATACACGCCGTCCACCGCAAAGGTATAGGTCGTATCTTCGTACTTTTCCCGCAAGGTAATCGTGTCCCCTGCGCCCAGTTCGTACTTGTCGGCGTAGGCCGAGGACAGGTAGACACCATCCCCCGGCAGTTGCACGTAACAGCTGTCCGGCTCTACACCGTACAGCAGCACGCTCTCGCTTTTGGCCGCGCCGCCCTCGTCGGTGCCCAGGGTCTGCAGGCTGTAGGCGCTGAACTTTTCGGCGTTGTTTTCCTCTGTATCGGTCTCCATGCGGAACTGCAGCATCGAGAGCAGGGCATTCAGCTTGCGGTCCTCGTCCATGGCGCTGTAGGGGATCTGCAGCATCGTCTGGGTGTTGCTCAGCATGTTGTCCGTGATCGTATCACTGTAATGGTTCAGCGCATCGGGCAGGATCATGCCAAAACTGAGCAGCAGATTGGCGAACAGCACGCCCACAAACAGCACCACATAACTGCCCAGGTTTTGCAAAATCACGCGGGTGCGGAACCGCCCAAAAAACGGCAGCGCCGACGGCAGGGGCAGGGCATGCTTGCGGTTAGCGTGGCGGCTGAGGTCATGCCGCAAAAATTGCAGCGGCGAGATGCGCATCGTGCGGGAAAGCACCAGCCAGTTGATGAAGATCATCAACGCCACCGGGATGACTGTCGTCATCCAGAACGCATCGGCGTTCCAGCGTGTGACATAGGTGGGCAAGCTGTAACTGCCATAGTACATGTCGACGCAGACGTTTTTGAGCACCGTGTACCCCAGTACATTGCCCACCGCCGCGCTGATAAGGGTGACCACCACCGGCATGGCCATGTAGTGGCGCACCAGCTCGCCCCGGCTGTAGCCGGAGGCCCGCAGCGTGCCGATGACGCCCGCCTCTTTGGCGATGGTATTGGACGTAGTAACGGCAAACACAAAGGCCATAATGGCAATGACGATGTAGAGCAACACGGCAATCATGGCGCGGTCGCTGCCCAGGTCGTCACCGGTAAAGATGATGGCCTGGTTCTCATACTCGGGCACAAAATCCTGCAGGGACGCCGTTTTGTTGACGACTTTCATAAAGTCGGTGGCTGCGTCCTTCTCGGCGCGGTCGTCCGCCGGGGCGGTGTCGTACTGCCAGGCGTAGTTCCAGGTCTGCTGTTCTGGCAGGGCATCGAACGCCTCCTGCGTGACGATGGCCACACCGAACTTGATGGCGTCGAACATCGTGTCCGTATTATCCTTAAACAGGCAGCTGTAATCCGGCAGGGCCACATAGCCGGTGACGGTCCAGGTCTGGCCGTTTGTGTCGGTCACGGTATCGCCCACCGCGATGCCGTTGTTCTCGGCATACATGCGGTCCAGGCCCATCTCACCGGGGGCGGCAGGCATGGCACCCTGCATCAGGCAGACGGTGTTGACCTGGGTGCGGTCCGGGTAGATGCGCAGCGTGCTGCCGTTATCCATGGCGGTCTCACGGTAGTGCAGGTCGTACAGGGTCACACCTGCGCCGGTGATCGCCTTAAGCTGGGCGCGGTTGAGCTGCTTTTCCACGCGGAAGTGGCCATCCTCGATGTTGTATTTCTCAAAGCCTTCGTTGTAGGCGGCGATCATGCTGGAGCCGGCCACAAGGAAGCCCGACACAAAGCCAATGGTGGCGATGAGCAGAATGGCGATGACGGCGTACTTGCCCATCTCGCTGCGCAGTTCGCGCAGCATGCGTTTGTTTAAAGGGTTCTTCACGCGCAAGCCCCCTTTACCATTCCAGGTCCTGCGCGGGGACCTTGACCGCATTGGTCTCGTTGCTGCGGATGGCGCCGTCGCGCAGACGCACTACGCGGTCGGCCATCAGGCGGATGGCGTCGTTGTGGGTGACCATGATGACGGTGTTGCCGTACTTCTGGTTGACGGTCTCTATGAGCTTCAGTATCTCCTTGCTGGTCTTGTAATCCAGTGCGCCGGTGGGCTCATCGCAAAGCAGGATGTCCGGATTCTTAACGATGGCACGGCCAATGGAGGTGCGTTGCTGCTGGCCGCCGGAAAGCTGGTTGGGCAGTTTTCCGCGGTGATCCCACAGGCCCAGCAGGTGGAGCAGCTCGTCCACATCCAGCGGGCGGCGGGAGAGGTAAGCGCCCACCTCGATGTTTTCCCGCACGGTCAGGTTAGGGATAAGGTTGTACATCTGGAAAATGTAGCCCAGATGGCGGCGGCGGTAGAGGGTCAAGGCCTTCTCGTTCATATCGGCCATACGCTCGCCGTCGATGAGAATGTCGCCGGAGTCGGCGCGGTCGATGCCGCCCAGGATGTTGAGCAGCGTGGACTTGCCGGAGCCGGACGGCCCAGCAGCACGCAGAATTCGCCTTTTTCCACGGCCAGGTCGATGCCTTTCAGCACCTGGACCCGGTTTTCACCGCTGCCAAAGGACTTTTTGATCTGATTCAGTTCAAGAAACACAGGAATGCTCCTCTTTTAGTTAGTCAATTGTAATTAGCCTACGCTAACAGTATAAAACGGAAGCCCCAATGTGTCAATATTTTCGTAAGTTTTCGGTGCATTTTAGCGGCAAAATGCCATTATAAAAGGCCCTGCCGCAAGGTGGGCAGGGCCGATAAGGCACATATTAAAAGCAGAAATCAAGCGTAATGATACCGATTCCGGTTCTTGACCAGCAGCGCCGCCGAAACGAGCAACGCCGCAGCCTCGGCAAAAACCAGGGCATACCAGATGCCGTCAATGTCCAGCACCATGGGCAGAACCAGCACCGCAAACACCTGAAACACCAGCGTGCGCAGGAAGGAGATCGCCGCCGAGATGGCACCGTTGTTCAACGCCGTAAAGAACGCCGAGGAGAAAATGTTGAAGCCGCACAGCAGGAAGGAGAACGCGTACAGCTTCAGCGCATGCTCGGTCAGCTCCATCAGGCCGGTGTCGTAGCCGACGAACATCTTCGCCAAAGGCGTGGCCATCAGCTGGGCACTGGCAAACATCGCCACACCGGCAATCGCCAGCATCGTAATGCTCTTGCGGAACAAGTTCTTCAATTCATCGTGGTTTTCAGCACCATAATGGTAGCTGATGATGGGCGCACAGCCCTGGGCATAGCCGATGAACACCGCTGCAAAGATAAAGCCCACGTACATCAACACGCCGTAGGCCGCCACGCCGTCGGCGCCGATGAGCTTCATCAGCTGCAGGTTGTACAGCGCACTGACCAGCGAGGCCGACAAGTTGGTCATCAGCTCGCTGGAACCGTTGGCGCAGGCCTTGCCCAGCGCTTTGGCGCTGAACTTGGGCCGTACAAAGTGCAGCAGGCTGGAGTTTTTGCGGTTGAAAAAGTAGAACATAGGGCCGATGCCGCCCACCATCTGGCTGATGACGGTAGCCGACGCCGCGCCAACGATGCCGCCGCGCAGCACACCCACCAGCAGAAAGTCCAGTACGATGTTGGTCAGGCCCGCCAGCACAGTGAAGGCCAGGCCCAGCTTCGGCTTTTCGGAGGTGATGAAAAAGCTCTGGAAAAAGAACTGCATCATAAAGGCTGTCTGGAACACCAGCAGGATGCGGCCGTACATCAGGCAGTTCGGCAGCAGTTCCGGCGTAGCGCCCAGCAGCTGGGCGGCAGGCTCCAGCAGGAACCAGCCAATGATGGTGGAGACAATGCCCATCACGATCGTGGAGGCAGCCAGCATCGAGAACAGGTTGTCCGCCTGCTTTTTATCGCCAGTGCCCAGTGTCATGGCGACCAGCGCGCTGCCGCCGGTGCCTACCATGAAGCCCAGGCAGCCAAACGCCTGCAGGAACGGGTAGATCAGGTTCAAAGCAGAAAATGCCGTTTTACCGGCAAAATTCGAGACAAAAAAGCCATCCACCACGCTGTACACCGAGGTGAAGATCATCATGATAATGGGCGATGCCACAAAACGCAGCAGGCGGCCGGTGGTAAAATGGTCAGATAACTGGATACGATCTTTGCTCATAGGTTCTCCGTTTTATGTCCATCTGTTTTTTCTTTTAACTGTGTAAATTCTTCCCGCAATTTCTGCAGGTATCCCTGCCGGATGGCAAGGTCTGTTTCCATGCGCTCCAGCCCCATGCGGCATATGGCTGCCGCCTCCGCCCGGACAACCCGCGCTATGGTTTTTTCGGCCAAGGCGCGGCCCGCTTCGGTCAGGTTCAGGTTCTTGGCACGCTTGCCGCCGGGGGCCGGGGTCAGCACCAGCAGCCCCTGTTCCACCATGCTGCGCACCGCCGAGTTGAGGGTCTGCTTGGGCAGGCACCATTCGGCGCACATCTGCACCTGTGTAAGCGGGGCGGCACTGCTGTACAGCGCATACAGAATCCAGAATGCTGTATCCGACAGGCCGAACTGCACCGCCGCCGCGTGATATAATGCGTTTGTTTCGTTATACTGTCGGTTTTCCTGTTCAATCAGGCTTTTGGCAGACAGTGCAGCGTTCTCTTCCAAGGCGGATTGTCTCCTCTCAAAACAGCAATAATCCGAAATCGGACTCTGCTATTATAGTCCGATTTCGGATTACTGTCAAGCGGTATTTTGCTTTATTCCACAAGGTTTACCAGCTTTTCGCCGCGGGCGAAGGCACGGGCATTTTCCATCGTAGTTATGGCAATACTTTGCAGGGCGGTGCGGGTAAA
>JABLTP010087114.1_pt1 | contig 14762 bp, 9 predicted proteins | sample 7160111 | NCBI WGS metagenome assembly JABLTP01 (sample SAMN14651227, study PRJNA627086) | human gut metagenome | isolation source: feces | host: Homo sapiens
TAGCCTCTTGACCAACGAACCGTATGATATAGAACAGAATTTTTAAAGAGAAGGGATTCTGCAAAACCTTCAGCAGTTCGTAGGGGAATCGAACCCCTGTTTTCGCCGTGAGAGGGCGACGTCTTAGCCTCTTGACCAACGAACCGTACTCGCTTATAATACACGATGTCTGGAGAAAATGCAAGTGTTTTTTTGAAAAAAATTTAAAAAATTTCAAAAAGTAGCGAAATTCGCATTTTACTTGCATTTTTTGCCAGTTATGGTATGATGAAACAAACAAATGTTCTAAAAAACAGAAATACGTTCTAAAAAGAAAGAAAAAAGATTAGAATAGAGAAGGAGAAGACAAATGAAACAGTACAAAGGAGCCATTTTTGATCTGGACGGAACACTGCTCGACTCGATGTGGGTCTGGGATGACATCGATGTTGCATTTTTAAAGAAGAGAGGACTTGAGGTTCCGCCGGATTATCAGGAGGCGATTACACCTCTCGGCTTTCTGGAGGCTGCCCGCTACACGATCAGACGGTTCGGCTTTCCGGAAACGCCGGAAGAGCTGATTCAGGAGTGGCATCAGATGGCGGTCGACGCCTATACGTATGAAGTGGAGTTAAAAGACGGGGCAGCAGAATATCTCCGCTATTTAAAAGAAAAAGGAATCCGCATGGCGGTTGCTACCTCATCGAGCCCGGAGCTGTATGAGCCGGCCTTAAAGAGAAATGGGATTTATGAGTATTTTAAAGCATTTGTCACCGTCTCGGAAGTAAAGCGCGGCAAGGGCTTTCCGGATATCTACGAGAAAGCGGCTGAAAAGCTGTCTCTTCCGCCGGAAACGTGTGTGGTATATGAAGATATCCTAGCGGGAATCCGCGGCGCCAAAATGGGCGGATTTGCGGCTGTGGGCGTGTATGACAGAAGCGGGGAAGGAAACCGCGCAAAGATGGAGCAGGAAGCAGACCGCTACGTGACTTCTTTTAAGGAGCTGATGAACGGAGGAGATTCTTTCTTCTAAAGAAAATCTTGCTATTCCTGGAAGAAAAATGATATAATAAAATACTGTGCCCCCAAAATGGGACAGACAGAAGTATTTTTAAGAGAAAAAGACAGTAACACATAAGTGAGGATAGAACAGTTATGCCAAAAAAAGAAACGTATGATGCCAGCAGTATTTCCGTGCTGGAAGGTCTCGAAGCAGTGCGTAAGCGCCCTGGTATGTATATCGGAAGTACCTCGCGGAAAGGCCTGAATCATCTGATTTATGAAATTGTAGACAATGCGGTGGACGAGCATCTTGCGGGCTACTGCGACACCATTCACGTAACACTTGAAGCAGACGGCTCGGCGACCGTGACTGACAACGGCCGCGGAATCCCGGTCGGCATGCATGAAAAAGGCGTTCCGGCGGAGCGTCTCGTTTTTACAACCCTGCACGCCGGCGGTAAATTCGACAACAATGCGTACAAGACAAGCGGCGGTCTGCACGGTGTCGGTTCTTCGGTTGTCAATGCGCTTTCCACCTATCTTGACGTACAGGTCAGCCTCGGCGGCTGGGTTTACCACGACCGCTACGAACGAGGTGTTGCCGTACAGGAACTCGATGAGGATGGGCTGCTGCCGAAGATCGGAAAAACGAAGAACAGCGGAACCCGCATCAACTTCCTGCCGGATCCGGAAATCTTTGAGAAAACGCGTTTTTCCGCAACAGAGGTCAAAAGCCGTCTCCATGAGACTGCATATCTGAACCCGGCGCTTACCATTTATTTTTCCGATCTGCGCGATGGAAAAGAGGAGCACCTGACGTATCACGAGCCGGACGGCATTGTTGGTTTTGTGCGCGATCTGAATAAGAACAAAGAGGCAATCCACGATCCGATTTATTTCAAAGGGGAATCTGAGGGCATTACCGTGGAATGTGCGTTCCAGTATATCAACGAATTCCAGGAAAACGTGCTCGGCTTCTGTAATAATATCTACAACGCTGAGGGCGGTACCCATATTTCCGGTTTCAAATCGACCTTTACGACGATTATGAACAGCTATGCCAGAGAGATCGGTGTCTTAAAAGAAAAAGACAATAACTTTACGGGATCGGATATCCGAAACGGTATGACCGCTGTTATTTCGATCAAGCACCCGGATCCGCGGTTCGAGGGCCAGACAAAAACGAAGCTGGACAACCCGGATGCGGCAAAGGCCGCCGGAAAAGTAACGGGCGAGGAGATTCCGCTGTATTTCGACCGCAATCTCGAAGTGCTGAAAAATGTTCTTGCCTGCGCTGAGCGATCTGCCAAAATCCGCAGAAGCGAAGAAAAAGCCAAGACGAATATGCTGACCAAGCAGAAATATTCGTTTGATACGAACGGCAAACTGGCAAACTGCGAGAAAAAGGATCCGTCGCTGTGCGAGATCTTTATCGTCGAGGGAGATTCTGCGGGCGGTTCCGCAAAGACGGCGCGTAACCGTAATTTCCAGGCGATTCTGCCGATCCGCGGTAAGATTCTGAACGTAGAGAAGGCTTCTATTGATAAAGTTCTGGCAAATGCCGAGATCAAATCCATGATCAATGCATTCGGCTGCGGCTTTTCCGAGGGTTACGGCAACGACTTCGATATCACAAAGCTCCGTTACGATAAAATTATCATCATGGCAGATGCCGATGTCGACGGTGCGCATATTTCAACGCTGCTGCTGACATTGTTCTACCGTTTCATGCCGGAGCTGATCTACGAGGGACATGTCTATATCGCGATGCCGCCTCTTTACAAGGCAATGCCGTCCCGCGGAAAAGAAGAGTATCTGTACGACGACAAAGCACTGGAAAAATACAGAAAGACACACAAAGAAAAATTTACGCTGCAGCGCTACAAAGGTCTTGGCGAGATGGACCCGGAGCAGCTCTGGGAGACGACACTGAATCCGGAGACGAGACTTTTGAAGCGTGTGGAGATCGAGGATGCCCGTATGGCCTCCGATGTGACGGAAGTACTGATGGGAACCGAGGTTCCGCCGCGGAAAGCATTTATTTATGAGCATGCAACCGATGCAGAGCTGGATATTTAACAGGAAGGACAAAGGAAGATGAAAGAAAAATCAGAAGATCAGATTATACGGACCGAATATTCTGAGGTCATGCAGAAATCTTATATTGATTATGCGATGAGCGTCATCATTTCCCGAGCGCTTCCGGACGTGCGGGACGGTTTAAAGCCGGTACAGCGCCGTACTCTGTATGACATGTATGAGCTCGGCATCCAGTACGACAAGCCGTTCCGAAAGTGCGCGCGTATCGTCGGCGATACGATGGGTAAATACCATCCGCACGGCGACAGTTCCATTTACGATGCTCTTGTCGTAATGGCACAGGATTTCAAAAAAGGGCAGCCGCTTGTGGACGGTCACGGAAACTTCGGATCGATTGAGGGTGACGGTGCCGCTGCAATGCGATACACCGAGGCGAGACTGCAGAAAATTACACAGGAGGTCTATTTAAAGGATCTCGACAAAGACGTTGTCGATTTCGTACCGAACTTCGACGAGACGGAAAAAGAGCCGTCTGTTCTGCCGGTGCGCGTGCCGAACCTTCTGTTGAATGGCGCAGACGGTATCGCTGTCGGTATGGCAACAAGCATTCCGCCGCACAACCTGTGTGAGATTGTGGATGCGGTCAAGGCCTACATGAAAAACAACGACATCACCGTCAAAGGTCTGATGAAATACATCAAAGGACCGGATTTCCCGACCGGCGGTATTGTCGTCAATCAGGATGACCTGCTGTCGATCTACGAAAAAGGTGTCGGAAAGATTAAAATCCGCGGAAAAGTGGAAGTGGAGAAAGGCAGAAACGGAAAGCAGTATCTTGTGATCACCGAAATTCCGTACCCGATGATCGGTGCGAACATCGGAAAGTTCCTGAACGATGTGGCGGGGCTTGTGGAGAGCAAGAAAGCGCCGGAAATTGTCGACATTTCCAACCAGTCCTCGAAAGAAGGAACACGCATCGTGCTCGAACTGAAAAAAGGCGCGGATGTGGAACGGATCACGAATCTGCTGTACAAGAAAACACGTCTGGAAGATACGTTCGGTGTCAACATGCTCGCCGTGGCAGATGGAAGACCGGAGACGTTAAGCCTTAAACAGGTGATCGAGTATCACGTTGATTTCCAGTTTGAAGTGGCAACCCGCAAATACCAGAACCTTCTCCGCAAAGAGATGGAGCGCCGCGAGGTGCAGGAAGGTCTGATCAAGGCATGCGATGTGATCGATCTGATCATTGAGATCCTGCGCGGAAGCAAGACACAGAAGCAGGTCAAAGAGTGTCTGATTATGGGTGTGACCGATGGTATCCGCTTCAAATCAAAGTCAAGTGAGCGTATGGCGGCACAGCTCTGCTTTACGGAACGCCAGGCAACGGCGATTCTGGAGATGCGTCTGCAGAAACTGATCGGACTGGAAGTGGAAGCACTCTTAAAAGATCATGAGGCGACTGTGGCGAAGATTACGAAGTACGAAGATATCTTAAATCATTACGACTCGATGTCGGAAGTTATTATGGAAGATCTGACGCAGATTAAAAAAGAGTACGGCCACAAGCGGAAAACGGCGATTGAGAATGCTGAGGCGATTGTTCTTGAGGAGCCGAAGGTCGAGGAGATGGATGTTGTCTTCCTGATGGACCGCTTCGGTTATGCGAAGACGATCGATACGTCTGCTTACGAGCGGAACAAAGAGGCTGTGCACAACGAGAACAAATATGTGTTCCAGTGCAAAAACACCGATAAGATCTGCGTTTTTACGGATCTTGGCATGATGCACAGCATCAAAGTAATGGACATCCCGTATGGAAGATTCCGTGACAAGGGAACGCCGATCGACAACCTTGGAAATTACAGCAGCCAGAAGGAGCAGATGATTTACGTCGATGCACTGGAAAATATCAAGAACAATAAGCTGCTGTTCGTCAGCGCGGCCGGTATGGTAAAACTTGTCGATGGATCCGAGTTTGATGTCGTAAAACGAACGATCGCGGCGACGAAGCTTTCATCCGAGGAGGACCGTCTGATTCGTGCCGAGGTCTGCCAGGAGCAGGAGTATGTGGTTCTGCAGACGAAAAACGGTGTCTTCCTGCGCTTCCTTACGAGTGAAGTGCCGGAGAAGAAAAAAGCAGCCGTTGGTGTGCGTGGTATCCGTATGGCAGAGGACGACGCGGTAGAGCATGCGTATCTGCTGGCAAGCCGGATGGATTACACGATCACGTATCACGACAAAGAGATTTCTCTGACAGCGAAGATTAAGCTGGCAAAACGAGACACCAAGGGAACAAAGATCCGGGTATAACGCAGAGTTTTGTTTATAACCATGAGAAGCACGCTCCGCGGGTTTTTCGAGAGATCACTTGGCAATAAAAGGACACCTGCCCGATACCAGAACGGTACGGGCAGGTGTCCTTTTTGCATAATTTTTTAGTTATTTGAAAAACTGTGGGAAGTCTTTCTTGGGGTTCTTCTTTCAATGGCAACGTACGGACGATGATGACCGACATATTTATAAGCCGGACGGATGATCTTTCCTTCGTTGACAAGCTCTTCGATCCGGTGTGCGGACCAGCCGGAGATACGGGAGATAGCAAAGATCGGTGTATAGAGCTCTTTTGGAAGGCCAAGCATTGTGTAGACGAAACCGCTGTAGAAATCAACATTTGCACAGACTGGTTTGAGCAGACGGCGCTTTTTGGCGATACACTCGCCGGCAATGCGTTCTACAGACTCATAGCGAGCAAATTCTTTCTCGCGGTGCTTCTCAGCGGAAAGCTTCTTTGCATATTCTTTCAGAATCACACAACGTGGATCGGACAGGGTATAAACAGCATGGCCCATACCATAGATAAGACCAGTTCCATCGAATGCTTCACGATCAAGTATTTTGGTCAGGTAGGTGCGCAGTTCGTTTTCGTCTTCCCAGTTTGTAACATTCTCTTCAATATTTTCAAACATCTCCATAACCTTCAAGTTGGCACCGCCGTGGCGCGGTCCTTTTAAGGAACTTAAAGAAGCCGCAACAGCAGAGTAGGTATCGGTTCCGGAGGAGGAGACAACGTGTGTCGTAAATGTTGAGTTATTTCCGCCGCCGTGGTCTGCGTGAAGAATTAACGCAACATCGAGAACCTTTGCCTCCAGAGCAGTGTAATCTCCATCCGGGTGAAGCATCTGCAGAATGTTTTCAGCGATCGACAGCTCCGGTTTCGGATTTCGGATGATCAGGTTCTGGTTTTCGTGGTAGTGGCGGTATGCATGGTAGCCGTAAACGGCGATCAGCGGCATTTTGGCGATCAGACTCAAAGCCTGGCGGAGGACGTTCGGAATGGAAATGTCATCCGGCTTTTCATCGTAGGAATACAGGGTCAGCACACAGCGCTGCAGAGTATTCATCATGTTTTTGCTGGTTGCCTTCATGACAACGTCGCGGACAAAAGTGTCCGGCAGCTCGCGGTAGATACTTAAAATTTCGTTGAAATCATTTAACTGCGGTTCTGTCGGAAGAGAACCGAACAGAAGAAGATAGGTAATCTCTTCAAAACCGAAGCGTCGCCCTTCCATACCTTTGATCAGATCTGCGACGTTATAGCCCTGAAAATAGAGACGGCCATCGGTCGGAACTTTTTCGCCGGTGCGCTCATCAATATCGAAGCCGATAACATCGGAAATTTCGGTCAGGCCGGTGAGAACACCTTTACCAGTGGAATCACGCAGTCCCCGTTTTACATCGTACTCAGTGTATAAAGATAAATCAATCTTTCCGGAATCTTTCGTATACTCTACAAGCTGACTGAGCTTGTCTTCCAGATTATCGTATTGCATGGTCATGACAACAGCCCCTTTCTTCCTTTAGTTAAAAACTATACTTACTTTTTTGGCGGTTGTCAATGCTTTTCTTTCAAAATACATTAATTTTTATAAGGGAAAGGGATGGTTTTCCTTAATTTTTGAAAGTAAGGGCAAAGTTTATGCATAAAATTTGCGCCAGGGAGGTGAAAACAACAGGGATGGAAACGGCGGGAAATCAGTGGGGCGGAACAAATTTTAGAAAAAGATTCATAAATTTCAAAAAAATGCTTGCAATTTCAAAAAAATACGGTATAATAATGATTGTGTCATTCAGGAAATGAATTTCACAGGCCGAAATAGCTCAGCCGGTAGAGCACTTCACTCGTAATGAAGGGGTCGTCAGTTCGAATCTGATTTTCGGCTTATTCTTTAGAAACCCGCAGGACGTAAGGTTCTGCGGGTTTTCTGGTATCATGAGAAATATGACAGAAATACGAACGCCCTTTGCAGGAAAAAGATCTGCTGCAAAGGGCGTTTGCTGTTACAAGTTTCAGGAAGATCAGTTCGTACAGCATATCCTGACGGAGCTTTTGGCCGGGCACTTCAAAGAGCACATCAGCTGTTTTCATTTTCCTGTGCTGCCACCCGTGCGTCGCGTTCCCGGCGGGAAAAGACGCAGCCGCAGTAGTCCTGGCGGTAGAGGCCGTATTCGTGGGAAAGTTCGATGGAACGCTGGTAGCCGCCCCGTTTCTTGAAATCTGAATTGAGATATGGGATCCCGTATTCGGCGGCAAGCCGTTCTCCGATTTCATTCAGCTTTTCCGCGTTTTTCAGCGGGCTGATGGAGAGGGTTGTTGTAAAATAGTCGAGTTTGAGCTGCTTTGCCATTTCGGCCGCTTCGCGGAGCCGCATTTCATAGCAGACAAAACAGCGCTCGCCGCCCTCCGGCACATTTTCCATCCCGCGTGTCAGCTCATAGAACCGGTCAGAATCGTACGGGCCGTGGCAGAAGGAAATCGGATGCACGGCGGGAAGAGAATGGATCAGACGCTGTTGTTCCTCCACGCGGTGCTCGTACTCCGTCGGCGGATAGATGTTGGGATTATAGTAAAAGAGCGTAATGGAAAAATACTGCGACAGATATTCCAGCACGTAACTGCTGCACGGCGCACAGCAGCTGTGCAGCAGCAAGGTCGGAACTTCACCGTGAAGTCCTGCAATCTTCGCATCCAGCTCCTTCTGGTAATTTCTTTTATTGGCCATAATGTATCTTCAAACCTCCTGGTATCTTTCAATCCTTTCTATTATAGCCTCAGCGCGGCTGGGATGCAAGCTGCATATGATATCTTATAGATAGAGGAGGATGCAAAAAAATGGATGATCAAATCCTGTCATTAGAGCATATATCACTGTCCTATCACACCATGAAAGGAGAAACACCGGCGCTGTGCGATCTGACCTTTTCGGTAAAACCGGGGGAATTTGTTGCTCTTGTCGGACCGAGCGGCTGCGGAAAGAGCACGATCCTGAACTTGATTTCCGGTCTTTTAAAGCCGGAGGCGGGAACTCTGCTGAGCCGCGGACGGCCGATCACGGAGGCGGATCTCCATATCGGCTATATGCTGCAGAGAGACCACCTGTTTGAATGGCGGACCATCTACAGCAACGTTCTGCTGGGCCTTGAGATTTCGCGCACGCTGACACCCGAGCGGAAAGAAAAAGTCGGGGAGATGATGGAGACATACGGCCTGAAATCCTTTTCCAATGCCCGTCCGTCCGAACTTTCCGGCGGTATGCGGCAGAGGGCGGCACTGATCCGTACACTGGCGATGGAGCCGGATCTTCTGCTGCTTGACGAGCCGTTCTCCGCTCTCGACTACCAGACGAGGCTGAACGTCTGTGATGATATCGGAAAGATCATCAAAAAAGAGGGAAAGACAGCAATTCTCGTGACACACGATATTTCGGAGGCCATCAGCATGGCGGACCGTGTGATTGTTCTGGCGGCACGGCCGGCATATGTGAAAAAAAAGATTCCGATCCGGTTTGCGATGGAGGAGCGCACGCCGATGAAAGCGCGCAGTGCGCCGGAATTTAAAACGTATTTCAATGCCATCTGGAAGGAGCTGAATGAAAATGCGTGAGCAGGCAAAAACGCCGGAGAGCAGCTTTCAGAGGGCGTATCTCCGGCAGAAAAAAAGAGAACGGGAGCAGGTGCGGGTGTTTCGGGCTTTGCTTCTCGTCAGTTTTCTGGTATTATGGGAGGTGGCGGCGGATCTGAGATGGATCGATCCGTTTATCTTTTCCAGCCCTGTGCGGGTGGGAAAAACGTTCGTGACCCTGCTGACGGAGCAGAACCTTCTGCGCCATATCGGGATCACGGTGTATGAGACGGGAATCAGCTTTCTGCTCGTCTCGGCACTTGGCATGGCGTTCGCTGTGCTTTTGTGGCTCTTTCCGCGCTTTTCTGCGGTGATGGAGCCGTACCTGGTAGTCCTGAACAGCCTGCCGAAATCGGCGCTCGCCCCGCTTCTCATTGTGTGGATGGGGGCAAACGTGAAAACGATCATCACGGCCGGCATTTCCGTTGCGATATTCGGCTCGGTGATCAGCATTTACAGCAGCTTTCAGAGTGTGGAGCCGGATATGCTCCGCCTGATTGCAACACTCGGCGGAACGAAGAAGGATATGCTGTTCCGCGTCGTGCTGCCGTGGTCGTTTCCGGGGCTGCTCGCCGTGTGGAAGGTCAACATCGGCCTGTGCCTCGTCGGTGTTGTAATCGGAGAGTTTATCGGGGCAAGAGAGGGGCTTGGCTATCTGATTATCTACGGCAGTCAGGTGTTCAGATATGCACACGCAAGAGAAGGGAGGATGACAGATGATTGGAATCGTATGTCTGGAAGAACGAAGAGGAATGCAGTTTGGCGGACGACGCGTTTCGCGGGACCGCGTGGTAACGGAAAAAATCTGCGAACTGTGTGAGGGGAAAACGCTCTGGATGAATCCGGCTTCGGAAAAGCTGTTCGCGGAGCAGAAGGAGAGTGGGAAGGTAACACTTCAGGCGGCGGCAGATTTTCTGGAGCAGGCAGGCGAAGGAGAATACTGCTTTGTGGAGAATACGGGACTGCAGGCTGTGGAAGCGAAGATAGAGAAAATCATCGTTTTCTGGTGGAACCGGCATTATCCGTCTGACCGGAAATTCGACCTGGATCTTTCCAAATGGAATAAAGTGTCCGAGGAGGAGTTTGCAGGCTATTCCCATGAGAAAATAACGAAAGAGGTATATGAGAAATGAAAAAACCAAGAAAACAGCTTCTGCTGCTGGCGGCGCTTCTTGTTCTGACACTGACCGGCTGTGAGGCGCAGGATCTTCTCTCGACGGAGAGAGCAGATTCCGGTTCGGAGGTTACGGCCGCTTATACGATGACGGAATCCCAGATTACCGATCAGGCACCGACGGCTGTTTCAGTTCTTGATGTTCCGGAGTTTTCCGGTGAACCGTATGTCGTTTTAAACGGAAATGAGCCGGATTTTACCGATGAGGAAAAGACGACCGAGTCGTACGAGCATTACAGCGATCTGGACAGCCTGGGACGGTGCGGCGTGGCAGAGGCGAATATCGGCCAGGATCTGATGCCGACGGAGAAGCGCGGCGCGATCGGCCAGGTAAAGCCGACGGGCTGGCATACGGTAAAATACGATCAGGTGGAAGGTAAATATCTGTACAACCGCTGCCATCTGATCGGATACCAGCTGACCGGTGAGAATGCAAACGAGAAGAATCTGATCACTGGAACACGTTATCTGAACGTCGAGGGCATGCTGCCGTTTGAAAACATGGTTGCCGACTACGTCAAAGAGACCGGAAACCATGTGCTGTACCGCGTTACACCAATTTTTACCGGGGACGACCTTGTAGCGGACGGTGTGGAGATGGAGGCACTTTCCATGGAAGATGACGGCGAGGGCATTTCCTTCCATATCTTCGCATACAACAATCAGCCGGGCATCTCGATTAATTATGCAACGGGAGACAGCACGTTAAGCGAAAGCAGCGGAACGATGACGGATCAGCAGGAATATGTCATGAACACATCCAGCATGAAATTCCACCTGCCGTCATGCTCCAGCGTCAGCTCGATTAAGGATGAAAACAAGGCGACATATCAGGGACCGCGCGAGGACCTGATCGCCGAAGGCTATGAGCCGTGCGGACGGTGCAATCCGTAAAAAGAAATTACAAAAAGAGGGTCGGAACTTTCCGGTCCTTTTTTCTATATAGTAAAGAGAAGCATCTGGAAAGTGAGACAGGAGATGGAAGAGGAGAAGCTGCGTGCGGTTTATTATGCAAGGTGCAGCACCGAGGAGGAAAACCAGAAGGATGCGCTGGTAAGGCAGGCGGCGGAGGCGGAAGAGGCAATCCGGGCAAGAGGATGGAGGCTTGTGGATGCCTACGTGGAGAGCCGCTCCGGTACGAGCCGGAAGGGCAGACGGGAATATAACCGCCTGTACGAGGATCTCGAGCAGAACCGGTTTGATGTCGTCGTAATCAAGTCGCAGGACCGCCTGATGCGGAACACGCGGGACTGGTATCTGTTCGCAGACCGCTTAAACTGCGCCGGAAAGCGGCTGTATTTTTATCTGGAGAACACATTCTATTCGCCGGAAGACGCGCTTCTGACCGGCATTAAGGCGATTCTGGCGGAGGAGTACAGCCGGGAGCTGAGCAAGAAGATGAATCTGGCGCACCAGAAACGGCAGCAGAATAATGGAAAGCCGGTGCTGACCTCAAAAAGTTATGGTTACCGGCGGACGGCAGACGGAGCGATTGAGATCATCCCGGAGGAGGCCGCAGTGAAGCGCCGTATGTACGAACTCTGTGCAGACGGTCTCGGCGGACGGAAAATTGCGGCGGTTCTGGCAGCAGAGGGCGTCCGCAGCCGCGCCGGAAAACCATTCTCTGGAACAGACATTATCCGCATGGTGCGGAATCCCATGAATAAAGGCACCGTAGTCATGAACAGGAAGCATTACGATTTTAACACCGGAAAAACGCTCCCTACACCGCCGGGCGGGCAGTACGTCTATGCGGGGAAAATTCCTGCTATCGTCTCTGAAGAGCTCTGGATAGCGGCAAATCGGGCGGCTGACGAGCGTCTCTGCCGCAAAAAGGTGGGCAAATCTGTTCAGACTTGACTGGGTAATCCTGTCCATCCTGATCCTCTGCCTCGTTGCGGCAGGATTGTACGGCATCTTGGGCTGGCTGGAGAAAAACTACACAAAACGCCGAAATTCGGGAAAGTAGGTGATTTGACTTGCAAAGGAAGGTTGGATGCTTGTATAATAATGCATGATAATTTAAAAAACTTACAGGAAAAGAGGAATGAAAATGGCACAGTTATGGGGCGGACGGTTTACAAAAGAGACCGACAAGTTAGTGTATAATTTTAATGCATCCATCAGCTTTGATCAGAAATTCTATAAACAGGACATCAAAGGCAGCATGGCACACGTAAAGATGCTGGCAAAACAGGGCATTCTGACAGAAGACGAAAGAGACCAGATTCTTGCAGGACTGGAGGGGATTCTTGCCGATGTAGAGAGCGGAAAACTGAAAATCACCAGCGAATATGAGGATATCCACAGCTTCGTGGAGGCAAACCTGATCGACCGCATCGGAGACGCCGGAAAGAAGCTGCACACCGGAAGAAGCCGCAATGACCAGGTAGCCCTCGATATGAAACTTTATGTCCGCGATGAGATCACCGAGATTGATGCACTCGTCAAAGAGGTGCTGGTAACACTCGAAAAAATCATGGAAGAGAACATTCACACCTATATGCCGGGATTCACCCATCTGCAGAAAGCACAGCCGATCACACTGGCACATCACATGGGCGCATATTTTGAAATGTTCCGCCGCGACAGAGGCCGCCTTGCAGACATCTACAAGAGAATGAATTACTGTCCGCTCGGTTCCGGTGCGCTGGCTGGAACGACGTATCCGTTGGACCGCGCTTACACCGCAGAGCTGCTCGGCTTTGACGGCCCGACCTTAAACAGCATGGATTCCGTATCCGACCGTGACTATGTCATTGAGCTCCTCAGTGCTCTTTCTACGATTATGATGCATCTTTCCCGCTTCTCCGAGGAGATCATCATCTGGAATACCAATGAGTATCAGTTTGTGGACATCGACGACGCATACAGCACCGGAAGCAGTATCATGCCGCAGAAAAAGAATCCGGATATCGCAGAGCTTGTTCGAGGAAAAACAGGCCGCGTTTACGCAGCTCTGATGTCAATGCTCACCACTATGAAGGGAATCCCGCTGGCGTACAACAAAGATATGCAGGAGGATAAAGAGCTGACCTTCGATGCCATCGACACCGTAAAAGGCTGCCTGGCTCTGTTCAATGGCATGCTTTCTACCATGCGCTTCAAAAAAGACCGCATGGAGAACAGTGCAAAGAACGGTTTCACGAATGCAACGGACGCAGCTGATTACCTTGTTGGAAAAGGCGTTCCGTTCCGCGATGCACATGGCATTGTCGGCCGTCTCGTTCTGTACTGCATTGACAAAGGAATCTCCCTTGATGATATGAAACTCGAAGAGTACAAAGCGATCAGCTCGGTATTCGAAGATGACATTTACGATGCGATCAGCATGAAAAACTGCGTGGAGCGACGCAATACGATCGGCGCGCCGGGAGCAGATGCGATGCAGGCTGTCATCGAGCAGAATAAAAAATATTTACAGGAAAATTGAAAAAACAGTTGCAATTTTGAAAAAATTGGTATAGTATGACATGAGACGCACAAATGTACGCCACAGAAGAACAAGGAGATGAAACCAATGGAGCAGAAATTGAGAGTAGGAATTTTAGGAGCAACCGGTATGGTAGGACAGAGATTTATTTCTCTGCTGGAGAACCATCCGTGGTTTGAAGTTGTGACCCTGGCAGCAAGTCCGAGAAGTGCCGGAAAAACATACGAGGAAGCAGTCGGCGGACGCTGGAAAATGGATACTCCAATGCCGGAAGCAGTGAAAAAGCTCGTTGTGATGAATGTAAATGATGTAGAGCATGTGGCATCTACCGTAGATTTTGTATTTTCCGCTGTTGATATGTCGAAAGATGAGATCAAAGCGATTGAAGAAGCATATGCAAAGACCGAGACACCGGTTGTTTCCAACAACAGCGCACACCGCTGGACACCGGATGTTCCGATGGTAGTTCCGGAAATCAACCCGGAGCACTTCGATGTTATCGAGTTTCAGAAAAAACGTCTGGGAACCAAGAGAGGCTTTATCGCTGTAAAACCGAACTGCTCAATCCAGAGCTATGCACCGGTATTAACGGCATGGAAAGAGTTCGAGCCATATGAAGTGGTTGCAACCACATACCAGGCAATTTCCGGAGCAGGAAAAACCTTCAAAGACTGGCCGGAGATGGAAGGAAACATCATCCCGTTCATCGGCGGAGAAGAAGAGAAGAGCGAGCAGGAGCCGCTTCGTATCTGGGGTAAAATTGAAAACGGCGTGATCGTAAAAGCAACTGAGCCGAAGATCACCTGTCAGTGTATCCGTGTTCCGGTATTAAACGGACACACCGCAGCTGTTTTCGTAAAATTCCGCAAGAAACCGACGAAAGAGCAGCTGATCGAAAAACTGGAGAACTTCAAAGGCCTTCCGCAGGAGCTGAATCTGCCAAGCGCACCGAAACAGTTCATCCGTTACATGACAGAAGATAACCGTCCGCAGGTAACACTGGATGTCAACTACGAGAACGGTATGGGAATCAACGTAGGCCGTTTAAGAGAGGATTCCATCTACGACTGGAAATTCGTAGGTCTGTCCCACAACACGGTCCGCGGCGCAGCAGGCGGAGCAGTACTTTGTGCAGAGACACTGGTTGCAAAGAAGTTTATCGCTGCAAAATA
>JABLTP010041632.1_pt1 | contig 14686 bp, 8 predicted proteins | sample 7160111 | NCBI WGS metagenome assembly JABLTP01 (sample SAMN14651227, study PRJNA627086) | human gut metagenome | isolation source: feces | host: Homo sapiens
AACTTTAATTAGCAAGATTTTCAAAGATCTCTCGTGCTTACAGCGTATAGCTGCTTAGCACATTATTGAATTATTAACGAACTATTGTTGAGTAGTTCGCAGAGTATATCTCTGTGGGCTAGTGAAGAGTGACCATGAGGTTATGGTATATTCTTTTCTTATCACCTTTATAAGGATGATGAGTACAAGGGTGTGAAAATCAAACATATCTGTAGTCAGGAAACTTGGATAGGTGGAAGGCTCGGCTCGTTCTTATACGACTTTATATCGCTAAGGTTGCTTTGAAGCGTGATATGCAGATTTATAAGAAATGCAAACCACTAATACTGCGTAAGGTAGGGTGAATGCAAAATATAATCTTTGCTACAGTTGCTATCTTTTATTGGAGAACTAGCTGTAGTTATCGTTTAATTGTTAAATTAAAAATATGAAAAATCGTAGAACAATTACATTTAATATTGGTGATGAGAACCGTATTGTTGTGGAAGACATCAATAAGGATATCATTAAGTCATCCATCTTTTCAGAACCTTATCATTATATCCTTAATGCTTTGGATCATTATTTTGATGCGTTGCCTGATAACAGGGACGATTATTTAAAGGGTAATGATATATGGAGAAATAATGTCTTTGCATTCATTGGTGAAAGAGGTTCTGGAAAGACTTCGTGTATGCGCTCTATTGTGCATCTGCTTGAAGACCCTCGTAGTTCCCAACTGGATAATACTGTTTTAAAGAGTAATTTCTATGCGTTGGATATGATTGATCCGTCGTTTATTGACAGTGAATCGAATATCCTAGGCGTTATATTGGCAACACTTTATAAGAAATTTCTGGATCATTCTCATAATGTAAACGAAGGCTTTAAATTCAAATTGGCTGAATCTTTTGCCAGAGTACAGCATGATTTTAGCAGAATGATGACAGAGAGCGCTATACCTGATGATGATTTGGAAGCATTGTCTTCTTTGTCAGCAGCGGTTGACCTCAGAACCTCTATGTATGAGCTGATAGACAGGTTCATGAAGTATATGGGCAAGGAGAATGCGATACTTCTGATATCTGTGGATGACATTGACTTGCATTCTAGGGATGCTACCAAAATGGTAGAACAGATTCGGAAATATTTGATCTTGCCTAATGTGCTCGTAGTGATGGCAGTGAAACTTGATCAATTGGCTAAACTTAAGCGATTGCAGTACTCTAGGGAATATTGGGATCAAAAACAGACTTTGAATGATAAGGATCTTGATGAAATGGTGGACCGGTATATCACGAAACTGGTTCCATATAATCATCGTGTATATATGCCGGAGTCTACCTTCTATTGGGATGCAGGATTGCACATCAATCAGAAGGATAATTCTTGCTGTCAGTTTGAATCAGTAAGACAGGCTGTTCCGGAACTAATATTCAGAAAAACGAGATACTTATTCTATAACAGTGCTGTCAAGACGAGTTTTATTGTACCGGATAATCTTCGTGAATTACGCCAGATTATCAGACTGCTTGTTGACATGAAGGATTACTGGCAGTATGATGAAAATGGAAAGGTAATAGCTGAGGAATATAATAATAAAGAGGTGTTTAAGAAATACCTTTTTGAGAGTTGGATGATGAATCATCTTGATGCTGATTCCCAGAAAGGGATTAAAGAGCTTGCTTCCATTTCTGAGGCCATACAGATTAATGCTACTGCTTTACGTATTATACGGGATAAGTTTGAAAAGGATAAGTTTTTTGAGACAAAAGATTCTCCTATCTCAAATATCCTCAAATCCAATAATCAGGTTTATAATATAGCTATAGGAGATGTTTTGGCCATCATCGATTTATTGGAAAGAAAGGATATTACTTTAGAGCAGATGCATTTCCTTTTTATGATTAAAACCATTTATTCAATGAGACTCTATGAGTTTTATGATGAATATATAGAGGAAATTCATGTTGATAAGGAACTTAATGGAGAAATGACTTCTGAAAGAGTTTTGGCCCGTGGCTTGTATCAGGACATGAAATTGCCGAATTATTTGAAGCTTATTGGAGGTAGATTTTTCAATACGCGAATGATAGTAGAACTTCCAAAGGGGGGAGATGATCCATATCGTTCTAATCGAGTAATCAATTTGGAGGCATTGAGGGCTTTAATGAAATTGTGTACAGAAAAGCCTGAGAAACTGATGCCTATTGAGTTGAGGATGGCAGAAGTATTTATGTTGTGCACTGCCAGAATTTTTAAATCAAAGCATTATTTGCCTCTAAAAAATAAAGACTATATAGATTTTACTTATAGAGAATATCGAGAATTAGTGTATGCAGCTTCTTTAACTCGAAAGCCAAAAGGGTATTGGGATATAGGTGCTTTTCTCTTTAATGTTGTTGATATTGAAAGATGTTATCAGAGGTTCGATTATGGTGCAGAGTTTATTGACTTAATGAATCAGTCAGAGGTTTCATTTAGTAATTCTTTATATAATGGCTTTAAGTCATTAACGAAGAGTGGTATCAGAAATATGTCTCCTAAAGATTATCAGGATTGCTGTAATGCTCATCCAACTTTGCCGGTGTCTGAAAAATCAGAATTGCCAGTATTTGATAGGCATATGTGGCTGTCATGGGCTTGTGTAAGAAATACTGAGATTTTATGCGATCTTGTTTCCTTCCTGGATGAAGATGAATATAAGAATAGTGGTGATGATGTGAAAATCCTAGAGCGTTTCTTCTTATTGATGTCGCAATATTCCATCTATAGTTATGATAAAACGGGCAATGGTGATGAAGGTGACTATTATCGGATCAACTATCGCTTTGCTAGGCTCGTGATGGAGACCTTGAAGGAGATAAGCAGTTCATATTCTTTAAAGGAAATATTTAAGTTAATCTTTGATGATTTTTCTGCTCCTGATAAGAAAAAATCGGACTATTATGAAGAAAAGATTAAAAAGCTGATGGATGATCATTATAATGAAGTGAATGGTCAGGTTCCTGTTATAACAGCGGAAAGGTTGGCGTCTACTTTAACCAAAAGAAAGTGTTCAAAAAGTACATTGATAGAAAAAATACTTAAATTGGATGCTCGATTTAGGAATGAACCTTATCGGAATATGCTGAATGAGGTGTTGCCTATTCCTGGCAAGGAACAAATGTCGGTGGATGATGTGCCTCAAATTCTTGATGCCATCAATAATGGACTAAACGGATTGAACAATGGAAACGCTGAGACAAACAATCAAAACGCTGTTCCAACTCCAGAAGAGTGATAACGTTATTGCTTCTCTATTGAAGGGGAACAGTCATGATGATGTTCATGTGAATCGCCAATGGTTTGTTAGGGCATATCTGGATGACATCAGTCCCAGCAGAACCAAGGATCAGGTGGAGGCTATATTTGACTTGTTTCAGTCTAAATGGGCCACGAATGACAATAACATCAAGTCGCTGGCTTTTTGCCCAAGCAACAGTGTCTTCAATGTATTGCTTCATTTCTCTTCATGTGTATTGAAGGAATATAAACATCAGCCTGTTTGCAGATATGACGACTTGTTGAGATGGCATGATCTTACTTCCAATCTGGGTGAAGATCTGTTTACGACTTCTTACCTTGCTGCAAAGGATGTTATGCAGGAAGTAGACCGCAGATTCTTTAACTGGAAAGATATCATCAGTCATGACAATGCCGCTCTTGGCAATATCTTTGAGAAGAGAATGATAGATTTGCATTACCATCTTTATGGCTCGATTTTTGTTTTTGACTTAAACTGGTTGAGCTTGATGAATGATGTGACAGATAGGCAGGATAGTTTCAGAAAGATCTTCGATTATCTGAGAGCTCCTCATATTATCAATTCGAGTGAGGTGAGCAACAGTCTGTATAATAAGGTGATGAAGGCAGCTTCTATCAGACTCTTGCTGTTTTGGTATCTGAATTCTGATGTAGATGATGCTTTTGTTGAGAGCTATTATCGTTCTACGATAGGCATGCTAGGCATTGATGAGGATTTACTGATGAACATCAAGTTGTTGGAACTCTCCAATCGGGTCAATGTGGCTAGAATGATGAAAGGTTATCGTTTTGGTACGCAAGGTAATACGCAGAAGAATATCTTGGATTACGCCATTTCTGCTGACATCATGTTGCCTTCTGCTGGAGAGAGTGAGTATATTTACTCCGTTTTGGCTGGCGAGCGTTTCTTGATGTACAGGATGTTTAAGAGAATCTTTGAAGGTACTGCTGATTCTGACATGGCAACGCTTTTCTACATATATCTGCTGATTAAAAGTGAATTTAGGAATGAAATTGTACAGTTGAATGATTCTGTCGGATTTGCCAACTTCGCTGATTATCAAGGTAGAAAAGTTCTTTTTCTAAAGGAAAACTCGGCTTATAGTGAGATCGTGCCACAAGTGGCAATTGGCAGTTCTCTATGTGATTCTCAAAAGTATCTGGAGGCTCGTATCTCTCCCAAGGGGAGTAAGGAAGGGCTGCAGAAGACATTAGAAGGAATTGATAAATCTTTAAGGAATGGTAATCTGGCTTCCTGCAAAACCGAAGTTCTGGATAAGAGATATTCCATTATTCTGCATTTTATAAAGAGAAACGATAAAGAAAAACAGAAAGCAGTCCAATTGCATAGGGATTCTTCGCTATATTACCGGCATTATGGTTTGAGGAATGAAATCAAAAAGCAGGCTATGGCTCTGAAAAACTGGCTGAAGATGTGTTCTGAATTGGGTAAGGATAGTCGAGTTGTGGGTATTGATGCTGCCAGTTCTGAGATAAAGTGCCGTCCTGAGGTGTTTGGGCAGGTGTTTCGTTATCTGAAATATTATGTTCCAACTTCTGTATACAACAGTAAGGATAAGGAATTGGGATTTACTTTTCATGTGGGGGAAGATTTCCTGGATATCGTTGATGGTTTGCGGGCCGTGCGTGAAAGCATCTTATTCCTGAATCTGGAGAATAGAGATAGGCTGGGGCACGCTTTGGTACTAGGTACGGATGTTGAAAAGTATTACCGTAAGCGAGGTTATTATATATCAATGTCGAAACAAACCTTGCTTGACAATATCGTATGGCTTTACTTCGAAGGCTCTTGCTGTGACGGATTTAATCGTATTGCCGTTAAACTTAAGGCGTTATATTCCAAATACTTTGATGATATATATGGAAAATGCAAGATCATGGATGGTGATCATGTGTTAACCCCAAACATAGAAGATTACTATAATGCCTGGTTGCTGAGAGGAGATAATCCGGAATGCTACAAGAATCCTCAAAAGGAATATGAAAACAGGCTTACCAGTTATTGGGGTATTTATGCGCTGAACGAGTCGGAGGCTGTAAGTAAAGCCAGGAAAAATATAAAGGCCCGTTTCTTATATTATTTCTATCACTATGATGAATATGTATATAAGGAAGGATGCAAGTGTGATCAAATCAAACTGGATGAGGATTATATTTATGTTATCAGACAGTTGCAGGCAAAATTACTGAATGAGGTTGAAATGAAGCATATCTCGATAGAAACGAATCCTACGTCAAATTATAGAATTGGTGATTTCGAGAGGTATGATGAGCATCCTATCTTGTATTTCTTCAATTACGGCTTGGAACATGAGGGTATTGCACCTCATTCTATCACAGTTTCTATCAATACAGATGACAAAGGTGTTTTCTCTACATCTTTAGAGCGTGAATTCTCTGTAATGGCTGCTGCTTTAGAGAAGAAGTCTTTGGTTGAGAAGGATGGAAATTCTCCAAGGAGAATTTATGACTGGTTGGATAGAATTCGTGAGATGGGATTTGAAATGAGGTTTGATAGATGAGAATAATACGTTTTTTTAATTATTAAGGTGGAGCTATGAAACAAATTCGATTTTTGTCTAATAATGCATGTAAGACCAAGGAGGTTTCAGAGATATTGAAAACTTTAGATGTTGACGTTATCCCGATAGCAAGGAAAATAGAAGAGCTTCAAACGGATAACGTCAATCATTTGGTTAAAGAGAAGGCATTAAAGGCTTTCAAGATGATCGGACGTCCGCTATTTGTTGAACATTATACTGAAACAGGCTAGGATGGAATATGGCAGAGGAAAGAAAATATAAGAGAATAATATGAAGACGAATATTATTTTTTCACTATTTACGGTATTCTTGTTGATAGATACAAAAGAAAAAATGCAATTCTGAACTGATGAAAAAAGTAAATAAATAGGAATGGATTTTCAAAAACAATTTGATACAGTAACAGGAGCATTGAACATCTTTGACATGTCATACTTGGTATCAGGTACTACCATGTTAGGAATTTTGGTATATGCATTTCCTGGTTTGAAAGATTTTGTATTTCACAAAGACCAAGTAATAGTATCTATAATGATATGTGTGGTATTTGCGTATGTCCTAGGTATGATAAGTTGGATAGCAGGAAAGCAAATCCGATATTGGATGATGAAGCATTTTTGGCAAAAGAAGACTAACGATGAGGATTTTGAATCCAAATTTGAAGAAACTGTCCAGTATTTTGACTTTCAAGATGAAACTATCAAAAAACTGATGAAAGATGATAAAAATGTTGCCTATTCCTATATGTGGATGAGATTGGACAATTCGCAAGATGAAGATTGTCGAAGCAGATTTGTGTTTGCTTCTCGTTCATGGGTGCTGAGAGCTATATATGAAGGGCTGATTCCGCCAGTCTTCATTTTTGCAGCAACGTTATTAGTCAAGTATTTCTCTGTGTGGAAAGGCTGGTGTGAGACATTTAGTCAATGGCAAAGTGAATTTACGGGTAAAATAATTCTTCCTTGGGGAGAGAATATCATAGTTAGTATCCTCGGAGCCGTCGTAATGACATTTGTTTCATATATTGTCGTGAAGCTCTTGGCAAGAGAAGCCAGAAGATGTGCCAATACACAGATAAGGGAAGTGATTGTGGCGTATTATCATTTTGTGGAGAATAAACAAAATGTACCTTTAAAAACAGAAACAGATTCAAATAGAGAACAAGAAACTAATAAAAATATGTGTCTTGTCATTTTGGATAAGTTCAGGAATGCAGTAAAAAATTTGTTTGAATAATAAAAAAAATTACAATGAGAATACTTCATTTTTCGGATTTTCATCTTAGACCTAATGGTCTGGGCAAAAGGTCTATGGATATATTTAATCGAATGATGGAAAAACTCCAAGAGATTAATCTAGAAGAAAATATAGACTTAGTCATATTTTCTGGTGATATGATAGACAAGGGAGGTAAAGACTTCAATATGTCATTAGATGAATGTTTTCAAGATTTTAAGAAGAACATCATTACACCTCTTGTTGAGTTATTGCATATCGGCTATCATCAATTTTTGTTTGTTCCAGGAAACCATGAAGTTGATAGAGATCGTAAGGATAAGACTTTTGCTCTTAAAACAAATAGTGATGATGATATAGAAGATTTTCTTTGTACAAATACAACTGTACCGCAGCTACAGGATTTCTTACAATTTCAACGAGAGTATTACAATAGACATAAGGTTGAAGGCATGATGGTTGATATACAAGGATTGCATATGACTTTAATTTTACCTTTGAATAATGGACTCAAAGTTGGTGTTTCTCTTCTTAATTCAGCTTGGATGTGCAAAGGAGATGCCGATAAAGGAGTTATAAAAATTGGTACGTCTCAAATCAACCAATCATGGCCATTGATTAGAAATTGTAAAGTGAAAATAGCTATAGCTCATCATCATTATAATTTTCTGGAAGAAAATGAAAGCAGAAATATAAGTGATATACTTCATGCAAATTATGATATTTTTGCGGTGGGGCATACACATGGAATGAAGGCAAAATATGAGCATGATGATAAGGGTTGTATCTTTATTTCAGTAGCAGCTGGTAACTTATACGATAATCTTCATAAGGAAGATCCGAAGTATAAAAATGGCTTTACTATTTTGGATTTTAATGAAGATGCAAGGTATATGGATATAACACCTTATCATCAGGATGTGGATGAAAAATTTGTTTTGGATAAGAACTATGGTATTGATGGAACCAATAGATTAGAAGATTCCACAAAGAAGTTGTTTATGCCGTTAGATAAATGGTTGTGTAGTTATAAAAAGAATTATGCCATTCTTGACAATGAGCAAATGAAGCAAAAACGAGAACAACTAAAAGATTCGAATAATCGCATCGTTCTTCTTGCTGCATTGTCTGGTCTTGGAAAAACCCGAATGATTTATGAGACATATAATGATGGCCAAAAACATCCAAATTGTTACTATACAGAATTGTCGGATGAAAGTAGAAATAAGGTAATTGATAGTTTTCTATCACTCGTTTCAGATATTGGTAATAATGAAGCCGTTATCATTATAGATAATTGTAGCTTGAACTTATATGAGAATATTCGCGGAAAAATACCGACAAATATTAAGGTAATTTTTGCAACTAATGAATATTATGAAGTTACGAGTACAACTAATGTTACAATCATTAAACTAGACTCATTAATACTAAAAAAAGAAGTTGCTAATTATATAGATCAAAATATTATTGGGCAGGAAAAATCAACTCTCCGTGAAGAAGTAAAGAAAATAGCTGATGGATTTCCCGCAATGGCATATGAATTAGTGGATACTTATCGAAATGGAAAGCATGTTAGATTAGAGCAGGCAGAAGAACTTGTAACAAAATTGTTGAAGTTCCCAGAAGATAAAGAAAACTCTCAACGCAGTATTTTGAAAGCATTAAGTTTGTTCCAGCCATTTCCATTACTTCGTTTTAATCGTTCTGCTTATGAATTCATCATTAGAAACAAGATTATTATGCCATTAGAAAGCAATTCTTTTCCATTGCGAAAAAGAAAAGTAAATGAAACAAAGGCTCAATTTACACCTGCGTTAATTGAAGATACAGGAAGTTTACTTAATGTGCGACCTTTCCCTCTCGCTGTATATTTGGCAAAAGAATGGTTTGTAGGATTAGACGAAGATGATGTAGAGCTGTTGCTTGAAGATTTTAATGACCTAAAAAATGAAAGCCCTAGTGCGCATCGCTTATTAGTAGATAGCATGGCAAAGCGTGTAGAATATATGAGGGATTTACCACTTGCAAACGATTTTATTGCAAGATTGACAGATTCTTTGTATGGCCCTTTTGCCAATGAGAAAGTTGCCTGTTCTGAAATGGGTTCACGCCTCTTTCTCGCAATGTCATCAGTGAACCCACAAGCTATAGCAGATTGTCTATATACATTGTTCAATAATAAGAATACTGAATGGTTGAAAGAAAACATTAAGGGAGATGTCAGAAGAAACTATGTTTGGGCATTGGAAAAATTATGCTTTGACAAAGATAGTTTTCTAAAATCTTCTATGGTGCTAGCTCAACTAATGCTTGCTGAGAATGAAAATTATGGAAATAATGCATCCGGGCAATTTTTACAGTTATTTCATGTTATGCTGCCTGGTACAGAGGCAAGTTTAACACAGCGCATTGATTTGTTGAAAACTCTATATGGAAGAGGAGGCGAATATTTGTCAATTGTATTACAGGCATTGAATAGTGCTTTTGCTTCACATAGTTTCAGCAGGAATGGTAGTGCTGCGCATTTTGGCTTAGAAGAAAAACAGGATTATGTCCCAACACGTCAAGAGGTTTGGAATTATTGGTATGCATGTAGAGACTTGGTTGAGCAAGTGTTGGTAGAAAATGAAGAAAGCCAAGATCCAATATACAAATTGGTATTAGAACATTCCTGGTCATGGATATCAGATGGATATTTTGATACTCTTTTTGTTCCTTTAGTCGAGTCTTTGAGGACAAAACGTGAAGATTTTACGGAACTATACAATAGATTATTAAGAGATAGACGTAACCATTTGTTTAGAAGATATTCTGCAGAAAAGCAATCTGAAATACGTGTATATCTCCAAAAAATCAGACCTTGTTATTTCTCATCATTGTTAAAGGAAACCCAAAATGCACTTTACAATGAAGATAAAGGAACTGCGGCTATTAGTCATTTTGATAAAGCTAAAGAAATGTTGCTACCTGTAGCAAAGAAATTTGTTGCCGATAGGGTGTTTGTAGATATTGAAGAGTTAAAGAGGCTTTCTGACGTGAATTTGTTCATTGAACATGCCTTTTTCTTGAATGTTGCTGAAATAATAAATGATAGCGACTTAAAAGAATTTTGGAATACCTGTGCTATATTCATTGGCGACTATTCTGATGATGGCAATATGCCGTCCTTTATTAGTAGTATGTGCTATGCAGCAAGGAAAAGGAAGGAAACTATTCAATTTCGAAACTTACTTTTCGCTAAAGGTTATGTAAAATGGTATATTGGACTGTCTGCAAAATGTGAGGACACACAATTGAGCATCATTAAAGACTTGGCCTCTCAGGCTGATAAGGGAAATATAGATAAAGACTATCTTATTGATGTCTATTTGAATAATGTTGCTATTAATACCCACACAGAATTATTTAGAATCCTCAATTTCATATATGAATCGTTTTCTGATGTCTCTGTACGATTACTTGATGCTTTAATCAGATTTACATTTATGTGTGATGAAGAGGACTTGAAAGAACATGTTGGGTTTATTAAACAATTAATTTTGGATTATCCAATAAACGATGATAACCCTCACTTGAATTATGAGTTCACCAGATATGTTATATCAGTGTTTGAAAAGATTCATGATGTTGATTTGGCAAAGAAAATGAATGTAAAGCTAATCGAAGGCTTTAACCATGACTATTTGCATTCTAATTTTGAAGGATTATATAGCATCTTGTTAGAAAAATATACAGATGAAATTTGGGACGATTTTGAATCTGCGTTTGTAAGTGATGAATATTTGGCTTTCTTTCTTCAGGTGAAAAATGAGTTGGGATCAGGAATTGGTTTTGGTGCCGGTGCATTGTTTAAAGTTGGAAATGAAAGAATTAAGCAAATGTGTATCAAATATCCTAATGAAGCTCCTGTAAGAATTGCAGAAATGCTACCGATATATGATAGAGATATTTGGGAATGTGATTCTTTCAGTGATATAATGATTTGGATTTTAGATAATTACGGAACGCAAAAGATGGTTTTAAATGGCATTCATGCAAATATTCATTCTTTTGGCTGGACAGGCTCCGTTATCGGGTTGTTTATGCATCATAAAATGTGTATGGAAAAATTGCTAAACCATAAATATTTAGAGGTAAGGAATTGGGCTTCTATGTGTATAAAGGAATTTGATTCTGAAATACAAAGAGAGACTCAGCAAGAAGACTATATGAGATTGCATTACAATTAAGTTTTTACTAATGAAGTTATATCATTATACAACAATAGATACTTTGGCGTTGATACTGAAAAACAGGACAATACGCTTTAATCGGTTAGACAAGGTTGATGATTTGGAAGAAAAAGTCGTTTCTTGTGGAGTCAATTTAGCTCAATATATATTTGCTTCATGCTGGACAAAGGATGCAGAGGAAAGCATTCCCCTGTGGAAAATGTATGCTGGAGTTACCAATGGTATCAGAATTGCCTTGGATGAGGATATGTTTCAGGCATATCTTATTCACGACTTAAACTTAAACAATGGCTTACATTCCGAAGGTAGCATCATATCTCTTATACCTCAAAAGGATATAGAAGCAAATGACTATATGATAATGCCTGTGTATAAGAATAGTAATAGCGATTTCTTTTATCGTGATATCGAATATGTTGATGATGTGCAAGAAAAAACATCCGATTTATTTAAAGATACAGGAGATGGGGTGAATATTGAGTTTGGTAAAGTTGGTCGATATAAAAATATGCGCTGGGCTTTTCAAAAGGAAAGTCGTTTTGTATTGAATGTTTTTCCTTTTAATCCTTTTCATGTTCCTAAAGAAATGATGGATTATGTAGGAAACATTACTGCTAACTGTTATAAAGGAAACAAGCAACTTCCATTCGATTATTATGATATGAAACTACAAGATGCAGTTGTAGACAATATTGAAATCACGTTGAGTCCATCTATGAGCGAAAGCAAGCGGATCATAGTAGAAGCCTTGTGTAAGCAGTTTACAAAGAATGGTATTGTAAAAGAAAGCAACTTATCTGGATTGGTAAATCTGAAGTAGATAGATTAATATGGAACCAAACAACACACAACACAAATCATTCCTCTGGCATCTCGACTTCGAGCCATTCACATGGCACACCTTCTATGGTGAGCAATGTCCGCCCTTCGTTACTGAAGAGAACAAGGAGGCATGGCGCCGCTATCTGACAAAAGTCATCAAGAAGCATCAGAAGAAAGAGGTGATGAATACACCTGAGTTCAGGGAGATAGAACTCCAGGGAAGAAAAGTTGTTGCGCATTAAATGTGACTCGTGAGCCAAACGACATGGAGAAATCACTCCTGTAAATCATCAACTACACCAATGATCAAACAGAAACAATGAGAGAAGCACCTATAATTTTACCCGTGTTCACAACGAGCGTGCCTTTGGATTTTCCGTCTGAAGGCACGTTTGCGTTCAATAAAAAGACCAACAAGCAGTTGGAGGTGACGGTGAGGATCAACGAGCACCAGTACTTCAACATTAACTTCCTGAACCATGACGGTTACATCATGGCATGTTGCCGATGGGCGCATGTACTTGATTTTGCTGAGAATGGTTATGACCGTTACGAACAGATCATCAAAAAACATTTCCGGAAGAAATATCCAGTTATCAGCAGTCTGTACGGACAGCATACTGATACGGCTGAGGACATTCACATATCTGCTATCGGCTTTGAGGGGAATCCCAAGGAATGGTACATCTCCATGCGCATCTATGGAGAAAAGTTTGATGATCTGTTGCATGGTAATCTGTTGATGAACGTGGCCTTTGCCTCTGCCGTGGGTAATCTGTGCATGGCAAGCGTGGATGTGTTCCGGGAAATCATGAAGAGCGATGCCAAGCAGCCGAAGGTGTTGTTGAAGGAGTTGACGGGTATGGACTCAATTGACAAGGGGTTTGACTTTGGCAATTATCTCGATGCCCGAAATCCTGAGACTGGCGAGATTATATCGACAGCAAGAGAGGATGGCAAGGCTTCGGGTGTGGAGTTGCCGAAGGAAATGGAGATGCCTCAGAGTATGGAGGTTTATCCTGTCATCTGCTATCTTCCTATCTTCATGAAGTCGCTGAAAGACATGGATTTTGTCACATTTTGCAATGCCTTGTATTTTGAAATTCATGGCATGATGAGCAAGTTGGAGCAATTTGGGTGCTTTTCTTCCGATGAGTTGGGGAAATTGGAGAAGAATATTGCTTGCTTGGGTGACAAGGTAATTGCAGGAGAAGATGCTGCTGCTGAGCGGGAGTTGATTTCTTCAACAGTTTATCAGTTGTTATCGAAGATGCGCGACTTATTATTGGATGAGAAATTTCAGGTGAAGGAGACTCTGGAAGGTAAGTTGGCCTTGGAACTGGACGTCTATATCAGGAAGCTCATCTGGAGGAAATGGGACACGACCTATCTGGAAGAACAGATTAAGCAGGAGAATGAGATTGCTGCGAAGGTGGAGGCAAATCAGGTTCTTGTCAAGAAAAAGAGTGCTGAATTGAAAGCCGTCATGGAGGGCATGTCATTCAATGCCTTTTTGGTATTCCACAGCAAGATAAACGAATTGATGAAGGGTAGGAAGGCTACTTTGATAAAGTATGTTTTTCTTACTTCAGAGATTCTGAATGATCATCAGCGTAATTGGGCGGGTGCCTACTACTGGCACAACAAGGAGTATGATGAAAGGCAATATAGGAGATTCAGGTGTCAGGCTGAAAGCCTTGTCATCCTATTTTATGAAAGTATCCTGAGTGGTACGCTCTATGACAATCATGCCAGAACGAGATATGCTAAAAAGATTTATGGCATGATAGAGGAACTGATGAACAGAGACTGGAGCAAAATTAATGAAACGCTTAAATAATTCTATTGGGTGATGAAAATCAAACTTTATGATTATCAGGAGGACATGAAGGGGCGCATTGAAGGTGAGTTGCGCCTTCATCGGTCCGTGATGGCTCAAATGCCAACGGGAACAGGCAAGACATACCTGTTAACAGCAGTCATAGACTCTTTTGTGAGCAACAATCCAATGGAGAAAGTATGGATTGTAGCCCATAGAAGAGAGCTGGTGTCACAGATAGACGAAACCGTAAGAAAGTCCCATTCTTATTTCGCATCAAACACCTCTTCCCTATTGTCATCCGTCAAGGCGATGTCCATTCAGTGGCTGATGAGACACTACGACGAGATAGAGGAAGAACCGGGAATGATAGTGATTGACGAGGCGCACCATGCCCTTGCCAAGACCTATAAGGAGATGTGGGAGAGATTCCCAAATGCTAAGTTCCTGGGACTGACGGCTACACCTTGTCGATTGAATGGTAAGGGATTCACGGATTTGTTTGATATCTTGGTGCAGTCGTGGAGTGTTCCTGAGTTTATCAGCAAGGGAAGATTGGCGACATACGATTTTGTGAGCATCAAATCGGATGGTATGACGCAACGGCTCATCGACTCCTTGCAGAAGCGAGGAGCAGATGGTGACTACCAGAACAAGGAAATGGATATGTTGCTGAATAAGAAACCGAGTATCGAAAGGCTCTATCAGAGTTTGGAAGAATTTGG